>JXWR01002344.1_pt1 | contig 13501 bp, 4 predicted proteins | sample 315541 | NCBI WGS metagenome assembly JXWR01 (sample SAMN03273951, study PRJNA271842) | soil metagenome | isolation source: rice field ambient CO2 | place: India: CRRI Experimental farm Cuttack,Odisha-753006 | collected 2013-12-17
ATTAAGAGACAAAAAGAAGTTGTTGCAACAGTACTTTGACATTGATTTGAAATACCAAAGACTTGAGGAAGTTTTGAAACGTAATTTGAATGAAAGTAACACAATGAAACAAGCTTACCAAAGACTCGAAATTCAAAAACAAAAGCAATTGTTGAGAGAACAGAAACAGTCTCTGAGGATTCAAGCCTATAATAACATGAACAGCGGAATGGATAGCGATAATACTACTAGTAGTATTAATAGTACTGATTTTGATCAATCTTTGGCTCCAGGGGTGGGGAACTTGGTGTTACACGAAGAAGCCATCAGCCCAATACTTGCCAAACAAGGAGGTTCATTTAGTTGGCTAAACTTATTCACTGGGAAAGCATCTAACCCCGAGACTATGACTCGCATGCAACGTAATCAGGAAATCAAAAAGTTGAAAAAGGAAATCATGACATTGCAACACTTAGCCTCGATTGCTGCTAATGATGTCAAACGGGTTTCCGAAGGCCTTAAAGAGAACATTAAACGATTAATCGGGTTTTTAAGATTGGAAATGACAAAGCTTAATCATAAATTTGCCAAAATTTTCCTCAAATTTTTACAAGAGAACCTCAGCCATTGGGTTCAAGTGAACGATTTCATTAAGAATAACATTTACGATTTAAAATTCAACTACAAGTACGATAATAGGTTACCAAGATACGTCAGATTTCCCAAAGAGGACCTCATCAAAAGACAAAGGGACTTACTTGAAAAAGAGGCCAACAATGGTCAAAACTTCAATAGTAACAGAAACATCACAAACAGCAACAACGACAATGTATTGAATAGGTTGAGTGCAGAGTATCTTGAAGAACAGATTTATCAGCATAATTCGAAAGTAACTCCTGTGGACACAATGGCGGAACTCGTAGGTTCTCGTGGCAACACGGTGTTAAAGAGGGCTAATTACGATAATGATGATATTTTTGGAAGACAAGAGAATGGAATTTTGGGAGATGTGAGTAACGAAGATGAAGATGAAGATGAAGATGAAGATGAAAATGAAGATGAAAATGATGAATATGACGACGATACTTATGATGACGATGATGCCACCAAGGCTGGTATAATAGTTAATGATGGTGGTGAGTTTGGTGGAATATTTGGCAATTTGAGCGGTAGTGAAAATGATGAGGAGTATTGATTAATTATTCAAGGAATTATACTTGTTATAATCTTTCTTCTTAATTTATATCATCGGTTATTTTTGTAATCACTTCAAGTTAATATTTTGCATTATTTCTATTGTTTTACTTTTTTGTTTTACTTTTTTGTTTTACTTTTTTGTTTTACGTATTTTATGTATATGTTTTGCTTTGACTTCAATCTGACTTTTTTGTTCTGTTTTTGTTTGTTTCAATCTAAGAAGTAGGCGTTATTGTTATGAGAAAAACTAAAAGTATCTAGCTAAACATCGCGCTACATCAAAAAGTAACAAAATAATTTTTGTATTAAATTTTATATTTGTTTCAGAATGCACTTAATCATTGTCCACATTATTTAGTCCTTTCTAAGAGTTCTTTGCTTTTCAGCATTTTGCACTGCTTTTTCCTCCACAAAAAGACCTTTGCTTTTTCTAATATTGTTCATATATCTTCTAGCCACGTTTTCTCTTTCTGCAAATGTACCCAACTGTTCAAGTTCTTCCTCAGTAGTAGGAACCCAAAATGGATCCTCGTCAATGATTTCATACCCATGGAAAACCAATTGCGGGATAGCTGCCCCCGAGGTTTTTTTTCTGAACTCCTCAGAAAACCCAAATGCTTCAGTAACAGGGATCAATGCATGAATGCTAAAAAGTAATGTACCTTCTTTCATTTCCTCAGAAATAATACGACCACGACGTTTTTGCACCACACCGTAAACTTTCCCCAATACTTCAGCAGTGGCTTGAATATCACAACTGTACATCGCAAGCATGATACGAGGGGACCAATCAAGAAATCCAGCTTGAATAGCATCTTTAGTTTGTTTGAGCAAACGACCAGAGAAATTGCTAACGTTGACATCGGCTTCGCCAGCATTTTCGGTAAACTGCTGCTCTGGAGTGTTGATGGTATTTATTGATTCCACAACTACTGCAATACCTTGCACTGGTTCAGCGGCTAATGGACCTTCTGTAATAGCAAGCTGGAAACCGTTTAATAAAGTGTCTTCAAAAGCAAGACGGTTGGTATTTTTAACGTCTTGGAAGACTTTTGACAATTTACCGGATTTATCAACAAGAATGTTTGGACCAGTTCTTCTTGGTCCAAAGGCGACTAGTTGATCCACAATTTTAGCGCTGTAAAACTCTTTCAATTTCAGATCTTCGAGTTCAATATCAAAAATTGAGGCCAATTCTTTCTTCAAAGTATCAGCTTTATCTTTTTTCCTCAAATTTATCACCGCATGAATCAACGCACTGTTGTTTATCAAATAATCAGTTATTGGTTTAGGAAGTGGCTTAACACCTACTGAGATTTCCCATTCTCCAACCTTGATCAAGTTGTTACCTCTTCCAAGTTCTGGGTTTTTAACTGGGTTCATCTCTAAGGAGTAAACAATAGTCTCACGGTAAGGAATTGCCGGTTCTGAAGCTTGAATATCCACCCCAGCAAATCTTTCTTTCAAATCTTTCAAACATCTTTCAAGATGCAATTCTCCCGATGTCATCAAGATATTTTCACCATTTTCAGTAATGTAGGATTCAGCACATGGATCGCTTTCCACAAGCAATTTCAATCCATGTTCAAGTTTGTCCAAATAAATTGGATTCACTGGCTCAAGCGCAACTTTCACAATTGGTGGGGATGCAAAAGAAATACCGGCCAAATTAACCCCCACAACGCTTTGATCAATTAAAGAACCATTTTTCAAAATTTTACCAGCAAGACCTCCAATACCAACAATGTTACCGGCAGGAACTTGATCAATGGCAAGCAACTCTCTTCCCATTAATAGATACAAATCTTCGATAACAATAGTAGTGATATGTTCTGTTGGATTTTTTGGATCATATTTTGGACCAAGCACGTTCAATTCTTGACCAACTTTTAAAGTACCACTATACACTCTAGCAAACCCAATAAGACTTTCTTTAGGCACTTCAATAGCATCATCTTGCAAAGTTTCAAAATCTTTTTCAAAATCGCCAAAATCACCAAAATCATTAGCGATTGAATTATCAATACTAACGATATTAGTGTTGTTATCCACAATCTTCAAATCGTTCACATCATCGCTAAGCTTTTTTTCTTCAGAAAATTGTCTTGCTTGTTCAGCAGCCTTCATTGCCTTTTCTCTAGCAGCTCTTCCTAATTCTGCTTTTTCATCAGCAGATAACGCCAACTTGGAGTTCTTTGGTAGTTCATCATCTGGCACACTAATCATTTTGGAAACATAGCAAGAAACTGGACCGTTCATGTCACACAGCAACATGGCATCTTGAAGCTTTGGATCGATGAGTTCTGAGTTTGGAACCGCATCCAAGATTGCAGGTATACGAATTTTTTGTGCTTCAACTGGAGGTAGAAGTTGCTCTACCACTGTTATCAATATAGAACTGGATATTGGTAACCACTGAGACATTATTTGTCTAAGAAGCGCTTTACTATCCTTTGATCTGAGATCTCTTGGCAAGATTTTTATATTCAAAGTGGTTATAATTTTATTCAAGACTTCTTGGTCTCTTAAAGTAACTGTGTTAGCATAAATCTTCCAAATATTGTCCAAAATCAAAGAAACAAACAAAGGTTTCAAAGTTCTTCCTTTCAAACCCTTGTAGTTAATTACTTTTTTGGTTTTCGGATCCAAGTAAAAATCACCCCAAAGCACTTTTTGCAAGTTCTCTTTCTTATATCCAAGCTTTTTCTCATAAAAGGCACTGAATTGTTGAATGGTGAACCCCCAGTTATCTATAGCACTAGCAAAGATCACGTTATTTTTTTCCGGTTGGAAATATAAATGGCTGTCATCTTTTTCAATGTATTCTTGAGTTTCTGGATTCTTTTCCAAACTCTCTCTGTATAATTCGTCATCAATCATTCTTTGACCGGCGAAAAATGAGCCAATAACTGCGTTGGCCTGCTCTACAATTTTTTTCAAATGAGTATAAGCTTCATCGGGACTCATTTTCAATTCTCCCATAAGTCTATCAATTTTATTAAGCACTAGCACAGGTTTAAGTTTGTCATTCCAAGCTTGACGGAGCACTGTCACAGTCTGAGACTGTATACCTTCTACCACGTCAATCAATACAAGTGCACCATCACATAATCTTGAGGCAATTGAAACCTCTGAGCTGAAATCAATGTGACCGGGGGAATCGATCAAATTGATCAAATGCTCTTCCACCACTGGTTTCTCTTCAGCTTCGGATTCTGAGGTACCATTGTTGCTATCCTTGGAAAGTTTTTTCCTCATGAGTCTAAAATACAAAGATATGGCGCTGCTTTCCATAGTAATGCCTCGCAATTGCTCATCCGGTCTGGAATCCAAGTATCTCACTTTGCCTGCCATTCTTTGGGATATTATACCATTGGTGGCAAGCAAGGAATCAGATAGCGTTGTTTTACCATGATCGACATGAGCAAGAATGCAAATGTTTCTAATACATGGAGGATTGAGCTGCAAACGATTGAGAATTTCTGGTGTGATACCCATTTTGCTGTGTTAGATAGTTTAGCTGGGAGGCGGTGATTAGATGATGAGATGGATTTGAGAGTGAATTTTTTATTTTTATTTTATTTTATTTTTTTTTTCTACTTTGTACTTTTGGAGCAGCGATGAGATGGAAATCGAAATTGATGAAACTGTGTTGTGTCGCAGAGCTCGCAACCGTGATAACTAATACAGGCCAAGCAATATACGCTTTGGACTTTATTCTGGTGATTATTATTGTAGTTTATTGCCGAGAATCGAGAATCTCAGCAGACTATTTAATACTGAATGGCAGCGATGTGTAGATGTTGTAGCGTTATATCGCCAGGATGGGCGCGCTTTCTCTCTCTTTCTCTCTTTCTATTTCTTTATTATCCTCCGCCCCTTCTCGGCGACGCTTCCATTAATTGCTGCGATGATTCACTTTAAGTTTTAAGTCAACTGAACTGAATTCCAGCCAGCCTAACTGAGAATCGGCTTCCTCGACAAGCACTCCAGGCCCCCCAGAGACAAGCACCATGGCGGATAAACCAGAACTCAACGATTCCTACAATAACGACCCTTTTCTTGGGTTTTTGGCTGGTATGTTTTGTACTCTGAATGATTTAGTACATTAATATTCTGACATGAGCTAACACCAGCACAGGATCTCTTGCTGCTTGTGGGGCAGTCAACATAACCAACCCTATTGAAATCGTCAAGACACGAATGCAGCTTCAAGGCGAATTAGTCAAGGCCAAAGATGTAAAGGTAAAACACTACAGCAACCCATTCCAGGCGCTCTTCACCATAGGCAAGCATGAAGGCATTCGAGGCTTGCAAAAAGGGTTGATTTGCGCATATTTCTACCAGATTGGGCTCAACGGTTGCAGATTGGGCCTTTATGATCCAGTAAGAACCTCGTTGAACAAATTTTTCCATCCGAATGAAGATGCTGATTTGTATCAGAACCCTGCAATTAACTTGTTCTCGGGAACTGTCACTGGCGGTCTTGGTGCCGCGGTAATCTCTCCATTATACTTGGTGAAGACCAGAATGCAATCGTACTCTGCTGGAGCTGCCATCAAAGTAGGGCAGCAAACTCACTACAACAATTTTATCGAAGGGCTCATTTCCATCTACAAGAATGAAGGTGGTGTCAAAGGTTTGTTCCGTGGTTGTGACGCAGCCATCATCAGAACCTCTGCTGGGTCCAGTATTCAACTACCGCTTTACAACTACACCAAATCTTCACTCAAAAAGTACGATCTCATGGAAGAAGGTACGCCTTTGCATTTGACTGCCTCCTGTATTACTGGTATTGGTGTAGGAATAGTGATGAATCCCTTCGACGTGGTGCTTACCAGAGTTTACAACCAAAGAGGTAATTTGTACAGTGGGCCTATAGACTGCTTTATCAAGACCTTTAAGGCCGAGGGAACCGGCGCCTTCTTCAAAGGGTTGAGTCCGGCATTGTTGAGGTTGGGACCTCATACCATTTTGATGCTTACGTTTATGGAGACCACAATGAAGTGGGTCAATAGATGGAACCGTCGCTATGAAGGTTGGAAGTCATCAGCCAGAGTTTTTCAGTAATGACACTGTTTAGTGAATATATTCCTAATAGATTGATAGATTAACAGACGTTTGCTCTTTTTCTTTCTTCCTTGTATATCAGATATAATCAATTATAGTCGGATTTATGCTCTCCCTTGGGTATCCTTGTAGCTGACTTTCTAGGACTAATTATTCTTAACTTCATCAAATTAACTCGTTTAGATCCAGAAACTCCGACGTTTCTTGGGTGTACAGCGTCCACGGCCCTGGTACAACGCCACTTTGCCACTTGCCGCTGAAAATAAACATATTAACGCATTGAATCACTACTAGCTGGGTTTTTCTTCTTCCACTGGAATACACCGGAATCATCAAAAGATATCAATCAATAGACGTAATAATGGAGGCCGAGCTTCAGCTCATTGATAAAGTTGAGCTTAGAATCACGCTCTCCAGTAGCGATGAGAAGTTCCAGCAGAGCTTGAACACGTTTCTTGCCCCACTTTTATTGAAGCTTGCATCTCCACACAACCAGGTCAGATCCAAGATCTTGAAGTTTGTTGGTCATTTAATGACAAGAATTGGCTCTTCTCCTGATGTCAAACTTCCAATTCAGAAACTATTGCAACAGGCAAAAAGCCCATCAGTCCCTGAAGGCACTAACCAGAATGCTGGTAATGTGAAACTTTATTCATACTTATTTGTCTCAAAAGGCTTGGAAAGAGAAAATGATTTAACCGCCATTGTAAATTACTTGCCATTGGTTTTAAACTGCATTGAAGAACAGCTGAAAATCTCTACTACAGAAGGCCCAGCCATTCTTGCAAGAGCGTTCAACATTTTTTGCAAACTAGTTGCCAAGTTCAACGAAAAGTCACTCAAGCAGTTTAGTATCGAATTCTCCAAAATCTACAAGTCACCCGATGAATTTACCACGCTGTTCCTCAATATAAATAAAAACAAAAAGGGTCTTGACACTATATTTAGCAAAACTGAAAACATCTTTTTGTTGTTGCCTAACAGCTCTACAAGCGGAAAAATACCCGAGTTTTATCACTGCCCGGGCTTATCTAACAACGAAGTAAAGCTTCTAACATATGATGCCGGTGTTTCATTCAACTACAATAATCTCAACGAGCTCAAAATAAAGCTTTTGTTATTTTTGAGCTTGTTAGATATTGCTAACGACGCAGTTAGCAAAAATTCACATTTCTTGCTTATTTTGTTTTTTGCCACTGTTGACACTAATTCTGCTATCAAGGATATTGCTTCCAATATGCTTAGAAAAATTGATCTTTCCGATGCTATTTTCAATAATCCGGTCCTTATTGAAGCAGCTTTGCAATATTATTTGGGTAATGATCAAAGGAAATCTGTCCCACCACAAATACAAGAGACTCTTTTGACAAAAATTTTCATGAAAAGTACAAAAATTTTTGATTATGGAGGAGAAAAGCTTGCTCAGATTTCAAAAATTGGGTTTAACTCATCATTGCCGAAATTGAAAAAAAGTGCGCTTTTGTTTGCCAAGTACAGTTCTTCCAGAAATAATAAATCTATTGGATATCTGCAAGATGTGAAAAATTTTAACACTGAAATGGCTTCCACTATATTACAAAATATTCAAAATGAAGGCTGGCCAAAGCTTCAGCTTTCTAATATTCCAACTATGAAAGTTAACTCAGTATTGGAAAATAGAAGATTGCAATATGAAGCGCTTGCTGACTTGATCAGAAATGAGCCAAAGTTGTTGCTTGATGATGAATTGACTTATTTGAAGTTTTTTTTCAACTCCGTTAAAGGTGAATTACATGATAACGTATCAGTAGTGCAAGATGCTTTAGCTAAATTAATTAGTAATTTCTCCAGATTTTTCCACATTGAACCAGACTCTGACAAGAAAAAAAAAGTTGCAGCTTCATTGAAAATTTTCTTCAAAAACTTTCTTGGGCGTGACATTAATGATACCGATGCTGATGGTGATGTTGAAATGCAGAACACAATAGATACTAAGCCAGAAATACTGTCTGCTGTTTCTTCTTGTCGATACTTAGCACTGAAGTTTACCAATGCCCTTTTCGAATACAATGATGTTGAAGCTCGTTTTTTGAACATTTATGGTTCTCTATACTCAAACAGGTATGATGTGGTGGAAGCTAGTAGTAAAGGTTTAAATCCATATTGGTTTAATCTCTATAAATCTTCATTAGATATTCCAGAGAAAACATTTTATAAATTGAACGAAACGGATAGTGATAGCAAAAATTGTTCAAAAGATGCTACAAGTGTTCTCAAAACCACTAAGGAATTGCTTGGTTTGAACAGTGTTAACAAATTAGTCTTCCCAAGTTTTACAGAATTGGTAAAACAATTGCAGCAGGAAGTTGAATTTTATAACAAGTACCCTCACAGTTCGTTATTGCCAGCTGTGCTTGCTGATACTTTCAAGTACTTGCTTAAAATACTTGTTATGGAAAGTGTGAAAGGTCAGAGTACTGTTATTGTTGTTGATGAAGATTGGGATTTCAGAGTCGAAAAGGCGTTGGAATTAGATGAAAAAGTGAAAGGTTTAGTGACTATATTCTTGAAGAAAACAGATGCAGCTAATGGTGAAAGCAAAGATCTTCTCACTTTTTATTTGAAGCTGATTGTCAACGAATACTTATCTTTCAATAGCATTTCGCATCAAAATAAAACTTTAAAAAACGATTTACAAAGTTTCAATTTGGTATACAAAAACATTTATCTGCTTGGGCCTATTTTCAATTCCATTGTATCTTTGACAAATGCTAATACCATCAATAAAATTGCAAACAAGCCATTAATTGAAAATTTGTTATCCTTGATTAATATTGAAGTCACAGATTCTAGTATCAAGTATAACAAGACTTTCTACGCTCGACTTGTTCAAGATGAAACTATTTCAATATTGTCAAAGTCTATTGGCATTATATTGTCCAACGGCTCGTTGGATACTGAAATGTTGAAGAATATTGTGATTAGATTACTGACACCAATAGCTCATTTTACTAAATCATTACAGCTTCACTTGACAAACAGTACTATCTCTGTGGACGCCGACTTTGTTATTGCCAGGTTAGACATTATTGGTCACTTAATTGGTCGTCTAAATGTTACCAAAAGGTTATCCGATATCGTTAACATTGACTCTTTCTTTGACGAGTTATTGTCTAATTATAAATTGCTTTTCAAAAGCAGTTACGAATCCAAAAACTGGAAGCATTTCCAAATCTTATTGGATGGCTTGAATGAACTTTCCAAGTATGGTGCTTTGAATGCTAACAATATTTCCACCAATGCTCAAGAGAAATTGTCAAACGTGAAGGAACTCGTCAAAATAAGAATGAAAAAATCTGATGAAAAATCCTCTTTAACTTGGGCGTACTTATCGCTAGTTTGTCCACCCTCTCAACCTGTGAGAGAAGATAATAAGACAGAAAAATGTGAATACTTACAAGCCTTATATGACACTCATACATTTAAACAAAGTGAATTTTTATTTGCCAGTGGTGAAGCCTTGACCATCCTAGCCAGTGGATGGAACTCTAAAGTATTGACAAAGACTTTAGACGTTCAAGGGTATAACATTGATGCTATCAAACAGTTAGTGTTACCAAAGCTGACACAAAGTTTGGAAATGATTGTTGCAATGGTATTGAAAAGCTGTGCTAATACTAAGCCTTCATTGCGCAAAGCCGCTTGTATTTGGCTATTATCTTTGGTGAAATATTGTGGCCATCTTGAACCCGTATACAGTAAATCTAAGGAGATTCATGTTGCCTTTATGCGTTACTTGGCCGAAAATGATGATTTGATTCAAGAATCTGCGTCTACTGGGTTGAGTTTGATTTATGAAATGGGCGATTCTGATTTGAAAGAAACTTTAGTTAAAGGATTAATCAAATCTTTTACTAGCTCAACTAGTGCTACAAATCTCACAGCAGGCACAATTAGTGAAGAAACTGAATTATTTGAACCTGGTATTCTCAACACCCCTGATGGTTCTATTTCCACTTATAAAGATATTCTTAGTTTGGCCTCGGAGGTGGGTGATCCAAGTTTAGTTTACAAGTTTATGTCATTGACCAAAAGTTCAGCATTATGGGCTTCGAGGAAAGGTATTGCTTTTGGCTTGGGTAACATTATGTCTAAATCTAATTTGGAACAACTTCTTCAGTCCAATGATACATTAACCAAAAACTTAATTGTCAAACTTTACAGATACAAATTTGATCCAAATGAGAATGTTTCGAGGTCTATGAGTGACATCTGGAATGTTTTGGTACCAAATAGTTCTAAAATTATAGAGCTTAATCATAACATTATTCTTCAAGAATTGCTCACAAGTATAAGTAACAGAGAATGGAGAGTTCGTCAAGCTGCCACAATAGCATTGATCGATTTGTTGCAAGTTTTGAAAATTGAAATGTACGAAGACAAATTAGAAGAAATTTGGACTTTAGCATTCAGATCAATGGATGATATTAAAGATTCTGTGCGTGATTCAGGCACAAAATTGACCAAATTTTTAGCTAATAATTTAATTAGATCACTTGAAAATGCAAATAATGGAGCTACTGCCAAAAATTACGGCAAAATATTAAACAACTTAATTCCATTCTTAGTGGGGACTAAAGGTATTTTGAGCGGGGTAGAAGAAGTTCGAAGCTACTCATTGTCAATTATATTGAAACTCTGTATGAAGGCAGGCAACGCATTGAAACCTTTTATCCCTGGTCTTATTGAGGAACTTCTTTCATTGATGTCTACCCTTGAGCCACAAATAGTCAATTATTTGGCCTTGAATGCTGATAAATATAACCTCAAATCTTCTGATATTGATGCTAAAAGATTGACTAGTGTTGGCCATTCTCCGATGATGGAAGCAGTAGAAAGGATGTTGGATCTAGCTGACGATGATCTTATGAAAGCGCTTGTGCCAAAGTTGAATTCTGCGATTAAGAAGTCGGTAGGACTTCCTTCTAAAGTCGCTGCAAGTAAAGTTTTAGTCACCCTTGTTGTCAAACATTTGTTTTTGCTTAATGAGTCCTATGGTGCTAGTTTGTTGAAAACGTGTATTGCTCAATTGAATGATAGAAATGAAACTGTTGCTATTGCTTATGCTAATGCTGCCGGATATTTGTGCCGTGTTTGCAAAATCAATGCTATTGTCAAGTATGGGAATTTTCTCAAAGATTTGTACTTCAATTATAGAAATGAACAAGACAGAAAAATTGCTGGCGTTGGCTGCGAAGCTGTTGCCAAATTTTCCACTGACAAGTTCAGCACAATTGCTAGTTTCTTCTTACCGTTGGCATTTGTTTGTCAAAATGATGAATCCTCCAGTGTTGCTGATAAATTCAAGTCAGTGTGGATTGAAAACACCGGTGGTAAATCAGCGGTTAAGTTATACATTGATGAGATTTGCAATATTGTTACTGAGCAGTTACAATCACAGCAATATTCTATAAGACAAGTGTGTGCTAAGGCTATTGCCAATGCTTGCACTTTGATGAGCTCTAGTAATGTTAATTCAGCAGATCAAAACATTGCGGGCTTAAATAATGATATGGTAGAAAGGCTATTCGGTATTTTGCTCGAGGCTTGTAAAGGCAGATCATGGAATGGTAAAGAGGTGGTGCTTAATGCTCTTGTAACTTTTACAAAAAATTTCAAAAACAAAGCAATTGAAAATGACTATGAATTGTACCATAGAGTTGAAAAAGTTGTTTTAGTGGAAGCTAAAAGACGCAATAAGCAATACCAAAAGGAATCAATCAAATCATTAGGATTGTTTGCGGAAGTTTTCCCTAATAGTAAACTTTATGATGAGGAGATACAAATAATCAAACCATTTTTGCAAGATAGCTTCTATGAACAGTCAGATAGTTCTGATGATGATGATGATGATGATGATAAAAGTGCTGCTAAGAAAATAAAAACCGATAAGCAATATTCTAAATCTTCAGCAGTGAATTATGAAAGAGAAACCACCAACATTGACTTTTTAGCCACCCTTGCTACCAGTTTTGCCATCGAACCAATCACCGACAGTAGTAACCATAAAGACTCAAAGGCACTTCCGTTGGAGATGGCCAAGTACATATTCACTGAAGCGGTCCCATATTTCTTCCAATCAGCACACGTTATTCCTACGTGGCGATCAAAACTCGCAGTGTCTCAAAGCTCGGCTACAGTGCTCGAGAGGATTGCCAAATGTTACAACGACAACGGTAATACAAATGCTCAAACTGTTCCAGTTGAATGGTTGTCGACACTCTATACAACTTTGAAAACACGCTGTTTGGAGGACCCAGATATTGAAAATGTCAGGGTGCAAGCAGCAAGCGCCATTTCTGTTTTACTTTTGGTATTGTCGAAATACGGCAATACCGGCAACGAAGCCGAAAACGCCAACCATTTGAGAGAGAAAATTCTGCAAGACTTGAAGAGCGCCTACGATAAAGATGCGTCAAACATTGTGAAAGTACGCATTGAAAAAGTATTAAGAGAGGGAAAATAGTTAAATAAGTAAGCAAATAAACGATAAAAGGAGCTCACTTGACCTTTTTATATATAAGTAACTTGAAAAGAGGTAGTTCATCTGTTTTTGGCTTGCAACGAGCTCCAAATGAGCTCAAAGATACTGGCTTGTAGCGATGGGGCAGAAATTATACAGACCTATTAGTAACAAGAGTTATAATGTTAGCATGTCACGCAAATTTGGTGTTTGGTGTTTGGTGTTTGGGTTTATATCTGTCTGGTGCATAGATGTGTACAAATTTCTGAGGGTGGCGTAAGATTTTATTGATCAAGTAATTCAGCTCAACATGCATGCGGGAAGCATGTCTGCAAGTTTATAAAAAATTAGTTGAAATGTTTTTATTTGGATGTTTTTCTTGAACTTTACATTGAGGATTGAACTAATGAATGAAAGGCTGGGGAGCTTATTACGAACTGTAATAAAATGAACTATAATATAAACATCTAAATGACAAGCTCTAGCACTACCACTATCAACACAAAATGTTACTGTGAAACAGAAAAATTATTATCTGTGCCTATCGCCATGAAAGCTATGTAGATGTACTTGTGGTTGTGTAACGGAAGCTGAATTTGCAATATCAGAAACCACTAAAAATTCGGAGCAGTAAGAAGTATCAACAAGTTTAAAAAAAAAAAGTAAAAATGCAAAAATGAAAGTGTTATTGAACCTGATTAAGGCCGGTAACGAAAGTGAATGAGAAAAAAAAAACGAAAAAAACAAAAAAAA
>JXWR01001248.1_pt1 | contig 13489 bp, 4 predicted proteins | sample 315541 | NCBI WGS metagenome assembly JXWR01 (sample SAMN03273951, study PRJNA271842) | soil metagenome | isolation source: rice field ambient CO2 | place: India: CRRI Experimental farm Cuttack,Odisha-753006 | collected 2013-12-17
TTTTTATAGTATATCAAAAAATTAACAATTAAATACAAAAGTCTATGACAAATTTACACTTGGCAAAATTGTTTCATAATCATTACCACATAAATTTGTATTTGAAAATTAAAGCTTAATCATTTCTGAGGTTGCTGCTTGGTTCCTGAAAAGTAGTTAATCAAATCGTAGAACATGGAAGCATTGACCTTAGAGTTTTTAGTCTTAACCCATTTTTTCAAACTCTCACTGTAAATGTCAATTACTTTGTCATAATTTTCGTCTGGACTGAGCAGAATCAAGATCTTACTCAAGTAAATTGAAAACTGGTTGTAAGCATTTGACAAGGCAGGACTTGCTGATTTGTGCGACTTGTTATGAATCTTTGACAAAAGCGCAAAAAGAACCTTATCATTTATTTCATATGCCTCTGGTTCTTCTCCGTTGTCGTTATTATCCACAATTGTAAAGTATTGAACTTGCAACACAATTCTAATTCTAGCAATTTTCTTCAATAACTTGTGGGCCTTGTCACGCAAAGCTGGACTAAGTGTCAATTCCATTAAGCTCAATAATGGATCAATTAATGACAAACTCAAATACTTCTCATTGTTCAAACTACCAAAATCGGAATGTTCTTTCTTGTTATAATCCAAAATCTTGTCAACATAAATATCCAATAAGTCCAAGACTCTGTTTTTGAAGAAAATCATGTTTTCTTGGGCCTCTTGCTTTTCAATTTTTCTTTTATTCCCTGTCTTAACGTTCTTCAATGCATTTTGGCGCTGTTTGAAAATCAATGACAATTGATTATCAATAGCCATCATTTGCTCATCATCCATGCTTTCTTCGTCTTCACTATTTTCCTCATCATCACTACTGTCACTATCATTACTATTGCTCTTTTCCTCATCAGAACTCGAGCCTTCTAGAACAAGTTCACCGTCTTTAGTAGGAATTTTCAATGCTTTGGCCAATTCAGTGGCAGTCTTTTTATCCAACTTGTCCAAGAAATCTTTTGAGTCAGCATCAGGTTCATCATCCTCGTCATCGCCAATATCCTCATCCTCGTCATCGTCGTCGTCATCATCATCATCTTCTTCTTCCTCATCCATCTCTTCGTCTTCCTCGTCACCTTCAACATCTTCCTCGTCACCTTCACCGTCTTCCGCAGTGTCAAACAAAGTCTTTTGGCCCTCAACGTTCTCTTTCACTAGTAATATGTCATACAAGCTCTTCAAATTAGCGTAGCGTAAATCAGTAACAAACGTTTCCCATATAATTAAAGAAAGCTTTTTCGACAACAGACTCTTTTGATGCACGAATCTTAATACAATTTCAAGTAAAATGTCAATAGATCTAAACGATTCATCATCCTCCACACTGTCATTGGCAGCTGGAGATTTTTTAAGGATGCTACTAGAATCTTCAGCATCACGAGCATCACCATCGCCTTCCACTTGCTCATCTTCATCATCATTATCTTCACTAGATGATAAAGGTGCATCGTCACTGCTCACGTCATTATTAATTTCTTGATCCAAATGGAACTTCTTGTACGCGGCAGTAACCTCTTCCAACAAAGACATCGAATCCTCTAAAGAGTCAGCATCAGAGAAGAAGTGCAACAAAATGATAGAGTAAATCAACTCAAATGATGATAATTTGTCAATAAGAACACTTTTCTTCACATTCTTCACGCTGAAATTGTTTTCTATTAACTGTGATTTTTTTCTAATGATTTTCTTCAAAGCTTTAAAATTTTTGTACTTAAACTTGCTAAGCTCCTCATCCAAAGCTACCACCGGAGCGTATTTCCTCTTGCTTTCGTCAAGTTTCTTCTGCTCTTTCTCAATAGAGAAAGCTTCTTTCAAGGCGATGTACAACCACGAGTTGTTATCCACTCTTTTGAAGCTGACAATATCAAGCAATAAAGTGTTCAATTTTTTGGAAATCAAGTTTGAAACACCATTGAATGACTCTGGCTCATCTGTTGGTTTGAAAAAGCCGTACAAGACAAATGTCTTGATTAGCTCGTCAAGCCATTCATTGTTAATCTCTGGACCAACAAGACTTTCTTTGTCTTTCATAAAAGAGTTGTTCAAGGTATTAAGCCTGACACGATAGAATTTCAATAATAGCGTCACTTGGTTAACGACCCATTTTTGTTTTTTCTCAACAAGCTTTTGCTTCAATGAGTTTGTATTGCTGTTTTGTTCGCTGTCATCATCACTTTCTTCCTCTTCGCTACTGCTGTCGTCATCTTGCTTTTTGCTCTTTTTGTTCTTGTTTGATTTTTGTCCATCTTCAAGCTGCTTTTGTTCAATATTATTCAAATAATGTTCTGGATACTGTAAAACGTCCAAAAACAAACCCGTTAATGCTTTCAATTCGTCAAAATTGCCAAAAGTAGCAATGTTTTGAATTAGACTTTCAATGGTTTTCGTTCCGGTTATATTGTCAAAATTTAAATTGCTGTATGGGGAAAATAAAAAGTTTTGCAATAACTGGAAACTTATTTTAACATTTGATGGGTTACATGCTATGCTTTTGCATATAAAAGTGTTTAAAATTTCTTTCTTGACAAGGTTATACAACATACGTGAGCTGTTCCCTGACTGGTTAATCAATGTACGCAAGAAATTCTCTGTGAAAAGATGGTCCAACTGAGACGGCATAAAATTTCCTTGCTGATTCAATCCCACACATTCATTCACAAATATCTCAAACACTTTAAAACCCCAATATTTTCTCTCTGGAGATGCTTTGCTTGCAAACAATGAATCATCCACAATAACTTTCCAAAATTCTTTGACCTTGATTGCATCACTTAAGGAAGCACTGGTGTTAGTTGAAGTCTTTTGTTTCTTGCTTGAGCGCTTGTGTGTCTTTTCGCTCTTCTTTCTCTTTTTATTGTTTGAGTCCAAAACAACGCTTTCTTCAGCTATGTCCTCAAGCTCATTTTTGATGACCGCACGGATGATGAAGCCCCAGACAAAATGTAAATTTGGTGACCAGTTTCCCTTCTGTTGCTTTTTATCCTTTTTAGTCTGTTTACCGTCATTATCAGCCACATCATCTTCAGGCGCACTGGTGACTTCAACATCTTTCAAAGTTTTTGCTAATGTGTGTAAATTGGATTTAAGCAATGGGTTATTGTGCTTCCATCCATTGGTAATATTTAGTTTAGACAAAAGATCAACTTTATTGTGTAAAATCAACAAAAGATAGATTGATAAACCTTCGGTTGATAAAGTTAAGCGCTTTTCATTAATTTGTTCTAATAGCTCTTTAAGAATTTCATCAGACGCTTTACCAGCAGTTATCAACTTTGTCAAAAATTCAAACAACGTGTAAAAGCAGGACTCTCTGATCCAAGATTTGGAGAGCGCTAACTCCAACACTTGCTTGGTAAACTCCCAAAAACTCTTTTCAAAAGCATTCGTGTCTTTAGTATCAATAAACAATGTGGAATTGGCTAATGCTTTAAGACCAAAGATGCGGCCGAACAAGTATGCTCTTTCGTCTTTGCCTTTCTTTGAAGAGCGGACTGCTTTTAGTTGCTGGTCAAGCGATGTCAAGTAGGACTGGATATCAATTTTGGACTGTTGAAATCTGATGTTCAAAATCTCTGAAAGAGCAGTGGAGAACCCAATTCTTGCAGCTGCTCTGGATGAAGCTAAACCCTTTATCAACCGAGTGAAAGCATATTCCCATTCTTTATCGTCTTCAGCAGCTTGCAATTCTTTAATCAAGCTGACAGCGGCTTTGATCCGCTCATTCTCGATTTCACTGGAGAGCAAGTAATAGTGATCTCTAGAAACAGTATTAGCTTTCACCATTGTATAGTATGTGTGCAAAAGGCTGCTAATTATCGATGATTCCAGATGTACTTGATATTTGACCGTCCGTATGGTTTTGGCAGTATTATTCTCTATTTTCCGCTCTATGAGGTCCCCCACTCAATAATAAAATTTTTTTTAAAGATCCATGCGCGCGCGATGAGATTACCCGACAAGATGTATGAACCGCTTAGTTAAAAAAATCGTTTTTGATCAACGTATATTAAACGTTCGTACAACAGAAAACGGCTACCAACACAGAAACTAACAATTCAGTCAGTAGACAAGATCAAATGTAAGAAATAGAGTAAAAATGCATTAAAAGTAAATATTTAGATTATAAAATAGCAATCCTTTTAAACTAGGGCAACGACCACGTTGAGCTAACTTAAAAAGAGGGTTTTGCGTCAGGAGCCAAAGACAGTGCAATAGCAACGACACGATGCGAATAGCCATGAGCAAGCCCATTAAAGCTATTCACCAGGAACAAAAATAAAAGTAACAATTTTAAATTACTTCCTGTGGAAGCATTTCAGTTGTTACGCTGAAAAGAACAGATACTACACTTGATCTAAGCCAAAAGGCAAAGAGATTTGGCCTTTTTTAAAAAGGGGAAGAGATTTTTAAGAGTAGGGGGAAGCCCTTCTTTTATAGTTTTTCTGGAGGTCATTGGTGTATGGGTTTATGGACAGGAGCTCTGAACATCCAAACACCGGCGCTTCCCTGGGCAACAATATTTTGTAAACAAACACTGGCAGGGTAAATTGGAAGCCCAATTTGGCACTGTACGCTAACACACACAGTAAACCATAAACAATAGCAATTTAAGATACCGACAGTGGTTGCAGAGCATAAAAGTAATGCTGGCTTAAGCTCAACTAAAAGCTACATTGGTTCTCTCTGTGAGCTCTGAAAACAGTTATCGAACATGTCTCGAGTTAGAATATTCGGTCTACTATCTATACCATCGCTGTTATATTGTAATGGATGATTGGTCAGAAACAGATCTCGGAGATGGCCCTATTTCTGACAGCATCTCCAAATTCACTCATTTTAGAACTTCATCAACTCATACTATTGCAGCATAATATTATCTCTTCTATGTTTTATATTCAGTTGTAACCGAACTATCTACGAAAAATATTGCATTTCGGCACCAAGGCAAATTTGTATGGCCATGATGAGCCGCCTGCGCTAAATAGTCACATGAGTGCAATTTTTTAATTTTTTTTTTTTTTTTTATTTTTCAGCAGAGATGCTGCAGGATACAGGAAAAAAAAATTTTTTTTTTTTTATTTTTTTTATTTGTAGTCTGCTCCTGTATTTGTACCAGCTATTTCAAACAGTGCAATTATCACATCTATTTTATACTAATATCAATACCAAATAAAAGATGGCTCCGACATCTGTGAAGAGAGGCGTCAAGAGAAACAACGCTCAAGTTTCCAAAAATGATAAAAAGGTTTCGGCCAAGCTTCAAGAACAAGAAGAAGTTGATGAGGTCTCCAGCAGTGCTAGCGAAGACGATGAGTTAGATGACAAAATTTCTGAAGATGAGTTAGACGAGCTCGACAGTGACGAAGAACTTCCAACTCAAGACGGCGCTGATACTGACAACGAAGACCAACAAGATGGCGATGAATCTGAAGAACCAGCTGATAAGAAACAGAAAGTCGAAGGCGGCAAGACCTCCAGAGAACAGCACGCCGAACAGAGAAAATTGCTCAAGGAAAGAAAGATGAAACGTAATGGTGGGGTGGAAATTCAAAGAATTAAGTCTTTGTGGGAGAAATTAAGAGTGAGAAACCCACCTATAGCAAAGCCTGTCAGAGACAAGTTATGTGATGAAATTTGGGAACTTTCAAAGGATTGTATCAAAGATCTTGTGTTGAAGCACGATGCTTCCAGAGTGGTGCAGACTTTGGTTAAATACTCCTCAAAAGACAGAAGATTAGCAATTGTTAAAGAGTTGAAAGATTATTACTTTGACTTGGCCAGATCTGCTTATGGTAAATACTTGCTCATCAAATTACTTCATTATGGCACCAAAGAATCAAGAACGATTATTGTCGATGAGCTTCACGGCAAATTAAGAAAATTGCTTAGACATAGAGAAGGTGCTTATGTTGCTGAAGATTTGTTTGTGCTTTATTCTAGCGCTCAACAAAAACAGCAGATGATCAGAGAATTTTGGGGAGCCAAATACGCTGTTTTCAAAGACGCTGTCAAGGAAGGAGAAACCATCAACGATGTTGTTTCTGGTAACGAAGATGCTAGAAACTTGATTGCCGGTAACTTGTATCAGACTATAACTGCAGCAGTGGAGAAAGGTTCTACTGGTTTCCAATTATTGCATGCAGTTATGAAAGAGTATGTTCAAGTCGCAAACGACAAGGAATTTGGTGATCTCATTGAATTATTACAAGATCAAGTCGCTGAACTTGTGCACACCCCAGATGGTTGTGAAGTGGCATGTACTCTTATTGCCAAAGCCAGTGCCAAACAAAGAAAAGTCATTATCAAGAACTTGAAACCTCACGCTAAAGCTCTTGCTACCAACGAACATGGTAACTTGGTGTTGTTGACAATCTTCTTGACAGTGGACGATACAGTGTTGGTGCATAAATCATTTGGGAGTGAGTATCCTGCCGAAGAAATGGCTGATTTGGTCAGCAGCAAATTCGGTAGAAGACCATTCTTGTACTTACTTTGTGGTCTTGACGGTAAGTATTTCAATCCGTTTATCATTAAAACATTAGACAGATTTGTTGAGCAAAGTAAGAACACTTCCAAGAAACCACAAGATACCAGAAGAGGTGAATTATTGAACAAATTCACTCCAACCATTTACGACGCTATAATAAAATTCAATGGTAAGATTTTTGATGAAAACATTGGCTTACAGTTTGCCAACGAAGCTATGATACATGCTGCCAAGGATGAAAAATTGGAAGCTCAAAGAACCGAAGCCATAACTTCCATCATCAGCGCTTTGAAAGGTGACATTTCCAATGACTCTCATTTCATTAATAAACAATTTGCTTCTAGATTTTTGAAGTCATTGATTCAAGGTGGTCAATGGAGCTTCAAAAACCAAGTTGTTGAAAAAGATAACGACAGCCAGCTTGGCAAACCTTTCGCTCACAGAGTGATTAATGAGGTGATCAATAATGAAGAAGCTGGTGAAAATGATTTGAGCAAATGGATTCACTCAAAGAATGCCTCATTCATTATTGCTAGCTTGTACGAAAGCTTGAAGAATGAAGATGACAAAGAAAGCAAAAATTTTGTTAAAGCAGTTGGTAAATTTAAGAAAATTTTGAAAAATGCAGATGAAGCAAACAAGGGTGCTAAGTTTTTATTGAAGTTAGTTGAAGGTAAATAGGTTTATTTTTGTTTGTGTATCATTTATTCATTCATTTATTCATTCGTTCATCATATCAAAAAAGAATTTTTCTATTATTCTTCATTTTTCATTTTTCATTTTCTCTCATGTTTAGTTGTGATTCCACTGTGTCATCTTTTCATTTAATCTAGTCGGTTTCTCTTTTATCGATGACTTTCAATTTCTTCGTTTCTTCCATTACATTGTTTGTTCAGTCATGTATTTTGTTTTTATAGTTTTGATTCATGGTTTTTATTCAGGCGGTGTATCTTGTAGTTTGATGCGTAGTCACTAGATTTAACGAGCTGGTTGATGTATATATGTATAATTAAGCAGCATCAGGCGCCAGAAGCTCCCATGATGCATAAATACGCATTCGTACATTTTAGTGCTGAAATTTTTTATTTTTTTTATTTTCGTCTCCGGGGCGGCTGAGGAAAATGAGTAATTACTACAGGTGATATTCTGACCTGATCCTTTTAGCATTGAGACAGCTTTTATACTCCTCTTGCACTCCACTTTTGTCCCTAATCTTTTAGCAAAAAGGATCGTCAACCAAACACCAACCTTTGTCTTCAAATCAATAAGCCCAACAATGTCCGGCAACGACAGTTACGCTACCCCGTTATCTTCCAGATATGCCTCTGTGGAAATGTCCCAGGTCTTCTCCTTGAGAAACAGATTCTCAACTTGGAGAAAATTATGGCTCACTTTGGCTAAGGCTGAAAAGGCCGTTGGATTGGATCTCATTACCGATGAGGCCCTTGAGCAAATGGCTGAGCATTTGGAAATCACTGATGAAGAAATTGAGGCTGCTAAAAAGCAAGAAGCCATTGTTAGACACGACGTGATGGCTCATGTCCATGTTTTTGGCCAAACTGCCCCAGCTGCTGCTGGTATTATTCATTTGGGAGCCACTTCATGTTACGTTACCGACAACGCTGATTTGATCTTCCTTAGAGATGCCTTTGACATTATTATTCCAAAGTTGGTGAATGTCATTGACAGATTGTCCAAGTTTGCTATTGAGTACAAGTCATTGCCAGTGTTGGGATGGACCCATTTCCAACCTGCCCAGTTGACCACTGTTGGTAAGAGAGCCACTTTATGGCTTCAAGAGCTTTTGTGGGATTTGCGTAATATTACTAGAGCAAGAAACGATTTGGGTCTCAGAGGTGCTAAAGGGACCACTGGTACTCAAGGTTCCTTCTTGTCTTTGTTCCACGGTGATCATGATGCAGTCGAGAAGTTGGATGAGAAAATCGTTGAGTTGTTAGGTTTCGATTACGCTTACCCAGTCACTGGTCAAACTTATTCCAGAAAAATTGATATTGACGCTCTTGCTCCATTGGCTTCTTTGGGTGCCACCGCTCACAAGATGGCCACTGACATTAGATTGTTGGCTAACTTGAAAGAAGTGGAAGAACCATTTGAAAAATCCCAAATTGGTTCATCTGCCATGGCATATAAGAGAAACCCAATGAGATCGGAAAGAGTGTGCTCCTTGTCTCGTCATTTGGGCTCCTTGTTTACTGACGCAGTGCAGACTGCTTCTGTGCAATGGTTTGAAAGAACTTTGGATGACTCTGCAATCAGAAGAGTCACCTTGCCTTCAGCTTTCTTGACCGCTGATATTGTTCTCACTACATTGCTCAATATTACTTCTGGTCTCGTGGTGTATCCTAAGGTGATTGAAAGAAGAATCATGGCAGAATTACCATTCATGGCCACCGAAAACATCATCATGGCTATGGTTGAAAAAGGTGCTTCCAGACAGGAATGTCACGAAGAAATCAGAGTATTGTCTCACGAAGCCAGTGCAGTGGTTAAGCAACAAGGTGGTGATAATGATTTGATTGAAAGAATCAGAAACACCGAATATTTCAAGCCAGTGTGGGATGACTTGGATAAACTTTTGGACCCAGCCACTTTTGTTGGTAGAGCTCCTCAACAAACTGAAAAGTTTGTGAAGAAAGACGTTGCTGAAGCTTTGAAACCATACGAGAAGTACATTACTGATGCTACTGTCAACTTGAATGTTTGATTGACTTTTGGTGCACTTTGCGTGCTATGCAGCCATATCTTTTTTTTATTTTTTTTATTTTTTTTTATTAATTGCTCGTTTTCTGTTGTTGTCGTCTACTTTCCGTTGCTATTGAACTCTAAGAAGCTGTTCATACAAAAAAAAGGGGGAGGAAAAAAAGAACAGTCTTACTTAAAAAGCCTTTTCAATTACGCGTTATTATTGTTGTTTGTATTCTGTTTTAGTAAGTGTGTTGTAGAGAGGCAAAGAGCGTACTGGATTGGCATTTACTTTGAGCCACTTTCGTATTTTACTGTAGCCGTTTGTTCAAAGAAGCTAATATAAAAATCTTATGAGGGCGGCTTAGTCACGATGAAAGGGGTAGTCAAAAAATGCGGTAAAAAACTGCTCCGGGCTTTATAAATTTTTGCTTTGTTGAACGTCGTTGGTGTTAACTCGGGCTACTTTCCTTTTACGAATGGACCAAGAGGTCTGGACCAAGAAAACTTAAGCATTGCAAGAGCTCCACTGTCTATAATCGTATTATATTAAATAAATGAGCAAGTAAACAACATAAATAGCTTAAACAAAAAACAGCAGTATAAACTAAAAAAAAAAAAAGAAAAAAAAAATAAATAAATAACATATAAAGGCATGTATAATATAGCATAACTGAACGATAAGACAAGGATCTAATGCAGCGTAGATGATATATATATGTGTGTGTATGGATTATGAGTGCTTGTCCAATTTGAAGAAAAGTATTTTTGATGGTGATAATATTTAGACAGCAAGTAGATAATGCTTAGATAGCAACCGACGCATTCAGCTATCTTAGAACATGGATGCGAAAGCCACGAACCCCAAGGCCCACATCAACAAAGTGCCGGTACTTTCGCTACTCAATCTGACTGCTGCACCAGTGGTGTTAGTGCTTTCTTCACCATCAGTAGTGCCAGTTTCAGTGAAATTCACCCCTGCTTCGTCTTCGTTGTAGGTGCCATCCCAGCAGTATTCCTCAAAACACTGTTTACATTGATCACTTTGGGTTTGGTTCAATCTTTCTTGGGAACGACGGATAATGGCACAGGCAACACAAACTTTCCAGTCGCTGTCCAAAGTAAGATTGTTACGAGATGCAACCTCGAATCCGTTTTGAATCATACCGCGTTTAGCTTCATCGTCGTAGGACATGGTAAAGGTGGTGGCGTTAGAATAATATGAGAACGGTCTGTTAGCAATATAAACAACCAATGGAGGGATAGCGCTTTCGTTACGGTTGCTTTGTTTGGCCAAAGTAGTCAAGTTGCTAGCGTCACAACCAAAGAAAGCTGGTCTAGAAGTCAAGTTGGCGCTTCTGAAAGTGTTTACATCAGGCACGTACGGGAAGCCGGAACCGTTGATGCTTTTAGCAAACTGTCTTTCATAAGTAGCGACCATAGAGGTACCGTTTGGCCAAGAGTAGTCGGTATCAGCACTGTTATCGAAAGCAAAGACCACATCAACGTTTCTCTTTGGCTGGATCACTGGCGATAATGGAACATTCTGAAGATCTTCACCGCCATCGACAAGGTATAAATGTTTACTGGAACTCAATGATTTAGAGGTACCGTGGCTGACGCCGTAGAAGGGGTTTGGAGTATAATCAGCAATATCGTTTTCTTCATCATCGATCTTGGACAAAATGTTTTGAGCAACATTGTACAAAGTGCCGGAAATACCGGTGCTGTTCAATTGAAGCAAAAATTGGTTGAAAAGCGAAGACGAGGTACCCATCATGAAACTGGCATTGTCGAACCCAGCAATGCAGGTGCCATTGTTGGATTTACCGTTAGTGACATTAGATCCGAGATATTTGATATCAGTGAACGCATTCAATGTTGGGTCCCAAGAACCGAGCTCAAATGGGTTGATTTCGAAAACAGTAGAGTTGTCACTGATGATACGAGTGTGCGGATATCTACCATCGGCAATGGAAATTGGTAACGGCATTTCCCCATTCTTGAAGACGTCGGCGTCTCTAAGAGTGGATACGGTTAACGCGGCACCGTAGTCTGAATTGCTAAAAAACTGTCTAGCCAAAGAACGGGCCCAGATATCGGTAATAGAAGCGTTGAAGCCGGCTTTTTGCTTATCCTCGATTTCGTGGGCAATTTGGTTGAATGTGCTAACGGACTTGAAGATATTGATACCGCCTGGGTTGTAAATGGCTTTTTCCAAGTTCCAAAGCGACTGGTTCTGGTTATCCAAGATGTCTTGCACCGAGGTGAAATTATTGTACGCAATGGTGCCGGTAAGCCAGTTACCACCAGAAAGACCAGCCATATAGGTAGTGGCCTGAAGCAAACCACCAAGGCCATGAGTGAAACCACCAGTAGTTCTGTTGTCAAGGGCAGCCATTTGGCCGGCCCCGGCAAGCATGGCACGGTATCCACCACCACTGAAGGCTAAGCCGATATTGATGGAGCGGTCAAGATTGTTGAAGAAGTTGTCGACGTTAAAGTCGGACAAGGAAATATTATAAGTGAGGAAATCCTTAAGAGCTTGGTCAGTGACCTTGTGTCTTTTGGTGAGCCATTCGCTCTCGTTCTCACTGAGCCCGTTGGCTTGTCTAACGAGGGAAGAGTTCCCGGAAGGGCAGTCAACTTCACCAGGAGCATAAGAGTCTGTGGGCGACCAAGCAGCGGTGAGCCACACAAGCAAAGAAAGAGTCAAAAGACGAAATAGCATTGTGTGTGTGTGTGCGTGTGTGTTATACAGGTAGCTAATGTTGTGGATAAGTAATAGTTACACTAGCTAGCAGGACGTTTCGCGTTATATCCGACGGAAGGAAAAAAAAAAAGGAAAAAAAAAAAAATCAACTAGAAGTTTTATTGTTTGATTTTTGCAAACCTGTCGGAGGAAATCGCGGTGGTTAAAAATAAATGAAAGTGGACAACGAGCAGGAGGAATGCAGAATAGCCGGCAATATCTATAATGATTCCGATTCCGTGAAGAGCCAGTAAACAAAGTTGAGAGTTGACAAGTTGGTGTGTGTGCAAGCGCAAGTGCGGGTGTAAGAGTGTGCGTGTGTCTGTAATATGTAGTAGTATAATGTACAACCGGCTATGCTGCTTCTTTTTTTGAACAAAAGTCTTGAAACGGGGCGTTGTTTGGCTTATATATATATATATATATACATATATATGCGTGTGGGTGTATCTCTATTATATCCCCAAAAGCCTACTTACTCCAAGTACATCTATCATATATGGTGTAGAAAGCGTATGGAAAACTCTCAAACCACACACCCGTTTCACGAGTGCTGGGCAGGCTGTTCAAGTACGCAACAGCACCGCGGAACTGTTTGTTGTCAAATGATCAGCAATATTGATGTAAATGTTAGAGGTTGGGACTGGCAGCCTGTGTTTGGGATTAGCAGACGGATTCGAGAAGAATGTGCGATCTGAGAACTACTGATCTCAGTCAGCACTGGCTGGGTTTCAGCCAGAGACATGCGTAGCTACCACTCTTCTGGCTAATTATTGATCATTACACTTTGTACTCAGAACATGCGCATACTCTGCGTTCTATTTACTCTGCTCATAACTTGTTCTAATAATTTCCAAAGAATGAGACACTTCCTAAGGAACGCAAATTCCATCTATCTATCTATCTATCTATCTATAGATATATGTAAATATTTGGACGAGTCTGCAGTAGATTTTTTTTTTTTTTTTCTCTTGGCGCAGATACAGTTTTGGTCATTTGAGCCAGTTGCCGAACGAAAAATTTTGCAGCAAAATTTTATTTATTCAGCATGCCGAACAATCCAAACAACATCTGTAGACATGCCATCCCTGTAACTCGGCTAAAAGCGCAATCCCCACCGCCAACACTGATTACGCACTGCTAGTTGAAAACTTTTTCGCGTCAAACGGCTGAATAACGTTGTGTTACGTTGATATATGCTACAAGTTTGAAGTCGTTGAGGGAAACGAAACTGCCGTCGGAAGCTGTCCAGCCAATGAATGTCCGCGGCAACAGCATGCCAATCTTACACAATCAAACCAATACAATATGTTTTGTAGACAGAATGGTTGGCTGCTCGAGCAACCAATAAATAGCTTGGCTTAGAACTTCTCCAACTGCCCAAGTCGCTGATTAACTTACGTCCGCCAGGCTTATTCGTGGCTTATTTTATTTTAACATGAGCGAAAATCAAAACAAAAGCCAAGCCCAAGCCAGAAAGGTAAATAATGTCGTTTTTCTTTTTTTTTT
>JXWR01002746.1_pt1 | contig 13489 bp, 5 predicted proteins | sample 315541 | NCBI WGS metagenome assembly JXWR01 (sample SAMN03273951, study PRJNA271842) | soil metagenome | isolation source: rice field ambient CO2 | place: India: CRRI Experimental farm Cuttack,Odisha-753006 | collected 2013-12-17
CCACATTTTGTCTTCTAGAAACAGCATAAACAACACTCTCAGCAATATCTTCCGGGTATAATGGTTCAGAAACACAAATTTTCTTTGCTTTTTCCTCATCGCCTCGCAATCGAACCGTATGGAATTCTGTATTTACTGCTCCTGGCTGAATCTCAATGACCCTGATCTTGGTAGGGATTAATTCTTTTCTTAAAGAACTGGTAAAGGCATTCAATGCAGCTTTGGAAGAACAGTAAATGGACCCACCAACATATGGGTCTCTGCCGGCAATCGAACCAATTTGCACCACATCACCAGAATTTTTTGTCCTGAAATGCGATACAACGTGCTGAACTATCGCAATGTTGCCAATTACGTTGGTACTGTAGACTTTGTCAATATCAGCTGGTTCAATATCGCCCACATACTCGTAGCCCAAAGCGATACCGGCATTGTTGACAAGAATGTCAATATCTTGGAAATTAAGCGGAAGCGCAGCAAAGAAGGGTTCCACAGAATTTATGTCGGATATATCGAGTAATTGATTAAAGATTTGAATAGATGGATATTTTTTTTCTAGCTCTTTTTTCAATGTTCCACAGAATTTATGTCGGATATATCGAGTAATTGATTAAAGATTTGAATAGATGGATATTTTTTTTCTAGCTCTTTTTTCAATGTTTCAAGCTTTTCTATTCTTCTAGCGGTCAAAATTAGCTTGATGTTACCGTTGGAGGAGTCAGCGAATTCCCTAGCGGTGGCTTTACCAATGCCACTGGAAGCACCGGTGATGAGAACTGTCTTCTCTGACAATCGAGCAGCAGCAGCAGGACCAAACGACATTGTGTTGTTCTATGCTATATTCTTCTATTACGTTTTTTCAATTTTCCTCAAAAAGGTGATTTTGGAACGTGTAATGAACGGCTGGACACTTTTGAAATAAGATCAAAGACAAGGGCAGCAGCAAAGAAAAATTCTAGAGATTGCCAAAAATAAATAATCAGAAACATCGCAAGTCAATATCAACTCCGACGAGAAGGGGATACCGAAGAGCGTATTTTGGCTGATACGGATATTTTTGTGCGCTTTTTAATATAAGAACAAGCCGTGAGCTAAGATGCTTAAAACATGGTACCTTTGCGGGTTAAAGAGCAAGATATGTTGAGGTATTAAAAGGTATTGGCGTAAAGTGTTGAATATTATGTCAGTAGCATCCATAGCTTTGAGACTTTTGTTGGCTTGTATGACTACAGTGTAAAACTAAAGCTAGTACTACCCTCTACAAGCAGGAATACTCTTCTAATCTCTCGTGATCCACCAATTGAGCTGAGTATTTTTGAGGTAGGTTTATTGGTACGGAGACCCATTTGCTGACCATGATTTTAACTGCTAAAAAAAAAAAAAAGAAAATAGGAAAAAAATCATATTTAGCTGACTCCTAAATTACGTTATTCATTTTACTACCGCTCTTCCAGTAGTGCCTTTGTGGAATCTCAGTATCAATATAACATCTCCCAGAGCACAGTCAATGTTTTGTGATTTCTGCTGCAGGACTTGCACAAGTACCAGCATGGCGCTACACATACAAACTACATATTGATGGTTTTGATATAAATTAATGTTAAATTATTCCATTCCAAATATGTAAAAACTAGCCAAATCCTTGTGTATACCCATCCCTAGCAAAAACAAACAAATTAGCAAAAATAAAAAAGTAAAGCAAGAAAGTTTTTTTTTAAGAAAGAAAGAAAAAAAAAAAAAGAAACATACAGCAAAAGAGTTAAGTTAAATCGGTCTTAGCAGAGTTTTCAATGTCCTCATCAGATTCCTTAGTCTACTCAACAGTCTTTTCAACAGGTCCTGCAGCTTTGGCAGCTTCAGATACAGCAGCCTTTTTCTTCACTAACAGTTCAAACTGCGCCAACCCCAGACTAATTTGATAATCTTCAAGACCATTTTTCCACCCAAACTCTCCATCCAAAACTTTCTCGAAAAAACGCTTCTCATGTTTTTCTGCAATCTTGGTTTTTCTACCTATCTTTTCATGAATTGGATTATTATACACCGTATATCTAGTGTATTCATCTCTAGAACCAGGCACAAAGCTCAACTTGTAAGACTCTCTGTCAATGTCAATCTTCAACTGTGGATCAGTGTACCCATCAACAGATACTTCTGACTCGTTATTGAGAACAGAACTTCCCATAAATGGTAAATTCATATCGTCTACCGGCACTCCTTCCGATGGATGACTCATCAAGTATGTGGTCAAATAATAATCGTATTGTTCCTGCTTGTTGCGTTTATCTTTCAACGTCAAATCTCCCAATGCAACAAATTGCAAAAGAACGTCATTTGTCAACTCGTTATATTGAATTCTAAACATATTTTCTTCCAGATTCATCAACTGACGCACCCTCATTCGATAGATTATTTGTTGCCTTGTTGTTGTAGTCAATGCAGTACGATCTTGTTCAAACAATAACATTATCTCACTGCTTTTGTGGTCCGATGTAATATTATGCATATGCTTGACCAAACCTTGCACCACTTTGTCTACCGTGAAAAGTTTGAACGCTTTGTTGCGGTATTCTATTCGAAGCGATTCTTCAAACCATTGATGTTCAATTGTGCCCTCAATTAATCTGACTGACATATCAAGTACTTGCTGATAGCAATTTTTGCCAACAATGTTGATGCCCAAATCTTCCAATTGATGTGACATTAAATCCAAATCCTGTGCGTAAGGTGAAGCAGTACGATTTTGAATTTCCTTTTCCATTGCACCATTCATTTGTTTTAATTCAAGTAATCTGTCGTAAAGAGTTCGCAAATATCGAAAAAACACGTACATAGTGGTATTGCAAAACAAGTTGTAAATTGGCCGTTTAGCTGACTTGTATTGTATAATTGATTCATCTGGTTCAGTAATGGAATTATCTTTTGATATCGTTTGGATCCAAGTTTCTCCTGCCCTGGCAACATCATCAAAAAGTTCGTCTTCTACAAGAGCATCTGACATGTCATCTTTGAGAGGGCTGTTGCTAGAGTTGCCACCAATACTACCACCACTGCCGTAGTCTTTGTGCCGAGTATTTAGCTTTTTGTTTCTGCGCAAAACATTCCTTAACAAATCAGGCTCACGATGTCTCTTTCTAGGGTTGATAGTTGGCAAGTCAGAAACCTTCTTTTGCGGAGATCTTGATGTTGATGAGGGAGTGAGCCCTAAGCTAGACACTGATGCAGATGCAGATGCAGATAAAAGTAGCAGAGTTGATGGTGGCCCTGAAGTTGGGGTAGCAGTTGCACTACTAGCAGACGAAGCCAGATCTTCTTCTTCCGGAATATCAGCAGTTTGGTGATGATGGTGGCTGTTGTTATCGTCGTTGATATTGTTGCTGTTGCTTCCCGACAACTTCCGCAACCTTTCAAGAATATCATCATTCAAATTGAAAAACAATCCTAAAAAAGAATTAAAAAAGTCGCTTAGCTTCATCTTATCATTAGCCAGATATGAACTTATCCGAATCCAAGTCATTGCTAACCGACTAATATCTACCAACACTTCTTTATCATCAAAATTATATTCTAGTTGTTCTCGCGGCTTAGGTGCCAAAGGAATGATCCTTTTACTATTACTTTCAACTTTGACTGTGCTTAGTTCAGAAATTAGTTGTTTTGTTGTTAACAATTTTTTATCAGTTTGCTTAAATGTTAACCCCAAGTGGTCCAATGACTTATAATACAACTTCAATACTTGATCTCGCCAAGTATCATTCCATTCACGATGCGATTTGCGCCATTCCTCATCCTTTTGCTTCAATCTTTTCAATACTATAGGAACCGCAATGGCTGGAGTTTCATGTAATGCATCAATGACTTTGAACCCTTTCTCAGGACCGTAAATAAACCGAATATTTTTCTTATATATTGTCTTCGAGGTATGGCCTAACCCATCTGGCAACTTAAACTTTTTCTTTTCTTCATCAGTCATATTAGCAATCTTATGAGCAATCACTTCCAAAGTTTGAATAGTGCGAGAATTATTCTCAATTTGAAAATCATAGATATGCCGTTCATCTTCAACTCGATACAAGTTTTCTTCGTACTGATTCTTGCGGTGAGCAATGTATCCACTTTCTTCAGATTCCCACGATGGATGACTAACCCATTCGTCGTTGAGCACCTCCCAGCACATTTCGTCCCTACCGGAGCATGGCATATAGGTTTCTGTTTTCGGTAACTGACGGTAAGAGCCATATCCTTTGCAAAGCCCCAATTCAAGTCGATGCTTTTTGAACTCAATGTTTTCAATATGATAGGGGGTATTATTAAACTGAACGAATTTTTTGAACCAGCTGAACAATTCCACTGAATCACCAATAAACGATTCAATTCTATCAACGAGCATTTTTTTATCAATTATGCCATTGCTGTATAAGTTTAGTAATTTGAGAAAATTATTGTATGTGGTTTTATTGTTGATATGTTTTCTAACTTTATCAAAAAAGGTCAATTCTTCATCAAGGGTATTGTTGGTAATTTGTTTTTGCCCAAATGGGTCATCTGCAGGATTGCTGTACAGTACCTGGTGCTGTGGCAATTTGTGTTGATTGATAAATTCTGGTTTAAGAGTCTCTCTTTCACTCAAGTAACCAAAATTATCAAAGGAAGCATGTAGAGGAAGAAAAGGTGGTGGTGGTGGCGGCGGCGGTTGTGATGACGAAATAGAAACTCGAGGTTCTTGTTTGAATGCCTGGGTGGTGTTTCCCTTAACAGGGGACTGAAAATTACCATACGGTGGTAATTGAGCATACTCTTCTGGTCGAGGAGGAGACTGCTGGGGAGCAAGTGGAGGTAGTTGTTTTGGAGGAGGTGGTGGTGGGGTCTGCTGGTACAAACGTTGATTAGGCTGAAAAGCACGTTGTAGACCTTGTTGTTCTGCTTGCTGCTCCAATGGTCGAACTGATGCTTGTAATGTATTCCCACCATCATAAGTTGCAACACCGGGGAGACGAGAAAGTCCCTTTTGAGGAGCACGTTCTACTACTTCAGGTAGCGTCTCTGACCCTGCTGCTAGATTTTGACCAGACGTTGGGCCCATTTCTACTGCATCAGGATCCGGCAAAAATCTCTTGAAATCTGCCAACAAATCCGGAGCATCTCGAAAAAGCAGTGCAACTTGGCCATAAACTTCCTGGATTGGCCTTTGCTCTCTGCGATATGTTTGCAACAAGTCCAAGAAACTTTTGTAAATGTGTGGTTCATTAGTAAATCTAAGTTTAATTTTGTTTACGTAGCCGATGGCATCATCCATTTCCACTAGCACTTCTGTGGAGCCGTTATTATTAGACTCATAGCTCGAGTGATATGGGTGATAATTGTGATTATATTCTCGAGGTAAAGGCGGTGGTACTGAGTTGCTGCTATAAGCTGATGCATTGAGACGGTTGATATGGTCCTGCGCAACCGCACCAATTGCACTACCCGCAGTTATGTTAGAATTATTGTAGTGTGCCGGATAAGGAGTAGCATTAGCAACCGGAGGCACCATTGAGTGCACCGCAGAGTAATTGTCATCTGAGTTGGCAGTTATTATCCCACTAGGAGTAATAACTCTAATATTATGAGGGCCTTTGGGATCAGAGGAGCAAACAATATTGAAACCAGGAGGTAAGAAAGTATTAAATCCTTCAACAAGCACAGGATGACCTTTGAACAAATTAGCGACTCGTTCAATGACTCCCGGCGTATCGATTCTTTGAGTGTTGAAATCTTTCATTATGTCCAAGAAGCTGTTATAGACATTTGGCTGTTTTTGGAATTGAGACTTGACTTGGTCGAGATACGAAAGGGCATCTTCGATGTTGAGCCGTTTGGATCCGTATAACTGCTGCTGCTGCTGCAGTAATAGCAGACCATTGGCGGCGGCATCGCTGCCAGCAGTGCTGGCGGTAGCGCGGCTGTCAAGCGGAGGAAGCAATTGCTGCTGCTGCTGCTGCTGCTGCTGCGGGCGGTACTCTTCAGTCATGGAGAAACGTTGAGAAGCAGCAGATAGAAAGTTAGTTGACTTTGGCTGTTAATTGCTCGCGGTTGATATAAAATGGGAGTAAAAAGGTTGAAGGTAAATTAAGGGCAAGAGAGGCAAGGTGATGGCCATCGTCGGAAGAAGGGTTGCCCGGCCATGTCAAACGCTGATGATGCGCACTTTGCCTTAAGCGGTATGGTAATAGCCACTACAATTCCACAATGCCATTATACCGATGGATACCAAATATCAAAATATCAAGACAAAATACATAAGACTGCTTTCTAAAACCGCTCATCTGAACTTACTAATCAACACCAAGAAGATCAAGATGATAAGCACCGCTATTATCGCGTAACTGATAAGCTTGTTGGCTGCCATTCTCCGACTCATGGTTCTGAGAGTGCTAATGCTGCGGTCCACGTAGCCATCTGCCTCCATAAGAGTATTTCTGCTGTTGAGCAATTGCTCCCTCTGGCCTCTCAAATTGTTCAAAATGTTGGCGCCCACGTCTTCGGTCTCATTGGCGATTCTCTGGCTGTCTCTAAGTCTGTCAGAGGTTCTTGACAATGAGGCGTTGTTCTTTAAAAGCGACTGTCTTTGGTCAAAGTCCTTGTAGTTGTTGCCATTACTTGCCGGGGAGCTGCTGCGGTTGCCAAACAACTGTCTTCTATCTTCGTCATCCTCGTACTTTTTAAGCTGTTTTTCCTGGTTGGATAGTTGTGTTCTGAATGTTCTAATTTTGGCGTTGTAGGCTGCTCTGTTATTGGAAGGTAAACTCAAGATCTCGGTGTCCATAGACCCAATCTGTAGCGGTTAGTATGATACATAATACTTGATGGGGTTAGACCACAGATACTTTGGTTTGCTAGCCATTGGTTTCTTCCCAATAAAGTACTTACAATCTCTTTCAACTCATCAATAGAGCTTTCAATTTCTTTTAAAGTGGAGTGTCTGGCTTCTGCTGTGTGTGTTAGCTACTGCTCTAGAATATATCAAGCAATTTAATTCATGCATTCATGCATTCATTCATTCATTCATTCATTTATCACTTACCGCCCTCCAAAGAAGGCACCTGGGCCAACTTTTGTTCAATCTCAGTGTGTGTGAGTTGGAAGTCTGCCTCGTATGTGTTGAGGAGCTCTGACATGGTTTCTATTGTGGTACTATTGTCCGTATTGCGTAGCTGATGATGGCCTTATCACTGGCTGTCACTCTGCTTTGCTGCTGCTGCTGTCTTCTATCTTCAGTCTTCTGTCTTCTGGCGCCTAAAGCTTTTGCCGCTGTGTTCTACCGCCAGGCTACCTGGTCATGTGACACACAGCATTATGTAATGGATTAGTCATTTATGATCACTCGCAGTAAACAAAAACAAAAATATTCAAAAATGAAGCTTTAGCAGATAGCAAAGAGCCCCATATGGAGCAGAAACCTAGTGCTGGATACCACAAAACAGCAGCAATGACTCAGCAGAGCAAACAGCAGCAGGAAGCCAACCCTGTATTAATATCAGAGGTCTATCAGAACTCCGTGGATCCTGTCACCAAGGATGCGCTGGCCATCATGTATGTGCTTTATTTTCGCATAACTTGACTTGTTAACAGAAAAGTACTAACCAGAATAGTTTCAACATCGTAGAACAAATAACCACTGCTGGCTGGAACTCTAAATCGCTTGCCCTCGGCACAGCTGACTCCAAGGTCTTGATATTGTCTCCACTCGACCTCGGGCAAGGTTATACTTTGCCCACAACATTGCAAAAACAATACATCTTTAAAAAGAACTACTTGCACTTATCCCTGGTCTTCAAGCATTCAATTGACTTAATAAAATTCAATGCTAAACACTTACTTGTGGCGTCCTATGACTCGAATGAATTACTTTTGATTGACCATACCAGCAGCTCTGCTAAAAATAATACCAATAATAACTCTGCTAACACCACCACGGTACGGTTACAAGATTTGCAATACGACAAACTCGGCCAAGATAAACATTTTAGCCATTCTGAATGCATCAACTCAATTGACTTGCACAGCGACGGTACAGTAGCCACCACCGGTGACTCCAAGAAAGTCATCATCTACAATGACCCGCTAAACAATCATCAACCATTGACATTCGAATTAAACAATATTGGTCTTAAAATCAAGTTTGCAACCTTCAAAAATGACGATTACTTGGCGGTGCTTGAAGCATCCAACATTATTCGTATCTTGGACTGGAAAAACAAAAAATGGGTACTTACCTTATATCCGACCACTTATGACACTTACAATACCAATGCAGAGGTGGTGGATTTTTTCAGTAATGGTCAATCTGAACTTATTGTTATTGGAAGCAATGGATGGTTCAAGAAATACGACTTGTCCAATTTGCAAGGTGGCGCTGGATACACTGAACCAGCTCAAAAAGGACTGGTCACTGGGTTCATCAATCCATTGACTAGTGAGGCCCCAGTAACTGTGGTTCTGTCTTCGGCTTTGCTGCAGAATGTTTCTGCTGCAGGGAGCAATAATCAGTACGTTGTAGGATGCTTAAGCAAACATCACTTGCTGTTCTATAATTTTGCCGCCATTTTCAAGAATTCAGGTGGTTCTTCTTCTATCTCTGGTGCTACTAGCAACACTGCAAACCATACAATTAATGGTAATAATAATAATAATAATAATAATAATAATAATAATAATAATAATAATAATAATAATAGTAACGATTCTGCTACGTTGCTGGAGACTATAGTCGATGCCAAAACGCAACATAGGGTCAGCTTGCCTAGTTATGAGATTAATGCTGGAGAAATCAACAGTGACGGAGTGTTAGCAGTTGTGAATGGTGAAAAGTTATTACTTATTAGAGTTTAATAGCCTTGTATTTGATTAGATTATGTGAGAAGACGGATTTTTTTTACTCGTTTTGTGTTGGGTTTTTGTGTAGATTAGGCAGAAGCTAGTGGCTGATAAGAATTCGTTATTGAGCAAGTTTACCTTCGACTTTTGTAGGAATATGGGGGGGAGGAAGGCTAGTATTATCGCAACGTAAAATAAAGGTCTATGGCCGTCGAAACCAAACATTCACATCGCATTGCAAAAACTAGTAGTAAAGACGCAGGATGTTTTCATGTTAAGTTATATTGGTTTTGAGCCCCGTGACAAGTAAAATAGGCCAAAAGTCCAAAAAAGGCCAAAAGCAATTGTAAACTGACACTTTATCGCGATGAGATAGTCAGGGCATGCATATTAAATAGAGATAAAACATCAATTAACATAATTAATACACAAAAATTATTTCTCAAGAAAAGAAACAATTAAGGAATTGAAATAAGTTGAATAAAACACACAAATCATAATGCCTAGCCTGGAAGTTCCAATATTTACCTTTACTTTAAACTGCGGAAAACACGCCAAACAACTCATTCATCATCGATCCCATCACCATGAAGATCAATCTGATATTATTTCTTCTTCTTCCTCTTCTTCATCACCTGTATACAAAAACTTTACCGAAAACGTGAGAAAAGCTCTCCCTGATAACGCCTGCACCATTTATGCCTTTGGATTCCAAGAACTTTGCAGCATCATAGATGGATCCTTTCCCTTAATTGTCAGGGGATACTTGAATAAAATTGCAAATAATGTATTAATTACGCTACTTAATGACAAATACAATGGTGGAGAAGGAGGTGGCGCTGCTAATTATAATTTTGAAGTGGTGGGGATTGCTCATATGGGGGCCATTGGGCTTATTTTGATCAGTCCATATCTTACAAAGTTTTCAAACGTGAGAGCAGCTAGTTCAGCTTGCGGACATTTTTATTCCAGTTTAAAGGGGGCCTGTGGATTACGATTTACTTTGGCTGATGGCAGCAGCACCAGCACGGCAGAGTTCACTTTTACTTGTTGTCATTTGAATGCTAATGAAGGTATCAGACATTGGCGGAAACGTAATCAGGATTTAATTTCTTTAATGAGATCCCTTGATTTTAATGATGGTTGGGGTGTTCTTAGTCCTAAAGCGCATTGTTTCATCATGGGTGATTTGAACTATAGAGCCTCGGCAAATAAAGAATTGCTGCCAGCATCCCAATTATTCAACGAAGGTAACAACAATACTGACTCTGAGGAAGTTGAGCCATTGAACAGAGCTACCACCAATAACGGTAATGGCAGCAGTAGCAGAAGTAAAATCAGCGACCCAAGCGACTTAGCCTCTGTTGATGAACTTACCATTTCACGACTCGACAAAAAAGAAGCATTCTGGGGCTTCAATGAGGCCAAGATAACCTTCGCGCCAACTTACAAATTTCATGACCATACCAATAATTACAATTTCAAGAGGGCGCCTTCTTGGTGTGATAGAGTACTATACCAAGCATATTCCCCATCACCGCCAACTTTTTCTCTGCCTTCGTCTTCATCGCTTGCATCCTTACCGTTAGGCTCCAGTTCGTCATTTAGTCTCCCAAATATCAACGGCAATAATAGCAAAAAAGACACAAATAATGATTTTGCCCCTGCAGTGGAACGCGTGATTAAGTATGATTCAATCCCTCAAGTAACGTTATCTGATCACAAGCCAGTATTCCTCCACATGAGCGTGCCATTTCAGCCACCAGAAAATATTATTGACGATAATGGATACTTGCTTATTGACCAAGTTGGTATTAAAAGTAAAGATAGTGTATACCTCAAGCCAACAGTATATGATAAGTTCATTGGAAATGTTACTTTGGCCATTGATGGTATTATTGGATGGGGGCTTTTTGGAATAACTACCACCCGGGGCAGAGCAAGTGTAGTTGGGGTGTCAGTGTTATTTTGGCTAGTCTGGTTATTGTTTCCTCGTTAAGTTTACAAGTGACAAATGTCAAGATAATTATAAGGTGAAAATTATAGTAGGATACTAAAATACAACAAGTATATTTTGTATATAAATTATGCTTCCTTTATGTTTTTTCGTAAAATATCCTAGATATTGGACTACCTGCTGCAAAAATTATACTCAGTTTTTTTCTTTAAAAAAATTAAAAAGTTTTAAAAAGTCTCAAGGCACATTAAGTTCAAGCTAAAAAGTGCTTCTTGTATTATTATATAAGCTAGCTTGACTTCATCCTACAGTATGGAAGACAGGATATAGTTATCTTCAAAAATGTTATCACGCATAAATGTGCGTAGAAGCAAAGCATAACCATGCATATGCAGAATACTTTTCCATGCATAGAAGCTTTTATGATTCTTTAATATCCGCATAAAGTTAATATTTAAAATCTGAGCATCGCAAATAGAAAAAGAGGCAAGAACATAAGGCAAAAAATAAATAATGTACTAATATGGCAAGATTCTCTCGTAATTGTGAAAGAGAGTCACTTCTTGTAGGGCTGTATCCATAAAAATATTATTATCATTATTATCATTAATGATAATCAAGCGGAATAATAATTAACTCTGAGATCTAAAGAATTCGTCCTATAAGCAAAATAACAATAAATTCCAGTGTATACAATGGCTAGAAGGTGATTTTTGTTTTTCCTTAGATAAAAATAAGATTTACAAAGAAGCCAATAAAAAAAGGCCCACCGGGTTAGAAAGTACAGTTATAACTGGTTCTAATATCCCTCCTGACTTCTGTAAACTGATATTTCTGGAAATTGTTGTGAAATTCGAAGGTGTTCTCAAAGTCGAAAAAATGCAAAGACTTTAACACTTCTAGTCAAATATTCAAAATTTCTTGGTCAATTTGACTTCAGGGGAGATCATTAGATGTAAAGATCGATAAATTATTGAGCTGCTTACAATCTACGATAGGTTGAGTGAATAGTAAGCGATAAAGACAATTGAAAGCCAAAGGGGCCACACAAATACCAAATCCGTAGAAAATCTGTTTTTTTTTTTTTTTTTTTTTCTTTTTCGGGGTGGTTTTAATAAGCTAACAAGTTTATTTTTGATCTACTTTCAAATTTTTTGAAACGAAAGATAGCAACAACCGTAATTACAAATGCATATGTAAGAAGTATAGCTGAACAACAGAACCTTGTTAGCCTTGTCAAAATAAAAAATAAACTCAAAATTACATAATAAATTGAAAACTGATAGTAGACGTTTTACCTTTTCCAATAAACATTATGGGTTAGCTGAACTACAATGTAATATGAAGATCTTAAGCTGAGAGCTTAGTTGTACTAACCGTGATTCATTTGCTAAATAAAATTAACTCAACATGTTTAAGGCTTGTATGTGGCTAATTTGCATCACTCTTCTTCTTTAGCATGACACACAACACACAGCAAATCGCCTTCCTTACCACCCAAGTTCTCGATACACTGTAAATGATACCCATGACCACATTTAAAAATCACCACCTTAAGCTCTTTCCATAAATCATCTTTGTATTCAAAATTACCCACATAATCACTACTATTGACTTTTTTGCCATTTTGAATCAAGTATTCCAATTTTTTTCTTTTAAAATCTTCCCAATTTTGAAAAATTTTAGTACTAATTTTTCGACCCCATATTCTCTTACCACATCCGGTGCATCCAATTCCGTTCATTGTTATCCCTTTAGCATTTTCTATCTCTATCGCTTGTAAATGTTTGAGCACTTCTCTGTTGTATAAGTTCAAAGTTACTTTAAGAGACTCTTGTTGATAAACATTCAAGAAGAAAATATCATTTATAATCTCTTTAACATCGCTGAGTGTAGTGGGAGTAGTTGAGGCCTTGTCATCAGAAGAGGTGTTGTCCAAAAATTGATTGAAGATTCGAAGGAAAGCATCATTATAGACAGTATTTGTGTTTGAATCATTTTGAAAATTCGTGTTAATCAAACTAATGAAGATGTCTTGTAGTATTCTTTTCAAAAGATATATGATGGATTCACGATCCTTAAGCTTTGGCGGGCTCACGGGGGTTTTTTCAACCTTTCTAATTAATTGATTCACTGAGCTATTAAGCTTAATCCAAAGAGTTTCGCCCTCATTTGAATTTTTGCTTGTAACTATTCTGCATGCATTTACAGCAACGGATAAATAACGCCACAAGTTTTTTTCAAGGTCCTTGGCGTTGAAAGTACTTTGAACGTCTTCTTTAGTTTCCAATTCGCTTAAGACTCTCGATCCCAAGTAGCTTGTTACTTCATCCAAAGTCTTGAAATAGTTGTTTTCAATTTCAAAAGTGATGTAGATTAAACCTTCAATAATTTTATGATACTTAAAAAGGCTGATAAATTTTTCATTAATTGCTGGGGAAAAAAAACTTGGATTGGTTTTCTTTAAAAAATTTACTGCTTCGACAGTGTTGAATCTGCATAACAATGAAACATAAGCAATAATGTCTTCTTCATCAACAACCAGGTCATTTTGGATACTTTTGGAATCACCAAATACTATTTCAAAAAGCGCAGACAAATATTCAAACTGAAGCTTCTCATCATTAAGGCTGTAAATTTTCTTATTGAACTGATGATTGTACTTTATCAAAACTT
>JXWR01002381.1_pt1 | contig 13486 bp, 6 predicted proteins | sample 315541 | NCBI WGS metagenome assembly JXWR01 (sample SAMN03273951, study PRJNA271842) | soil metagenome | isolation source: rice field ambient CO2 | place: India: CRRI Experimental farm Cuttack,Odisha-753006 | collected 2013-12-17
AGCATAAAGGAACGACATGATATGAGCATAAAGGAACGACATGATATGAGCATAATAAACATTAAAGGAGTGACATGACAATAAGGAGTGAAAAAACGCAAACGACGATAAAAGTGGCAGGGGAAAAATAAATAAAGCAAAACTAATAATAAGAATTTTCACCTGAAGGTAAAATCAAATTTGAAAATAAGATAAAAAAGAGTTAACAAAAAAAATCTAGACAACTAAATGAGAAGATAACTATGATAATGCAAAACAAGCAATAAATCAAACAGAGGAATAGTGGTGATGAAGTTGAATCATGGGGAAGCTTGAAATTAGGCTAATTGGCGCCGCCAATCCCTGCAATATAAGCTAAACACCAAGTCAAACTCATACCACCATCCAAAAACCCACGATTGAAATTATCCACACTGAAGAAATTCCATGCCATTTTCGGATCCATTAAAGCAGTATTCAACATTAGAATCCCCTTCCAACCATCATTGACTTTATCAACATGGTTGGCCAATAATTGGTCCCATTCTTCTTTAACAAATTCTTTAGAACGGTAATATGATGATAATGGAGTGATTGGAATCATATGAATGCCCTGAATGTATTCCAAGTTGGCACCAAAATAAGTCGCATGATGACATTTATTTTCAAAAACAATACCAGGAACTTTATTGCCAATGAAATTCTTTGGTTGATTCTTATTATCATCTTTCATTAGAATATAGTTATCACACACTCTTCTCAAGATACTTAATTGCAAATTTGATCTGAATACCAAATTTTCATCATTAACAACTTGTCCCCATAATTTGAGACCATAGTAAGCATTGTAGTCTTCAGAACTACTTTCTTGATCTTTACCATCAGCAGAGGCAAATAACCCTTTAGCAAATGAATGACCACGGAACCAATCAAAAGATCTGTAAACTGGGAAATATGGATCATCTTCAGAAGGATTGGCAAAATCTCTAATTAAAAAGTTGATATATTTGGCATTTCTGTCAAGCCAGTTGCCGCCCAATTCTCTGTCAATTTTCCCTAATATTGCAGCAGAATGAACATGGTAGCCATAATGGAAATGATGATCATTATAGTAAGAGTTACCAAAGTCCAAATTTGGATCGCTACCCAAACCTGCTTTTGAAACCAACCCTTTCCACTTGGTATCATATACCAATGGTTGTATCTGCTGATTTTTAATAAATCTGTCAAATGCTCTGGATAATTTATCAAGAATTATTCTGGTCTTTTCTTGATCACGCAAAATATAGTGACTCACATACAAAATGTAAGCATATTTGTCTAACTGTTTGCCACTGAAATACATTGAATCTAAATTAGAAAATCCTTCTATATCGTCATTCACTTCCACAGCTAAAGCTTGAGAAATTTTCTGTAATGCCTTGTCATTATAATAATTGCCATTAGACAAATTATCAGGATTGTAATCAGGTAAGGATGACCAGGGATCAAAGTTAATGTTTGAAGGCAAATTATCTTCTATGAATTCGAATTTGTCACTAAGAAATGCTCTCATCTTTCCGAAAACTGTAGAATCTAAAATAAGATTAGTCAGGTATGTCTGCATAGTTGGTGTAAAAGACTCGACATGGTGAGGGAAAGCCCACATTATTGGTCTATTCAACAAAGATTGACCATTTGAATTAAATTTGAAGCAATAGTTAGCGTTAGTTTCACTGTTTTTTTTTGCCTTCAAATCAATAGAGGTAACATAAGTACCTGCAACACGATCATAGTAATCGCTAAAGCCACAACAGACTTGAATAGTGACTTTTGAAAACTTGTGGTCGGAAACAATACGATTGTTGTCGACTCTGTTTAAATTGTTTGAAGCATCTGCAGTACTGTAATCACTAACGTATAACGACCATACAACGTCATTGAACAACACAATCTTATACTTTTTCAATCTAAAAAAAGAATATTCAGTTGATAATGGAATCTGTTCAAAAGATTTGAATCCAACTATAGAATTCAATTCAAAAGTCAAGTTTTCATAAACAGCAGTCACAAACCCCATTCCTTGCACTATACTTGAAGAGAAGAACTCATTAGAATTACCAGTGTTAGAAAACTTCAAATCGGCGCTAAATTGCTTCAAATTGTTCATTGATAGCTTCAAGGTATCCTTGTTAGTGAACTCAGTGGCAGAAAAAACAATTGACTTTATACCAATTGGATTCAAATAATACTCTGATGGATTTCCCGGACCATAAACCTTTTGATTATCCTGGATGTGATATACTGCGAGACCGTAATGATCGTTTCTGGAATAGGACAAAGAGTATGGATTGGTCCATACCGTACATGTTTGATCTCCCAACAATAAATTACCGTAAAATTTGTTAGTTTCTATTGGCTTATTGTTTGCCGGAGAGTCAATGTTGATAAGGGGCAATGGGTGATCAGAAGCGCCAAAGTACTCTATCGGGTTATCATTGGCAATAGGCGCATTAAATATATTGTTATTATAGTCTTTGAAGTTGTTGCCAGAGTTCTCTGGTCTCAACGGTATTGGTGGAGGAGCTTGATGACTTGGAGCTGGAGCTTGTGCTGGAACGTCATTACCTGAAGGTGCACTAGTAGTTAGCTCGCCAAACTTAGACACCAATTTGCTGAAAAGATGGCGATGTTTACCGGAATCCTGTGGAGGTTGTTGCGACTGGTCTGCTCCGGGCAAAGGCATTGGAGGCCTATCATAACTGGACATCGTCAATAACAAAACTAGAAATGTTATTAGGGCGACGGTGATTGCTCTTTTTAGTTTAAACACTTTTGTAATAGCAATTTGCTAATGGAGAAAAATGTAACGGCAAGTGCTTGTTTCTTAAGATGGCTGTTTGTAGATATTTGTGCTCTCAGTGTTTTCAGTATTTTTGTTGATGTTGTGATTTCGATTTTTCTCTCAGGATTAAAGTTTGTCTGAGGAAGCTAAAAGCACGCTTGAGGGGAAGAAAATTGGTCTTGTAGAGATACACACGCAAAAGTTAGGAAGGACAAAAAAAAACAAAAAACAAAGACGTTTGTGACTCGGCGCTTTAGATTCTATGGAGTAAACCTTGCCGGAATGAGAGCAGTAGCGGGAAGCAGAGGATGGAGGTTAAGAGTACAGTGCGAAGTGTTGGTGAGTAATGGCTGTGATTATTGACAATTGCCGCACCAGAAGGAAAAGAACTAACGAAGAACGAGGGATCCAACACAACGAAATACAGAAAAACTTTTACTGGAAAAACGAGAAATAAAGAAAAAATAAAATAAAACAAAAACGGTGATCCACCCACGCATCCGCCCATGCACGACACGGCTCAATTCTTGCACCGCTGCGCTAGCGGAACTCTATGATATCACCTCCGGTTAGCGCCAGCGCCAGTCTTCGGCGGTCCTCTGCGGGAATCTGCGGGAATCTGCATTTGTCCAGCAGGCCCACGCCTTACGGCATTTGCCACTGACCGGAATTCGCCCCAATTGGTGTTCAGCATCAGCGGAATACGAAATGTTACAGGGACGCACTCTCTGTCCCCGGCGTCCCCCGTCCGCAGCCGTGACTGGACTATTATGCACCACGGTATAACACGGTGCGGTTAACCGCACCGTTTACGGATACTCCACTTCTCATACTCAATGTTAACCTTGATAAACCCTGGCCTACTAGTGCAGGTATTGACCTCTGTCGCAAGTAGGAAAATTCTCTAAAACCGAAAGAAGCCCTACGGGACTTCGGTAGTTGAGCGATAATAAGTACAGTAAGGGAGCACCTGCTGCTATTCAAAGTCTGCCGTTCACGCTGCCGCGCTGCCGCGCCTACCAGCTGGCTGCAATTGCAATATTGCAACACGCAAAGCGTGGCAGCTCTGTGGGATGAATATCTCACTGTACTGAAAATCATTTACACCTTTGTTAAAAACAGTGGCAAAACAACACTGTGGCATGTTTATTGTGCTTGCTGATTTGCACTCACTTTATTCACGCATTTCGTTGCAATATACAATACATCATCATACTTTTCCGTCATACACATGTCAATCAGTATTGGGACCTTGTGTTATTATCCGCACACGCACACTCACACTCACAATTTGGCAAGTACCGCCGGCGCCCCCGATACCGATACCCCCGGCTTGGGTTCCTGTGCCGCGTACCGCACAATTCCATCCACAACCACCACCGCATACCGCAGGGTACGGAGCCCCATCCCCATCTTTGAAGCATCTTGAACATATCCAATGGCTTTGGAAAACTCAGTATTGCAATCACTGGCAAATATCACTTGAAACTTTGACAGAATATCTTTCTTCCATTGACCGTCTAATGAGCGTTTCCATTCATGTAACACAAACGCATCATTGTTGGAAACCACAAGGATCATGTCCACTGATTTTGACTTGAATCGCTGCAAATTGGCCAACACTTCGGGGATGTGCACTTCTGAGCAAGTTGGAGAGAAGGCTGCGGGAACCGCAATTATCACAATTCGTTTACCCAGAAGAAATTTTTGATTAAGAGTAAGTATCTTGGGGAATTTGCAGCTAGCATCTTCCGCTGCTGTTTTGCTATCATCAATGTAACGGAATGTGAATCCTGTAGGCAATGGAGAGCCAACTTTGAGCTGTTGCGACATGGCGTTGAGTTAATGGATGGATTAATAAGTAGTAACAAATTTCCAAAAAATAAGAAATGTACGCTCAATTATAACCACAAGAATAACAGCATGTCAATTTATTACATCCAATTTAATTGAAAGATAACTTTACAAGGGAAGAAGTCAACGTCAAACAAAAGGCTATTTTATTTGTCCATCTAATACTCACTTTTCTTACATCGCCGGCCTACCGGTATCCATTTTTCTATCAAATAACCTTGAATTTCAATCACCGGTATTCCGCAAGCACCACCGTAACCGTAACCGCAGCCGCTTCCAGCGCTCAGGACAACCGTGCCAAGTAGGCATCCCATCCGGCCTTACGGTAACGGAGACCCTCGGCAACTGGATCTCTGCCAGCACCAATAAGTCCACGGCCCACAATAATGATGTCGCTGCCTGCTCCCGTCACCACCTCGGAAACAGTACGGTACTGCTGGCCAAGGGCATCGCCCTTGTCGTCCAAACCGACACCAGGAGTCATCACCACCCAATCTTCATCATCATCTTTGGCTTCAATTTTTCTTTGGGCAATGAATCCAACCACAAATTCTTTGTCACTTCTAGCAATGTCAATTGTCTTTTCAGTGTATTCTCCCGTGGCTATTGACCCTTTGGATGACAATTCGGCCAACATGAGAAGCCCTCTTGGTTCTTGGGTAGTTTCCTGAGCAGCCTGTTTCAACCCAGCAACAATCCCTTGACCCGGGACACCATGAGCGTTGGAAATGTCTGCCCATGAACTAATCTTATAGATCCCAGCGGAATACTGCAACTTGACGGTGTTACCAATGTCTGCAAACTTGCGATCTTCAAAAATCAAAAAGTTAAACTTCTTTTTGAGTTCCAACAACGGCACAATAGTTTTTTCGTAGCTGAAGTCATCCAAGATGTCAATATGAGTCTTTACAACACAAATGTATGGACCCAATTTTTCAATCAAATCAAGAAATTGGGAAGTACTGCGCACATCCACAGAAGCACACAAGTTGGTCTTTTTTTCCTCGATAATAGTGAATAACTTCTTCACCAATGGAGACTTGGTCTTTTGGGCTCTTTCAGAGTATGTTAAATTAGCCATTTTGTTGGTTGATTGGTTAGTTATAACTTGCTGACTTCAGTCTCTATCTGTATGACTCCTTCTGTTATGACACTCTTCTGTTTGAATTAAAATGTTTTTTTTTGTTTTTTTTCCCAGAATACCGACCCCCGAAACTATGAATTTTATTACAAAGTACTCTACTATTACATAATACGCAAGTAATATTCCGACCGTTTACTTTGGGTTTTTTTTTCATGAAAAAAATTCATGAATCTCCAAGAATCAATAAGCACTATGGAACCGTCGACTCTTCTTTTCAGAAGGCAAACACTATAATATAGTTACCAAAAACAACCCAAACATATCAACACATCAACAGAAACAAATAAATCATACATAATGGATCAATTAAACTCTCGTGAACAACAAGAATTTCAAAAAGTTGTTGAACAAAAGCAAATGAAGGATTTCATGCGTGTAAGTAGCTATTTTTTCGATCCGCCTTTTGATTGCTTTCCAGTTATCATATTGGAGGCGCACAAACTATATTAAGCAATATGAAAGTTGAATGCAAAAAAAAAAAATAAAAAATAAAAAAAAACAGCGTTTAAAACCCAATATTGCCTCTGTTAGCATAACTGCCGTGTTTTTGTGTTAATTATTTTTTTTTCGAATATCAGTACTAACTGGCTCGCTATAGTTGTATTCCGACTTGGTTCAAAGATGTTTCAATGACTGTGTCAATGACTTCACCACCAAGAACTTGACTTCCAGAGAAGATGGGTGTGTCTTGAAATGTACCGAAAAGTTCTTGAAACACAGTGAAAGAGTTGGCGCTAGATTCCAAGAACAAAACGAATTGTTGATGAAAAACTTTAGAGGTTAAGAGAATATGAAATAATAAATATTATAATTATTTTTCATTATTTATTTTTATCTTATTTCTCTTCAACTTATTTGTTGGTTTGTTATTTTTCACCTACTGTATTTTAGTTCACGCTTTGGTTTTTTTAATTCAATTTATTCATTTATTGTTCTTACGATTGGTTATATTAAGACAAATGTTGCAAATGTAAATACAAATGGCCAATCAGTATGAGAGCTATTCTTGCACATGTGCAGGATTGGCGGAAGTGAAATCGATGTTGCGGAATATTTAGATTAGTGTATTTCAAATCCATGATTCGATTTAAATGAAAACGAAAGAAATAAAAAAGATTAAAATGACATAAATTGAATTGAAAAAAAAAAAAAAAAAAATGATAAAATTGTACATATTATGTTTATGCTTAGTTTTTCCACTTTTCGGAAACAATTACATGTCTCATGTTTAATTAAAATTATGTTGATGTTGAATTTTGAAACGTAAATTGCATTCTCCTCTTTTGGTGAGGTCTAGTGAAAATATTAAGAGGGTACCTTTGCAGTATCAGCACGTTCAAATATTCGTATGATTTGATGCTTCGCAGTATGTGCAATTTGCAGCAAAGACGAAAAGCATAACTTACAAAACCCAAGCAGTACAATATAGCAATGACAATAAATTTTAACAAAATGTAACTAATTCATAAATTCCAAAGAAAAAAATGTAGAAAATAAAATAAAATAAAATGGAGGGAGGAAGGAAAAAAAAGTGTGTGCCAAAGTCAAATGACAGGAGCATTATACAAACCAATCAATCGAATCTTTTCAATGTCATTTATTGATGAACTTACTTTCTTTCTTAATTGTGGTGCAATTTCTTCTTTTGTTGTTCAATAATATCAGTGACTTCACTCAAACTTTTCTTCCAGTTTCTCAAATTATTTAAAATGAATTTCCATTCTTTATTACCCAATTTGTTGTCATTAGCATCCGTACTATTAGATTTTTCATCATCAAGAACAATAACCAAGTTGATCTTGTAAATGGCAAAAATTTGCTTAAGTTGATCTATCTTACCTTGGAAAATGTTCAATTTCACCGCATTGATTAGCACGGACTCAATCTTGACCAAATCGTTATTGTGTCCCAATTCGTCGGATATTTGCTTGTAAGTTATGACTGGGCCAATGTTGGTAGTAGTTTTTGTAGAATTTTTAGCTTCATCATTTTCTTCAACCACTGATTCGTAGTCGGAAGATTCAGCGGCTCTAAGGGCCAAGTTGGCAACAACCAAAAATTCCTTCTTGGTGATTAAAGCGCTAACAACAATACCAAGTTCTTTTTCAATAACAGCTTTGTTAGCAAGGGCAAATTCATTAAATTGCTGCAAGTTATTTTTAGATAAGGTGTACAAACTCAACAATTCGTGCAATATGGAGTGTTTGGCCTTTAATCCACTCAAGTTGAATTTATACAAGTAAGACAAATCAATTTCCTTATTGTTTCTCAAAGCTTTAATAGCCAAGATATTGATGGCTTCACTGTTGTTTTCAGTGTTATACTTGAGTAAAACGGATTTCAAAACAATCAATGCCTCATTTGGATAGTTCAATTCAACCAAGTTGGACAACTCGCTGGTAAATGCAATGATGTCAGCAGCTGACACCTTGGCATCAGCCAAATATTTTTCAAAAATAAATTTTTGCCCATCAACAGTAGATTTTTTCAAGAGTGGTTTCAACAAGTAGGCATTTTCTTCCAAAGATTGTTTATCCAATTTACTGAAAGATTTCAAAATAGTAGCCAATATTTGGTATCTCAAACTGGATTGTTGGTCGATCAAATTGAAAAAAACAGTCAATATACTCAAAATAGTAGTGAATTTGATTGATTGTCTATCATTGAATGCTGGGTTTTGCACTGGAGAAATCTCGTACAAGGTGTTCAATAAGCTGGAAAATCTTTCAGTGAACTTTTGTTGTGCGGCAGCGGCATCGTCGTCTCCATTCACGAAAAGTGGTTCGGCTATAAGATAAAACACCAAGTTCAAAGTTGGCTCAAGTTCTTTATCTGGCAAACTTTTCAATAATATAACAGAATCAAGAACTTCTTTGTAGAGAGCGTCGTTCAATTCACTGGACAATTCGTTCAACTTGGCAGAAAATTCGGTATTTTTGTTGACGGAGTCGATGATTGATGCATAGTTACTAGCAGACTCTTGGACGTCGCTGTCGACGACTATAAACGGCTTGACAAGGTCAGTGGTACTCATGTTTTTGTTTAGTGATATTTGCAGTCTTGATGAGGATAAGGAAGACAAAGCTGCTGAGGGATATGGTGACTGACAGTGCTCTAGTCGGTGTGTATAACTTCAAACCCTTAGTTTGCCAACCAGTTTTTTGATTTGTCGGTACCGTTTTCTCACTTTCTCACTAGCCCTACAGCACTCGCGCACAGAAGAACAAAAAAAAAAATTTTCAGAACAGTGGGCGGGTAATGCTTTTTTCGTGAACTTCCAACGCTGGTGGTGTAATCGACATTATTTTAATTTTTGTTATTGCAACAGTGGTGAACATGAAGAGTGATGCTTATGACACACTGCAAGTGATCTGTTGTGTCATCTAGTCATAACTAAGTGAAGGATTGTCTTATATCGGTGCTTCCTAAGACCTAAGATAGCAAACAAAAACACGTACAAAAAAATGAGCAGGCTCGTGACGCAAAATGCAGTCAAGCAGACTCTTCTCTTGAACAACTTGCTCAAGACTCAAGCACCAAAAGAATTAGGATTGCAGTACAAACAACAAATTTTAAAAAACATGTTATTGAAAATTAATAAACTCAAGGACCTTCAGAGTAAAAGAAATCCATTTGCCTCCGAGATTAAAAGACAAACCATCAACAAAGGTAGTGATTTGCAATCTGCCAATGACTTAGCCATGTTCAATCATCAAATCTTCAAGTTCAACAAAGCTTTGGAAACTAATACTGTGGTTTTGGATCGCCAAGTCTCAGGCTTGCTTGAAAAATACTTGACGGTTAGTCTTTCATTGAAATCAAAAACTAAAGGTAAACAGGGCCATATTGCTGGCATCACTGATAAAAACACCGTCAACCCAATATATCTTAGTAGTCCAGTTTTCAAACATAGCACTTCAAAAGTGGAAATTTCCTTTTTTTATTACCACAACACCACTTATAAGAATGGCAACAAGTACTACAATGATTCTGCCAAATATTACGTGCCGGTCATAAATAAATTGATGGCATCCATGAGTGACAACACCAACTACAATAGCTTAGCCTTCATTTTGGAACAATACTACAATAAGAAAGTTGTCTTCAAGCCAAAGAAATTGAAGTACATTTACAACAATAATGAAATCTTCACTCAATATGTCAGTAAGCAAGTTAAAAATGATGCAAGATTCGCTTCAAGATTAGCTAGAGTCTTACAAAAAATTATGCCACAAATCTCTGATGAAACTGCCGCTATCAAATATAACCTTCGTTTGATTAGTATGACTGAAGCAAAAGTTAATAGAATTGTCGCTGAGCATAGAAACAGCTTGGGTAACTTGGACATTACCAAATTGTATAAAGACACCAAATATCAAGAAACCGCCAAGACTTTGTTAATGTTCAAGTATCTCCTCGGGGCACAAATTACTTTCAAGGGTAGATCTATGAGAAAAGCCGCTATTGCTAGATCTCAAAAATCTAAAGTTTTTAGAGGTACTTTCCGTAATAAGGTGTATTACTATAATGTGTTGAGCAACCAATACAAGTTGAACCAACATAAGAGTAATATTAGTGCTCACCAAAGTGACAAGGTTACCAAGTATGGTAAGTTCAACATTGCTATCAAATCTAATTATCTTTAGGTAGTGTAATAATTAATTATTTATGCTTTGTCTTCTTGATTCTTATAGAATAAACAGTTCCTTGTACATATTACATAGATGACATTGGGTTGTAGACAAGAAATAGTTTTTAGTACTTTGCAGCTACTTAAAAAATGTGGAAAACTTGTAAAAATCAAAGTCACTCTAAGCAATATAAAGTCTCTTAGGCAATCATTTAACTTCAAACTGAAGACTTAAAAGAATCAGAGAAATTAATTAATCAGCAAGATTCGACAGAAACGAAAGATGGAATACATCATATAAAAGCAGCAATTGAAAATATAAAGATATACAAATAAATCTTAAAGATATAGAAACCAGAAATTTTTTAAAAGTACATCAAGAATAAATAATAATAATAAGAGTAAAATAAATAAAAACATTGGTGACAAAAAAAAAAATTAATTGTAAAAATGATAATAATAAAAGCATTATAGTATAATAAAAATATAGGACAAAAAATACAAAAATACAAACAAGTCTATAATATTTGCGCACTAACACACACTACTATGTGTTAAATCAACGTTTAGCTGCCTTTTTGACTGGCTTCCCGTTATAAGACATTCTTGGGCTTTGCGAAGCCATAGATTTCGGGCTGATTGCTCCATCGTTTACGTAAGTGGATCCCCTAGACAACAGCTGTCGTTGCTGCTGCTGTTGTTGTTCTTCATCAAAGCCTCTTTTTTTCGTCGGAGATCTAGCCAGTTGAATATTCAGATTTAATAGACCTCCCCCTGCTCCATCTGTTCCTCCCTGTCCTGCTTCTCCATCATTGCCTACAATATTATTATTAGTGGTAGCAGCAGTAGTAGTAGCAATATGAGTAGGTCCATTTTGGTTCATCATTCTAGATGCCATCATTTGTGCCTGTTGTTGATGAAATTTTTTCATTTGTGCCTGTTGTTGCATTTTAGCCTTTTGAGGATTTTTTTGCATCAATTGTAACCTCTGTCTTTGAACTTGTTGAACAAATGAATCTAAAGCTTTTGATGGCGACCCACATCTAATTCCTGCTTGATATAACATTAAAGGTTGTAAAATTGACATGATGTCCATTATTTTAATTGTTCGCATTGATGAAGCTTGTAATCCAAATGGGGTGATGGTTTTTAAGGATGAAAAGTTTGATGTAATTTGTTGGTCCAACGGAACATTCATATCTATTCCATTAGTACTACCGTTACTATTATTAACCAATTCTTCCAACTCTTCCTTCTTGTCATCATTACTGTTATTTGAACTAGAAGCAGAATTTTGTTGACCCTTTTTGTACCTTGAATCAGCAAGACCATTTTCAGTAGTAGTACCGTTTCCACTGCTACTTGTTTCAGATTTAACCGTAACTCCACTGTGTTTGTCTTTTTCTGAACTTTTCAAAAATCGTTCAAGATAATTCCAATCTAATCCTTTTGAGAAATTGAGGGTTTGAATGTCCAAGAAGTCAATTTTCAAATTTTCCTCATTGACAGAAGTCAAAACATGGGATAATGTGGTAATACTAGAATTAACAAAAGTTTGACAACTTAGTCTTGCTCTCAAGAAACACTTTATAGTAACGTGAGAGCCGTCGGAATATCTATGAACAATCTCACCATTGGACTCAAGGTAAATGTCCAGTAATGCCCCATTTGGGGATTGACTTAATGAATTCCACGAAAATGAAGGCTTAATATTATTGAAATTGAATTCAATTTTGGATAATCCGCCTTTCACTATTGCATGAAAAAATTTAGGAATCAAAGGATATCCAAATTCATAAGAATGAGATGGATTAATTGCACGTTTGCCGCTACTTCTTATATTTGCCTTATCAGTATACCCGTACTCAGAGTACTTCAAGATTGAAAAATTAGGATTGAAATATTTCCCGATCAATGCTTCCCAATACTGGATTGAGTTTATTGTTAATGCCGGTGTACCTGCATTAGTGACATTATTGTTATATGGTAGCCTAGCATTTGAAATTTGTTCGCAAAAATTTAGCAACCGTATCTTGGCTGATTGGGCAAAATATTTCTTAAACATCATCAAATTATCAACATTATTTAACGCATTTTCTGTGTGATTAGGCGCAACCGCAGTTAAAGGGTCATATAGGCCCATTGGGCGTTGTTCTTTGAAGGAATTCAGTTGAGAACCAGACGTGTTTTTGCTGCTTTGAACAGAAGCAGAAGCAGGAACAGGACTATATTTGGCTTTGTTTAACTTTTCAGAGGCTCCAACAGCATTTCCAGTAGCATTTCCAGTAGCATTTCCAGCAGCGTTTCCAGCAGCATTTCCAGCAGCATTTCCAGCAGCATTTCCAGCAGCATTTCCAGTTCCAGCTCCAACTCCAGCGCTAGTAGCGGAACTAGCAGGGGCAGCACTATTAGATTTGGCATCGGCGTTATTGCTTGCCTTTATTGACCCGTCATTCACTGCTTTTCCCTTGGGTTCTTTTATTTGAGCAGGTTGATGTCTGGGGGTATTTTGAGTACTTGTAGAACGGCTAACAGATCCTGGTATACTTTTTGAAACCACCGGACTTCGAGAAACCATTGGGCTTCCTGCGTTAGACTTGACAGGAGCAGATGGTGGTAGGAACAGTGGGCTTGAATGGGCTTGAGTTGCATGGACGACTTGAGCTTGTTGCAGTATCTTTCCCAGACGCTGTTGTTGTAGCTGTTGTTGTTTCTGTAACTGTTGCTGTTGCTGAAGAAGTCTTTGTGAAGCCTGCTGTGCAGGTTGAGGAGACTTCTTTTGAAGATGTGGCAGCGGTTGTATTTGTTGTTGGACGCTTACGGGTCCTAAAGAATTAGGTGTAAAATGCAGAGATAATTGCTGCTGCAGTTCAGCCTGGGGAAGCAGTTCTGGCAACTGGCCAGGCTGAAGAACAGGATGTACTTGAACATGCGATGGTAGCTGGCCATTCTTTTGCTGCATGTAAAACATCGGATTTTGTATTTGCTGCTGGTTTGGCACACGCTGTTGCTGCCCAGCATATTGCATCACTTGTGATTGAGATTGTGGTTGTGG
>JXWR01001313.1_pt1 | contig 13479 bp, 8 predicted proteins | sample 315541 | NCBI WGS metagenome assembly JXWR01 (sample SAMN03273951, study PRJNA271842) | soil metagenome | isolation source: rice field ambient CO2 | place: India: CRRI Experimental farm Cuttack,Odisha-753006 | collected 2013-12-17
GGCATATAGTGCGACAATTGGTCAGCTACTTTTACAGTATGACCTGGTAAATCTTGATTAGGAAAAAGAGAAAACCTAAAAATGTGCTTGCTGGTAAAAGCTGGTGTGATTTGTCAGACTCTAGTTTTATTAGAGATAGACATGGTTGTGGATTGATGGGGAGTTTTATGACTAGATAAACTCCCCATCAATCCACAACCATAAACAGCCCATCTAAATACTCTTTTTAACTTCAGTCTTGGCCTCACTTAATTTGTCGCCATTTCCACCAATCACAGCTGTCTTTTCGGTCTCAGTCACCACTGCTCCAGCTTGAATCAGCTCAACTGGCTCTGCCTTAGTGACCAATCCGCCAGCGTACCCATTATAAAACTTTTTAACAAAATAAATCAAACTAAGCACCACTGCTAATAATGTTAAAAATTGAACACTTATGAAATCGTTAGCGTTCCCTGCTGGAATATGGAATTTGTCTTGGAATGCATCATTGGTAATTGTACCAGGCTTGATAAGACCAAGCTTTGTATCTTTGGCGTTATTATTGGCAGTTTTGCCTTTAAGCAAATCAGTAGCATTGTCAATATCAAACTTTTGATCAAAATGGAAAAACACAGTGTTGTTAGTGAACAATCCATCCAAATTTAATCCTAATTTGTTGTCTAATGGATTGGCGTGAATAAGTTGATCATTGAACGATTTTTGTAAATCTTCAGCAACAGTTTCACTAATCAAGTGATCTTGAACCGCAAGCGCAAGTTTATATTTTGACGCTTCACAAGCCCAAAACAAATCAGGCTTAGGAATCGAAGCAATAGTGCTATTGTTAGTATTTGTCACACTTTGATATCTTGAATGCAATTTAACTTCGTACAAGTCAACGCTATCTTGATCTTTGCCTTCACCACTAATCGGCAGTTTCAACTCTTTAGCAATGTCAAAATAATTGTCGTCTCTAGTCTCGACGTTAACTCTAAATAACGCATCGCTGCCCCATTTGTCGACTTTGTAGCTTGGCTTTTCCAAATCTGTTTCGCCCCAGACCCCCAACAATTTCAAATTAGCATCATCTTTATCTTTGGAATCAGCATACTCATTCTTGTCTAAGAAGACCTGGTTTGGTAAGCGATAATACGAGTACAATTCACAATCAAACAACTTGTTGTTCATTGGTGGTTGTAACGAGAGTTTGCCCGATGTGGTGTTTCTTTTAATACTTTGTAAAGCACTTCCATCACTATCACCATCAGCGTCAATCTTTAACGAAACTTGGTGCACCGGATGTAGCCCCACCGGTTGCTTGAAACTGGAATTATACGCAAGTTTGCTCAAATGTAAATGGCGGGGATGTAAATAAAACATCGTCTTTTGAGCCACTCTGATGTCTTTATCCTCATCATATGGGGTGCTTTCACCTTCAGCTGTACCATCTTCATTTTGTGCCGGAGGCAACGGAGATGGTAATTCAGCGGTTAATCCATACAAGTTCAAGTCGTTGACTTGAGAAGCACGATGGTCGATTTCGAATAGCCCAATCTCTCGTTGATAATGTTCAGGGGATTTGTAAATTGTTGAACCAAAATTCGTCAAACTCCCAGCGTTCCAGTGCAAAGTAAGAACTACTTGATCGTTGGCAGCAGCGTCCTCTTGCTGGACTTTTTTGGAGTAGATCAAAGGATTGGCATATTCGAGAGAAACAGAAGTAGCTTTTGGTAGCAATTTTTTGTAGTTGGAAACACAATGCCCATGAAGTGACTTACCATCTTTGATTGTAGTTTTTGGTTCCTTTTGGCAAATTAAATCAACGAGTCTCTGTTGCAATTTGGCCGGCAATTCATCATTCTTGTTGTCATTGCTTTCATTACCAAAATAGTGCCATGCAACAGGATTCCGCACAAATTGAGCTGCAGTGACATTGAAATCATTCAATTGGGCATCATTAAGCAATTTCAACTTCTTATCAAGACCGTTTGCCGCATCAGTATTGCCCCCTGCTTTTGTTTCTTCTGCTCCAGCTCCAGCTTCAGGGGCAAAAAAGATGGAATAGCCCGGTTCAATAAACTTGGAAAAGGCATTATTCAAGTTAGCTAACTGAGGAGCTCTAACTCCATGATGATTGGCAATGATTGAAGTATTGTAAGTTTGCCACTGGATTGCAAATTGGCCAATTTGTTCATTCGCATCATTAGTCAATTGACTATTATCATTGTCATTACCGTTATCATTTTCATGATTTTTGGTAAATAACAACTCACCAGGAAAGGTGAAACGGTCCTGACGTTGGTACTCCCCACTAGGCAAGACCCATTTTCCACGAGACAAGTACAACTCGTCCTTGTTGTTGTTTTTGTCTGAGTGGGTGTTTGATTCGACGCTGTTTGTCGTAAGGACGGTAACTCTATGTTTGATCATGGTGTGTCAATTGACTTGTCGTACCGTACTATTTGCTGCTGCTGCTGCTGCTGTTGCCAGAAAGATATATGAGTATGTCAAGTATGCAGAAGTGATAAAGGTGTAAAGAGTAGAGCAGTGTAGTGATGAGGTGTTGTCTTTAGATGTATGGGATGCGAGCAGAGTATAAATAACTGTTGATAATAACACAGGAAAAGCGAATGCGCGCGTCAAGTCTCCGTTCACAAGGAATCTTGGCGGCCCACATCATTCTACTCCTTTAAGACCACACACACGACAACACACTACAGACGATACTGCTACATGTATCGAGGCGACTGCCACCACCATTGCTATTGCTTATTATTGAATAGCAGTTGTGAATTGCTAGTCAATGTAGCTAGAGGCAGTACGTACTAGCTATAGCCGGAAGCCAGATATATCCCCTGTCAAAGCATATGCTCAATTTATCATTTCATCAATTTTGATTTTGCTGCGCAAAAAAAATGAGTTCCAGAAGGTTTCCTAACATGTGGTAATTATATTATCCAATTGATATCATACATGACTGCCATGATTACCTGATTGCATTGAGTGGAACTCAACTTAAGCCAGCGCAAGGTTAATGTCAGCTACAACTCTCGGACACCACCGATTTAATAAAAATTAGTCAATTTTACTAAATTAGAGTCAATTTAGCTGCATTCGACAAAGGAATGGTATTTTGTATCTTGCCGTGCGCATGCCTTGCCATAAAGCCTTAGTGCCTTATTTGCCTCATTTGCCCCGAGGCACAACTAACTGCCTTGTTTCGTATTTGTCTTGCCTTGTCTTTGTTTAGTCAGACCAAGTCCAAAAACTTTTCAAACCTTTCGAATCTTTCAACTCTTCGTTGAGATTAGCTACTGCAGTACAACAAAATAACATATCGTACAGTAAGCTCGGCTACATTTTCCATTCTCATTTTCGAATATATCGAATGTATTTCTTTATATTTACAGGTGGGGCTAGATTAGCTTAAATTAGCTATACACTCATCTATCAATTGAGTAATGCAAATGCAAAAACAGAAACAATATCAATGCAGAAAACACATAATAAATCAGCAATAAAGTAATAGAGTAATAGAGAGTGAAGTAATAAAATAATAGAGCAATACAGTAATATAGTGATTGTTAATGGTAATAACAGTATCCAACGGCCTTCTATGGATAATACCAATAGTAATCAGTAAGCAGCTTAATAGCAGTTCAACCATTTTTCTGCTAATTTGACTTTTTCCCCTTTCTTCCTTCCTCATATTTGATCATTCTCACCAGTCTCGATGTTTTCAGAAAAAATATGAAATGCCAAGATGCAAGATAGCGGTGTCTTACCGTTGATCTTCGGTCCTCGATCCTCGATCGACCCATGGCCAATTCGGCAGAATTCATCAATGCCACACGCAACCAACCTCATGCCTAATGGCGGCACAGATCAAAAAAATCGAGAAATCGGCAATCGGTAAGAAATAATGGGATGAAAATCAAAGGTTGATGGTAGTCCTCGGATCTCGACAAATAAGACATAATTGTAGAAAATGTTAAACAAAAGAAAATAATTTGACAAGCAAGATTATCCGTCTAGCTGAAGGTGAATACGCAGTGCTAGCGACAAGGAAGAAAAAAAAAAAAGCAATGATAGATTAAAAAACAAGATTAGCATTGTAGCTTGCTGAAAAAATAAAAATAAGCTTCAAAGCACATGCAGGGTCTGAAGCCAAGCTAGCTAGCTTGACTTGTCAAAAGACTAAGCAGATAGTTGGCCAATGGGATGATTTGCCAATGAGTAACAGTTACCATCCACTCTGCGATTTTGTTCCTCTCCTCGTCCTTCTCTTACCCCGGTTATTTTTGATTCAACATAATATGACAAAAGGCTGACTTTTAGCAAATTCAAACCCTTTCATAAATCAAGATATAAGCACTCTTAGCATCTTCTTTGTCTCCATTCAAGATGACTTCTTCTAACTTGATCGCCTCAACCTTAGTATCATCAATCCGAATCCAGCTTTGCTTGTCCGGTCTCAACACATCCACCGTATAGTGGCCTACATCGGTACTTGATCCATGATGATACACAACCCCAGTCAACTTGTAATTCTTGGACACTTGGGAATTCATTTGCAATGGTTTGGATAAGCATTCGTTTGGAATTTGTAATTTGTGACTGTAGGAAATGCGTTTTTTCAATTTTTCAACATGGCCCATAGCCCCGAATAATGAAGCGTTACTGTTGCCATTGCTGGTATCACCTCCAAAGGCAGCAGCATAGCCGTTGCCGTTAGCATGTCCGTTGCCAGCATAGGCAAATTCATTAGCTAAAAATTCATCATTTGGCGAAACGTAAGAAAACCGTTTCAAATGAATAACCAACACTTTAGGCAATTTGTCAATGAAAGTTTGCTTTCTAGCGACAATTTCCCGATCTTGGTAATCCTTAGACTTGTATGAAATTTCTTCAGGAGCAGCAAACTGCTTGAGTGCCATTTCCAACGAGTCAACATTTTCATTAGAAATATCCAATTGAACATGTTGGAAAGGATCCAAAGTGACAGATCGTGCATTTTTCGGTTTTGGCACCTCAAGTTCAGATCTGAATTGACCCCCGAATAAAAATGTGATTGGGGTTGGTTTCACTTCAACAATTCTTTTAGCAACGGTTTTGTTCTTAGCTTTGCCGGAACCACCACCGCCAACTTCTTGCCAATCGTTGCTGCTGCTTATACCGCTAGCGCTAGTACTAGTACTAGTGCCACTGGTTATAGTCGTTGATGAAGACTCGTTTTCTGTGGTGGTGGTGCTAATGCTGCCGTTGGAATTAGTGAATGAGTTCAACGTGTTGCTAACCAAATTTCTCACCGGTTCATTATTTATGGAAGCAAGTAAACTATCTCTTTCGTATGGCTTGATATTTTTCAACACTGCACAAAATTCTTCGTGAAGACCATCCAAAAAGTAGCCTAAAAATTCCTCAGCGTCTTCTTGTTGTCCAAGTTTCAAATGGGAAAATCTTGAATGTTTGCTCAAGGCGTCGTAAAATTTTTCTGGATTCAAAGGTAAGCCAAAATCATTAGCGCTGCCATTGATGTTCCCATTACCACTGCTAGCACTATGTTGGGACTTGTTTGGATTAAATTCATCAATAAAATCCAAAGTAGCGTCCAACAATGGAGTCATTGAATTGAACAATGCCTTTTGCGCTCTTTTCTCAATAGTTTTCAAAACATTATAAAATGGAGTACAATAAAGTAAGACTTGCAAAATGGATGACATGAAACAAATGTTACCGGTGTTTACCAACCCACGAGGCTTGACGGTTGGAGTAAGTTTTGGGACGTACTTGTTTTGAAACATGATGCGAATAAGTACAATGGCAAGCGGTTCAATAGAGCTTACCAATGCTGGTGTAGTAGGTACCGGTGCAGAAGCTGGTGCTAGAGCTGGTACTGGTGCTGGGGTTGCTGATGCTGAGGTTGACGATGCTGGGGTTTGTGTTTGTGATTGGATTGGTTTACTGGTAGGTTCAGGAGTAGTATTAGTGCTAGTTATAGAACTGTTATTCTCAGTGGTTTTCCCACTACTCGTGGATTTGTCATGTTCATTAGTTGTGTCTTTCTTTTGCTGCTGTTGTTGCTTTTGCTTCTTTTGATTGATTAAACTCTTGGTTGCAATTGCCGACCACGATACCTTTCCTATCGTTGGTTTTGGTTGTGGTTGTTTCTTTATACTTTCAGTTGCGGTTGACTGCTGCTGTATCGTACTTTGTTGTACTTTATTATCTTGTGATTGTTTTTGCTGTTGCTCTGTTTTTTGTGTTTGCTGCTGCTGCTGCTGTTGTTGTTGTTGCTTCTGTATTTGCGCACCACTTGTGATGCTCTGCGTGCTGTTGCTCTTAGTATTACTATTATTATTTGCTGCCTGCTGAGCTTCTGATTCTGCTGCTGCTTGAACCTCAGCCTTTGCCTTACTCTTCAACTTCTGCTTATAAATCCTGGTCTTTTCACGGTTCACTTCGAAATCCGCTTCATTTGTGCCAAAAAATATTGGATAGTTCAGAGATATATCGCTTGTTGCTTGGTGATGTTGTGTGGACATGAGGTAGTGACGTGTTTGTGGTGTCTTTAGTGATGAATATTGTTGATGGTAATTGAGAATTGAGAATGTACGAGAAATACTGTTTAGTCAATTTGTTGTAAAGCTAGGTGCCAAGTTGCATAAATAATGAAACTCAAATGATGGATTGAATGTATAAAAAAAATACTAAAAATGCAATGATGGGTTGTAGAAGATGATCAATGACTTTATCAGAATGCTATAATGGATGGCAAATTTGTATGATTTGAGGCGCCGTAATTTTTAGTGTAAATAGGTGTGTAGTAGAACGAGATAAACCAAAATGAAATCAGTTTATTGAGTATGTTTGTATATTATCTGAATGACTTGAAAACCTATACTTTCCAGTGTGGATGTGCTCGGATAATAAATAAAAGACTGATTAACCGATGTACTAATAGAAGGGAATCACCAGGTCACACAACGAAAATGGGGGTGGTCGTGGTAATTGTAGTAGTTGCAGTTAAAGTGACTCTGGTATTGAGCAATACTTTGAATTGTAATAACGATATAGTATAGCCGGTGGTAGTGTATAATGTATTATCTGCTGGGCAGCAATGGCATCTAGTAGACTGCTGACTATTTCTAATTATTGACTATTTGATTATTGGTTATTGGTAGTGTAGTTGCTGAGATCTTTCTTTCTTTCTCACTCAGTTGAAAAAATTTTAACGCCGCTGTGAATGGAGTGCGTGTAGACTCTTGTTGTGGGCACACGGGCCACTACGCAAAATACTAGACGACCTACATTACACTACAGTGAAACACCAACATAAACTATTATTATACATTGGCAACACAACAAACCAAAACTTGATTACTAGAACTTGAGCTTAAATGTCTTGCCTTCATTATTGATCGTGTAGATGAAGTTAGCAATAGCATCCGTCTCTTTCACATTATGGCTCAAGAAATGTTTCTTCGCCGCTGCTGCCAACTGAGGCTTCGTCACTCTATGCTGGTGCTGCTTCTGTTGCTGCAAATTACTATTCGCTCCATTCTGCTGACTATGGTGCCCTTGTAACAGTTGGCGCCCGTTTTGCCCGCCACTGCTATTATGACTGTTAGCTGTGCCTAGTTGCGATGTCTGAGCATGAGCATTGCTCCGTGACGTCCATGACTTACTGCCAACCCCATCGAACCCCAACATTTGTCCATAATCAGTCATCGCGTCGGGAACATCAAGACCAAACTTCTTCTTGTATTTATTCAACACGCTCACTGGCAAAGTTTCGAAATCTAATGGGTCAATCGGATCCTGATCCTGTGGGCCATTGGAGTTGATGTGTCTTGCAAGAAATTCTTCTTGTGCCTGTTTTAACTGTTGTTGCTTAGTTTTGTTCAGCGAACGGGACGTCGTTGATGTTGATGTTGTCGTGGCTGTGGTTGTGGTTGTGCTATTAGAAGTGTTGTTATTGGACGTCGTGTGCGATGCGTTTGTTGATGTTGTTGATGATAGGTGGTGAGATGACCTTGTGTTGTCAGAGTCGCCAGCAGCACTGGTATCTCTATGTGTGTTTCTCGGAGCCATTCTCGAGTGAGGGCGATAGTATAAGTTTCGATAGCGTGTGTTAATATTTTTATCGAACAAAAAGGTTGCCAAAAAAGAGAGTCTTGTTAGCAAATTACGTTGGTAAAATATATTGAAGACCGGTTTCCTATATCAACTGGCACTCGGACAAAGAGATAAATCCCAAAGAGAAGGAAAAAACAGAACCATAAAAAAAAAAAAAAGGAAAAGCGCATGCGTCAGCGATTATGTCAGCGCTTGGTGCTTCCATATGCCTCAACATGCATAACCTTCGACAATCTGCTGGTAAGAAAGTGGTTAACGAATTTGTTTATTTAAATTCTAAACCTCTTAGTAAATATACAGGTGTCCCACCAAACTCGCTACTGTCTTTCAGACAGGCGCCACTGAGGAGATGGATCAACCCAATAAAACTGGGTAAGCTTTTTATCTGGCTGGCAAATGCTCAGGAGCTTTCAATTCCACCGATAATGGTCGTCTCTAGAGAATGACTACACATTTGAACGTCATTGTTCATTGTCCTGGTAATTTTATTTTCTTTTTTTTTTTCTCTTTTTTTTGTCTAATATGATGACATAATAATGAGCAGCAAACGGGAAAACGATAATGATGAATAGAAACTCAAAACAAAATAAAACAATGTTGAATGCTAAGCAAATATAAGAAAAGCCAAATAGCTAGATACATAAAATGGCCAATGCGACAGTAACGATAAAAACAATAACAATAACAGGCAAGAACACAACGTCAGCGAAAAGAAAAAAAAATAAAAATAAAAAAAAAAAGTCCAGAATATAAAATATCTACAGAAATCAAAGCAAACTAGCAAAATAAAATGTAAAATCACACTTACTTCTGTCTTCTAGTGTTTAAGATTCTCGAAAACAAATAAGACATTGACCCAATGAACCTAACTGCAGCAAGCACGGCAACAATCCACAAAATCACTGTCAAATAAGTAGTCGCGTTTGTGCCCCCGCTGGGATCATCATCACTGACGGTTTTCGAGCTAGGCGCACCACCAATATTCATCACTAGCGCAATCAAAACCCCATTAGTGATACACCAAACAAGCACCACCATAGATCTGGCGAACTGATAGTAATCGCCCTTTTCCTCCGCTAGTTGCTTCTTGCGCTGTCTTGCTCTTCTAGCGATTTCTTCGGGATCGGTAGGCTCCGCTTCGTCGACTTCGGTTCCCGGAATGATGTTGATTAGTTGGTTCTCCTTCTCGAATAGCCCGTCAACTTCTTCTGCCGTCGTAGGGATATCCAAGACCAAACCCTTCCCATCTTCGGCTTTTTTGACGCTGCTGAGGCCAGAGCTCAGACCATCGTCACCTTTCGTACCCCAGGAAATATCGTGGATGTTGCAGAATGCATAGATGTTCAAGATGTTAATATATGCTGGAGATAACAACAAATACTGGATGAACGAAGTCAACATGTGCCAAGGCTGACCGTACATTATGCTCGACACGATATAAAGCACATAAGTTGACCCCATCGAGATAACCAAATCACGGAAATTGCTGTTTTTTGCAAAAGTCAGAAAACTGAGGTTTCCGTTACTGTCACTGATGACGGTCTTGATGGACTTGATGGAGAGCCAGATGGCACAAAATATCATGTATCCCATCATTACCGCATAGATGAGGGTGACCACCCAGTATGCCTTCTTGGTCCCCTTGGGTTTATTGCCAAAGGCAAAGATGAAGACCGACATTGTGCAGGCAATGTAAAGCCAAAGTAAGATGATGGCAATGACTTTTCCCGGCTTGAAGTACATGATGTCGCTTTTTGCGCTTAGGGCAAGAGTCAAAATGCGGAATACTAGGAAGAACGAGCCCACGGAAAACCACGAAATGATAATGTTGACGGTGTTGTAGAGGAACTCTAACTGCAAAAAGATTTTTCTAGGTAGAGAATGGGCCGAGCGGTATATTTTGCCAAAATGAACAATTGAGTAAATTGCAGCAAAGAACGATCCATTCAACCATCTGCGTCGTTGCGAGATGAATTCTGGTAACTGGTCCGGAACGTCAGTTGCTGCTGCTGCAGTGTTGATGTATCTGAGCACCCAGTTTGAGTTTTTCTTTGTAACGATTTCAAAACAAAGAATTCTGTCTTCGGCCAAGTACATATTATTAGCAAACAAGTCATGTTTCTCCTCGGATAAATGCAAAGTCTCACCTTTGAAGTATGCTTCTAGTGGCCCATGGCTCGTAATTTCGTCATTTTTCAATGCTTCGAAACGATACGCTGAGAACGCCCCTGGTAACACCGAAATAAAGCCGAAAATCGATTCTGTCGGCTTATCCAAGATATTTGACATTTTGTACTCAAAATTTTGGCCCGCTACAAGCATACCCGAAAAGAATCCATTGTACAAGTATTTCCCCTTGGGCCCCAACATTGCTTTAATCTCACCACATGCGCCGCCAACGTTTGGATGCAAATGGAACTCGCGCCACAACTTGTAAATGGACTTTTTGGTTGGCTCGGTACCAGCGTCAAACAACACAATGACGTCCGGCTGTAATGCTGGAGCAAGCGCCTGGAAACACCATCTGTGAGAATTAATCTTTTTTTGATTTTTCTCCTTGAGCGCAAAAATCAACTGCACTGGAATAACGTTGTCGTATTCAAGGTTGACTTTATCAGTGACGGAGGTAATGTTTGCCAATGTTGTATGTTCGTACAAGTGGCAAGTAACGTCTTTTTTCAACACTTTGCTTTGTGCAAAACCTTCTTGATACACTCCCAAATTTGCAAGCAATGCTCTTGCTCTGGGATTGATCTTGGTTCTGCCATCACTAACAATAGCAACAACCACTTTCTTCCAGCCGTCGGGACCCCAGTACTCTTTGTCTGCCTTGGTGCACAAGTATTTCAAATTGTCAAAGATTCCCTTCAAGGTACGGCCGAGCAAGATATCGTCTTCATTGTACATTGTCACCACAATCATCATTTCGCAAGGGGTCCGGGGAATTTTGAATAATTGCTGTCTTAGAGTAAACTTGTCAAATAGGAACCGTTCTGGTTCTGATGTGACAGCAGTGTATTTCATCCGCACGAACTCAGCAGCCTGTCTGCTTGGATCTTGGGCAATTTTGTACTTGGCAGCCAATTTGTTTGGAATTGGACAATCTAGGGCAAGGTTGCCTAAAAATAATGCATCTTCATTGATATTGTCCTCGTCGTCTTCATCGCCGTTGCCGTTGCCGTTGCCGTTGCCGTTGCCGTTGCCGTTGCCATTGCCATTACCACTGGTGTTTGGCCGCTGCTGGCCTGGTTGACCATTAGCTTGACCCGGGTACTGCTCATTGGCAAAATGTGGATCATACAATCCATTCAGCAATGGTTGATTTTGATTCTGATTCTGTTCAAATTGACCCTGAATTTGATTTTGCATATTCTGGTCAATTCCCTGTCCCATATTCTGAGATAAAAATACCCCCTGAGAGAACAAGTTACTAATAGAATCACCAGTCTTGTTGCTTGGAACGCCTAATCTGATGGGATTCATCTTGTTGTCGTAAAGTGCCACTGAAGATGAGAGTGGGTTGACGTTATATGAATCGCCTACAATAGGAATGTTATCAGAAAATAAGTCTGCCAAATTGCTGGTTGACTGGCCGTTGTTGTTGTTGTTGTTGTTGTTGCCGTTGTTGAAACTATCGTATGGAGTTTCATAACTGGTGTTGATGTTGTCATATGGTGAATTGTGATTGTATTCTGACGATGTTGCGCCACCAAGGGCACCACCAGCAGCTGCTGAGGGAAGATTCAATCTGGAGGTTGAACTGGAAGCATTGTTGTTGTTTAAATTACTACTATCATTAACTTGCAACGCATGATTCAAAGCACTATCGTTGTCAAATGGGTCCTGTTGTTGGAATGGATTCTGAGGACGAAAAGGATCACTTATTGAACTGGTATGAGAATAACTTGTCGGAATAGTATCCAAATTATCGAATCCAAGGTTTTGGTTTTGGTTTTGGTTTTGGTTTTGGTTTTGAGTGGTGCTTTGATTGAAAACAGGCTCTTGAGGCAAAGGGCGAGGTCCTTGAGGAGAACTGACCGCAGCAGCGGCACCACCGCCAGAAGCAGATCCTGCTGGAGGAATATTCTGCAAAGCAATATTGTCAGCATACTGAGATGCTTGCTGAATATCAGGATCCAAAGACTGATGATGTGGTTGTATGTTGTTTGTAACAGCAGCAGGAGCGGTAGGAATGGCAGCACTACCGTAAATTCCACCACCACCAGTAGTTTGACCAGTTATTTGGCTGATTACTGGAAGATCATAATTGGAAGACTGCTGGGTATACTGGGGAGCAATTCTTCCAGGTTTTTGACTTTGGGTTCGAGAAGGGCCTTGGGATTGCTGGAACTGTTGTTGGGAATGGCCAGCTGTTGAGCTGAATGACGGATCATAGGAGTATCCTGTGTTTTGAGACGGCTGAAACAATTCTTGAGGTTCATTATGGTAACTGAAGTCGGCTTGAGTGGTGTTGGTGTTAGCAGTAGGCACCGGAGGAGCAGCGTACTGGCTCAAGCGAGAGTTCGGCACATTGTAGGTGTTTGGTTGGGCTGTAGTGGCAGAGTTGGTAGATGAGGAAAGTCCAGCTTGGTTGTGGTTGTGGTGGAGAGCCTGTTGAGGAAGCTGAGGAAGACCGGTGTCGTCGTCTTCATCGTAGAAGTGCGAGTGGCCCGAGTAAGTATTGTGGGCACTGCTGCTGCTGTTGTTGTTGTTGTTGTTGTTGTTGTTGTTGTTGTTGTTGTTGTTGTTGTTGGTGCCTCCGTAGCTCATGGTAGCCGGGAGTTCTTTTATTGAATCTGGTCTGTGTAATAGGAGGACGCCGTTGAGTGTGGTGTGTCAGTGATCTTGTGTTAATAAATGAGGATAGTTTGGGCAGTTATTCAAGACCAGATCAAAGAATCAAGAATCAAGAGATGGAGATACCGCCAAGAGAAAGAATGAGCAGAAAGGACTGTCTGGCGGGGCGTGCGGGTTGTTGTTTTGTTGGAGTATCAGACAGTGTGTGTGTCTATAGATGTCTGGCGAAGATGTGGTGTTGTATTATACTGAATTATACCACTGAGTCTCTTAGTCTCTCAACTTTTTATTGTCGTTAACAGAAGAAAAAAAGGAAAAAAACAGACACGTATCGACTAGCTGAGTGTCCAAGTAACCAAGTAAATGCTAACAGGGCTCGTGTACCGTCTAAGCCCAAGCACTCGCACTTCAAATGCGAGCTACCAATAGACTACTTTCTATATATATATATAAACTTACTCCACTTACAGCAACCACGTAACAATTCCACGGACACTCAGTCCAAGCAGCGGACCATTTTCTTGGAGACCGTTTCGTCTCTGACGTTTCATCACCGTCGCGGCG
>JXWR01000090.1_pt1 | contig 13466 bp, 7 predicted proteins | sample 315541 | NCBI WGS metagenome assembly JXWR01 (sample SAMN03273951, study PRJNA271842) | soil metagenome | isolation source: rice field ambient CO2 | place: India: CRRI Experimental farm Cuttack,Odisha-753006 | collected 2013-12-17
TAGTATTAGTATTAGTATTAGTGTTAATGTTAATTCATGTTGATAAATACGTTGATGAATAGCACTATTAATACATTTACTATTTTTGACGTTTTTGGTTACTTGGTGTAAGGGATCGCCTATACTTTTTGGATAAGTGTTTATTCTTTCCATAAATATTAAAGGCCCACAGAAAAACATTTTTAAAAATTGATATAATTATAGTTATCAATATCTGTCAAACGCGCTGAGCTGCTTTACTTGCTTAGTCAAATTTAGTGAGTATCATCTGTCTAGTGCTGATCTCTTTGGAGAAATTTACTAATTTATTGTTAAATTACATTTCAAAAAAATTTATTAATCGCTAAACTCTATCAGTTTCCGAAATAGCCAACCACACTGACTATACAGTCAGCCCTTTTTCCAAGTCAGCAAAGATCAGCCGAACAAGAATGATTAGCTATGTCGCAGATAGTTACTCATATGGTTTACAAATTGACTCTAATAGTGAGGATTATGAATGTCACATGACCGCAGAACTTTGTGTGGAATCACGGAAAATATTTTTCTTTTTCTTTGGAGAAACCCAAAATTCAAAAAAAAATTTCCAAATATAAAGCGCCGTCGGAAGCAGATTTAACAACAACAACAACAACATCAGCGACGACGACGACGACGACGACGACAACAAGCATCTGGATTTAAATTGGTTAATAGCTTTTCGTTTTTCATATAGTGTTTTATTGCTAACCAAGTTGCGTCGCTGTACCAAATTCACAGTATCACAACAAAAACACCACTACTACCAGTGAGACCTGCTTCGTCAACCTCTTTTTGAATCAACATGCTCAGCAGGAAATTTGGCCGTAAAAGTGCCAGTTTACTCCAGTTGGCAATAAGAAACAACTACGTTGCCAAAAACAGCACTGCTAGTGCTAGCCATAGTTTATCTGGCTTGTTGTCAACCCAAGGATCACCATTCATTGGCCAATCTTCGCGATCCATTGGCTCCCGCTATTTATCGAATACTTCCATTTCGTTTAATCAACAACAAACGCAATCACAACAACCCCAGCAACAGCACCAACAACAGCCTCAAACGAAGTCAGAAGAGCAATACCAGCGGAAGGCTTCAAAGAATGGAGAACACAGACAATATCAGAACGATAAAAGACAAGAGGCTTTGACTCCGCTATTCAAAGAGTTGAACGTTAATGTGAACAAACTTTTAGTCGAAGCCACTCCAAATGATGCGTTTGACTATCTTGTCGCCAATTATGATTCCATGAAATCTGAATTTGGCTATTTTGGGTTCCATAGACAAGCTCGTAAAGAATTAAGAAATACACTCACTCTTCTTTTGACCACTTCTATAAAAGAGACCAAGAACCCATCACACAACACTCTTGCCGCTCCAAACCCAAAAGCTCTTTTGCAATTTTACATGGCTTCAAATCTCGCTACTACTGCGCATTTTAATGAAGTGATTTACTATTTGATTTCTATTGGTGCTTCTAAAGATGGTCTTGCCTTATTCACTGAGTTTAGAGAATACGTTAAGGATAAACCATACGTGGCTACTCTTACCACTGAAGAACGCAGTGATGGCAGATTTGTTGAACGTGCTTTTAACGTCAGAACCGCTGGTTTAATTGCATACTTGGGCTACATTCACGAACATAACATTAAAGCAGATTCAAATTTCGCCAAGCAGTTGTTCGGATTTAATAATTTGCCATCTCAATTCTTGCTCAAGGGTAAATTGAACGAAGAAGCAGGCATCAAAGACAATTCAACTCAAAATGCATACTTGAACCTTTATAAACAATTGAGAGCTCAAACAGTAAATTTAGAAGATCCTGCTATTTTGGATAAATTGAGAGATTACGCTAGAAGAGGAAATATTAATGAAGTGAGAAATGAATTAGAAAGTTTGAGACAATTGGCTGCAGTACAAGGTAAAACTCTTCCTGAAGGGGTTTATACCGTCAGTATGTCAATTTTTGCTAAAGCTAACGTTGCTGCTACATCATTATTTTTATGGAATGAAATGATCAAAGCTGGTATTGTTCCTAGCGTGGAGTCATGGAATGCTTTGATTTTCGCTGCTTCTAGAAAAGGCTTTAAAGATTTGAGAACCAAAAAAGTGGAAGCAGTTTATCAAAAATTGCTTGAACAGACTACTTGCAAACCAAATTCTGGTACTTATGCTTCATTGATTGCTGCTTATTCTAACCTTGACAAATTTGATAAAGTTGAAGAAGTTTACCAAAAGGCTCAAAATGATCAGCAGATTCCTGTCACTTACTCTATCGAAAAAGAGTACTTGCTTGCTCAATCTAAAGTGAACGTTGATGCTGCTTTTGCCAAACTCAAGGAAAAAATTGACGTTGACAATTTTGTACCAGATATCTTTTTGTTGAACAACTTTTTGTCCATTTTCGCTAAGGTGAAGAAATTCGAGAAAGTGAGTGAAACTTTGGGAATAATTGAAAAATTTGGCACCAAGGCTGACGTGGCTACTTATACAGTTGTGCTTGATATGGTTTTTAAGCAAAGTCGTAAAAGAGGCGAAGTTGTCACTGAGGAAGTATTGGAAAAAATTTTGACTGAAATGAAAAGTAATGGTATTGATATGAATGCCGTCACTTATGCATCTCTTATTGATGGGTTAGTAAAGGATGGCGTCAACATAGAAGCCGGTAGATTATTGTTCCAGTACTTGCAAACCCATTTCCCTATTAACAAGACTATTTACACGACTATGATTCAAGGTGAGCTTAATAGCAGAAACTTTGCTGTTGCCGAGGCACTTTTTGACCAGTTTTGGAATAGTCATGAAGTCACTAACAAGACTGTTCAAATGCTAAATTTGATGATCAATGGATTCGCTCGCCAAGGTGAACTTTTGAAAGCATTTGAATATTTCAGCAAGATTGATAAGGAAGCTACTACTAAATTGCAACCAAACAGATACAGCTACTATTTTGTGCTAAAGGGAGCACTTCAAGAGTCTAATACTGCAATTGCTGAAAAAGTCTTGGAATCTTTAGCTCAACAAAATTTCAACAGTTATGGAAGATCCATTCCTGCAGTGATAATAAAATTGAATGAACAAGGAGTTAAGGTGCCAGCTAACGTGTTGGATAAGGCAAGATCAGAAGCCAAAAATGTGGATAACGTCGATTATTAGAGAATGAGAGAAAATACTAAACTCAAACAGAAAATGAAAACGAAAAGTAGCGACCAATATACTTCATTATAGAGAAAATGTCTAGACTATAAAGCATGATTTATGTTAATACTTTTTTGTTTTTCTTTTCTGTTTTTGCTCTTTCTTGACAATGTTAAGTCTTTGTTTTGCTGTATTATTTCCGTCTGCTTTTTGTTTATAAATCTGTTTATCAGCACACTACTAAATGAGTATTCACGTTTTCTTACAATTTCTCGCTGATATTAATATGTGCTTTTTTTTTGGTCAATTGATGTTAGCGCAACATTTAAAAGAAAACTATGCTAAATAACTTTCCTTTTTTTATTTCTTCCCCCAAATACTGTACATAAGGCGTATCTGTCGTTTAAAAAAGAACATTTTGTTTTTTGAACTTTGTTTTTCTGTTTAGTAGTATGGTTTCAATGAGTGAATTTTTATCGTACCAAGACTGACTTACCGGATGTAGAATCAGGTGTTTCCGTTTGTAACGTTGTATATGTGATTAGAAGAAAAAAATTACAGATGGGATAGATAGCACAATAGTTATAATTATTAAAAAATGTTATTTTATATACAAAGAAAAGCTAACAAACTACTTAAAAAGATCAGCTATTATGAGATTATAAAATAGGATGATATAGATGAAATATAAATACGATAAAATGGAAAAAACAGAAAAAGAAGCCGTTAAAGATCATAATTTAAAGGAAAAAAATAATAGATAAAAAAAAACATAATGACTTTACGCCAAATATTAACATAAAATGTTAAATAAAAGAGAAAACAAAAACAAAAAGGATGAAGATGACGATGATGATGATGAAAAGATATGAGAAGAAACAGCAATGTGATGCACGCAGAATCAACAATTAGTCAACCTCATTAACATCAATTTCTTTACCTTGTTTACCCAATGCTTTCTTAATAACTGGTCCACTCCATTTCTTGAATCTGTCGTATGCATTCAAAGGATTGTCCAAAGCTGGGCGAACATCCAAAAAGAAAGTAGGCATACCCTCTTCGTTATCAGGCCCACCATAGTAATCAATAACATAACGTACTTGTCTCCAAATTTTTTTCCCATCTTGAGTTTGTCCCTCAGGTCTAAGTACTGTCCAATCATGTCTATCGAATGGTGGGTTACCATCAAAGGTATTAGGAAACCATTTACTTAAAAACAAATACATTCTAGCTCTTGGTGACATGTCATCTGGTCTGCCAGTAAACTTCAACAATCTTGGTTCTAATTTGTTGTGTTCAGTGTATGGTTTTTCCCACTGTAAAATTTCTTGCCACGCACCTTCATTCAAGAAATTGTGGACATCCACCATGGACTCAACTGCATCTTCTGGAATACCATCACCTTTTCCTTTGCGCACCATTGCATTAAACATTTGTTGTGGAGATGGATATTCCCAGTTTCCCTCATTGTCATCTTCGCCTCTAGGAATAGTGGAGATGGTACGTTGTGTAGGCAAATCGATTTGTTGACCCGGCATCTTGGATGATGGAATGTATGTTGGCATGTTGTTTAATGGGTTCAAACCAGATCCTTCATGATTTACGGGACAAACCGCAGGCACTTTATCATCGCTGTTTTTGGAAGCAGCACTAGTTGCCTTATGCTTCACTGGACAACCGCCAGCAGCAGCAGAAGAAGAAGAAGCGGCAGCTAAAGCTTTGTGATCAACCGGACATCCTCCTTTCGACGAAGATGCAAGCGCTTTGTGATTAACTGGACATTTAGACTAATACAAAAAGAGTTCGGGTTAGTAAGCAGGACTTTTGACACTCTGATATGACAACATTATAGCTAAAAACTAAACGGCGCAACGAAAACATACTGTTGGAGCGACATCTGGCGCATTTGGATCAGCCCAAAACCAGCCCATTATTATTGTATTATGGTAAAATGAATATTGTCTGAATTGGTGTAGCGTGCAAACAGCAGTAACAGCTATCGGTCTGTATAATGTACCTCTGCTTCTGCTAAATTTTTTTGCTCAAAACGCTTTTTTTTTTCTTTTTCTGTTTGGGTTCTTTTTTCCTCGCAATGAGCATCGGCACGTGGTTGGTTGTGCAAGAATATGTGGTAATATGCATATAGTATGTGCGTATGCATCATGGCAAGAGCCAATGACAGCGTAAGGATTACTACGCTGCTTCATATATCAAGTATATTTGTCGTTATCTTTCTATTTAAGTATGCATCATGGTTGTTTTGTTTTTTGTAATTCGTATTAGTTTGGCTTATTTGTCCTTTGATCAGAATGATTTTAAACTGATTTTTTATTTTTTTTTGTAATAGTACAACTGAAAAGCATATAAACAAAAACTTTTTCATTGAAATATGTAGCAGAAATAACTGAAAATTATGAATAAAGATGTAGGGCCAAAAACTGGACTAAGCGACAAGAAATAAAACAAAATAAGACAGCAGTAGCTTTAAATTGGAAAGAAGAGAGAGTTTGAAAGAAGTGAAGTTAATCAAAATGCAAGATAAAGAATGCAACCGAATCAACCAGCTGCTAAAAATTAATAAAAGATTGTAATACTTTATTTTGCAGCAGACCACAATTCAGACAAATCACCACCAGCACCGTTGTAAATTAAAACATTTGGAGAACCAGTGCCAACATCTGACAAAGCATCAGTAGTACCATAAGCAACAACAGCTTTCTTCAATTGTGCTGGAGTTAAAGAAGAAGCAGAGCTAAATCCTGAATCAGAAGTAGGAGCCAATGACAAGAAGTAAGTCAACAACCCGGCAACATGAGGAGAAGCCATAGATGTGCCTGAAATTGTATTGGTGGCGGTGCTTGAACCAATCCAAGTGGACAAGACATCCAAACCGGGAGCAAACACATCCACACATTTACCATAGTTGGAGAAGTATGCTCTAGCATCTTTGTTAGTTGAAGCACCAACAGTGATGACTTTATCAGCAGAAGCTGGAGAGGTGTTACAAGCATCTTGATTTTCATTACCAGCAGCAATGGCAAAATGAACACCAGCATCAACTGCAGCATTAGCGGCACTATTAACAGCTGAGGATTTGGAGCCACCGAGTGACATGTTAGCAGTAGAACCTTTGTAGCCAGATTTAGAAGCGTTTTCCTTGTGTTTTTTAGCAACCCATTGGATACCCTTGATAACATCAGAATTTGTTCCTGAGCCTTGATTGTTCAATACTTTGACAGCAACCAAGTTAGCCTTCTTGGCAACACCATAAGTCTTGGAACCAATGGTACCGGCACAATGGGTACCGTGACCAACACCATCAGAATCACCATCAGATGGGAAAGTGGTACCCCAAGAGGCTCTTCCTTCGAAATCTTCATGAGATGTATTGATACCAGTATCAACGATGAATGAAGTGACACCATCACCGCCTTCATTGTCATAAACGTATTTTCCGGTATTGGCACCGTTCAATGATTTTTTAGTGGAGATTCTTGCCAACCCCCATGGAGCATTAGATTCGGTAGTTTTTTCCAAAGCTTTAACTTCAGCATCTTGTTCAATAAATTCAACATCGCTGTTTTTCTTCAATTCTTCAATGGTCTCTTCTAAAAAGTAACCGGAATAACCCTTCAACTTGTCATCAATGTTGAAGTCAAAATCAATTCCACCTTCGGAATCAATATTGGCCTTAGAAGTCACCGAAAAAAATTTGTTTTGTGGTTCTTTAGCATACAATTTGGAACCATTGGATTTTTGTTGCTTTTTAACCCAGTTCTTGTGAGTAGTGAGCTGATCGTTATTTAAGACATTCTTCAAAACAACAATATATTTGTGTGGAACAGTAGTACCGGCAGTGTAAAGTGGTGCTTCGCCAGTTTCTCTCTTTTGTGGGGCAGAAAGGCTAGCAGCAGCTTGTTGAGAATCTTCAACGGATGGGATGACTAAACCATTAGCGACACTTGCAACGGCAACTGCTGTTAAGAGGGAAGTAGAGAATTTCATTGAGAGTGTTATTAGTTGTTAATAGTTTGTGGTTTTTCGGGAAACACTATGACAAAGGAAGCTGTGTTTTGCGAATTAAATTATTTTTGTTTTGAATGATTATAATTATATATTAACTTCTCAAAACCATTCCATCAAAATTCAGAGAACTTATTAAGTATTTATATCATTTGTTTGAATCCATAAACACACAACGCACACCCACATTGTAGCTTCAGAATCACTGTCAAGTTGATGATAACAGCCACAGCGTACTACCAAATTACACCAATAGCACCCCTAATCACCACTAACATAACTAATCATGGTCAACATTTTTCAACAGTACGTTCATTAAAAAACCTGCAACGCCGAGTGCCAAGAACCATACAGAATTCTTGCCACTTGTGTGGCCCAATTCTATCCAATGTAAGCCAACATAGAAAACCTTCCGAATCAAGCTAATTCAATTTTAATTGAAATTTTCTAGTCTGCCAATCAACTCCAACTAAAGCACAGCAAGCACACGGAGCCACGAAGTCATGTTAACATTAAATATTAGCATCAAAATTATCGCTGCCTTACATTAATGCATCTGTATGCATATTTAACACGGAACACAAAGGCGTTTTCGAGGAAATTGCCGAAACTTACTCTTACATACGTTAGGACGCATGAAGGCGCCTGTAAAATTTTGAAGATTTGAAGATTTGAAGATTTGAATATTTGAAGATTTGTGTTGATTTGTGGTAACAATTTGGTACAATGTTGAGCCTATGTTGTAGTAAGGTGAGCGAGATTACTTGGTGGTTTATAATATAGGGCTGCTGCACCAAAAATGCTGCTTAACCAGACAAAGAGCATAAAGAAAGTTCTTAAATTAGATAAAGTAGTACTATTGTTATATCGCTAGAGATCGGGCCTCCATAGTTACACAGCTCCGATCAGTTGAAAGTATTAGTGTACGACATTCACTTTAATCATATCGTATGTGTTACAAAAATAGAAGTCAAAAAGCAAATATCTTATTACTAAAGAAAGGTTTGTAAAGGCGATTGGCATTGGCATTGGATTGTAATGCTTTGCGCGATGTTTCTAAGATCAGCACATCGTACATTCCGTAATCTAGTACTGGTTTTGACATTACTAAAGTAATCGATCTACGTTACTAGAGTCTGAAAACAAATTGAGACTACATCTAAAAAGCGAAAAAAAAGAAAAAAAAACAGTGTCAATTTAAAACAATCTGTTCTATTTTAAAATTCCTGCAATTTCTGTTAAACTACAGCAACTTCCACTCTCTCAACAACTTCCGCTACCGGTTCCGGCAAGTCTTTTTCTTTTTCTTCTTCTTCAACTTCTTCTACTTTTTTCACTGCTTCCTTCACAACTTCAGTAGTACTGGTAGTAGTAGTAGGCACTTCAGGTTCACCAACATAAGTTGGTCCACGAGTCTCAGTGATGTCACCGTAGCCCCATTGGACCATCATTGAAATAAAGGCGGTGGCCAATACATATTCAAGATCAATCTTACTTTCATCAACCAACAACTCAAAATCAAACTTAAATTGTCTCATCAATCTCACCTTGGCGATTCTTTCTCTATTTTCTTCATCACCGCCTTCTGGATTCGTGACCTTTTCCAAAAATTTGGAACCTCTTGTCCATTGATACTTGGCCCCATCATCCAAGTAAAAAGACTTGAAATTCCCATGAATACCGGATTCATCTTTAACTTCACGGTGTTGAACTGTTAATTTATTGTGCCAATCCACTGAGGTGGAGAAAAACCCACATCTAACAGTAGCCACTTCTCTTCTAGATGGATATTTTCTCAATGACCACATTGGATTCAATGGACTTTCCCTCTCAATGGTGTAAACCTTATTACCAAATCTGTCAAAAACATTCACTGCCCGGTGTCTGTTCTTTCTGTCTCTTCTGACATAATAAGCAGAAGGAGTCTTGGTTAATGGTACAATGTTGGCGTCTGTGGTATGGTAGTCCAAATAAGCTTTCCATCCAAAATGTTCATAAAAATACGTTTGCACCGTCAAGTAGGCTGCTTGGGAATACACTGCTGGAGCTTCAAAGATTGGCATTGTGGATGTTGTATGTTGTGTGCTATGTTATAGTATGTGTACAGCGGGGTTTATTTTATAATTATGATGTTTTGTCTTGTATTGTTTCAAGTTGTCTTGTTGTCTGTTGCTTAGATGTGCTTTCTCATGGCAAATGGCCTTTCAACTTCATACAAGCCCATGATTTTGCTCCGCTCCACTTCTGTGAAAAGTTCGCTTTGTGGCATGTTGAGGCAGATCTGCACGCATGCAACTGTACGGCTACGAACAATAAAAACACACATACACACACACACTTTAATACTATACAAGTCTTCCATTTGCCTTGATGATGTATGGGATACAAAATCACTATGAAACCGTAATTTTAAAGTAGATGTAAGAAGAAAAAGAAAAAGAAACAAAGTAAAAACGTTAGAGAAACAGTCTATGCAGCATAGGAAAAAATTAATAAATATATAGATAAAGAAATAATAAAAGATGATAATAATAATGACGAAAAGAACATATTAATATAACGTGGAAACTAAAAAACAGCGTAAACAATTTACATAATATTCCAAGCATCTTCACATCCATGGCAAAATTTACTGCAAGCCACGGAGGCAGACAATGGATAGTCAGAAACACCAATTTTTTCGTCAACAAATTCGTCAGCAAAATTGTCTTTACCTCTAGCCATGGCACCAACAAACACGCATATACTTTCATCTTCGTCAAGTTTCTTGACGTAGTCTTGCACTCTGACGACCTTGGCGTCAAAGGATAAAGTGATTTTACGACACTTGGTTGGCAAGTGGTCGCTTATTGGGTTTTTTATGACCTTGAGCAATTTCTCTTGAGAATTAACTGAACGGATAGACAATTTATGCAACAATTGGACCATTAAACCAGAAAATCTTTTGAAAGTTCTTGGAATACGGACACTTGGATTGACTTCAATCAATACACCACGAGCCGTTTGGATGTATACTTGCAATTTACCAGCCTTGTTGATTGGAGAATCAAGTAAAGTCAACAAACATTGATGCGTGATATCTGGTCTAGCCTCACCTATGTCTTTGCCCATTTTTCTGAGAAGACCTTGATGATCATCACAGTTAAGCAAAGCATACTTATCGCCGCCAGGGCTACCAGTGCTGACTTTATGGGTTTCCAAACATGCTTGGGACAAGACGACTATAAGTCTTTGAGTGACTTTGTCCTTAGAACTGAGAGGGGTTGGTTGAACAGGGACCAAAGAGGCAGGCAAGGTTTTTGGTTCGCTAACGCTAGATTTTGATTTATTGTCAGACATTGTAGATCTATGTGATTTTTAGGAAGAGGGGTTCTTTGAGAATGTTTGATTTTTTTTTTTTTGATACTGTAGTTGTGAAAAAAGAGAAAACTTTTTGATTGAACTTTTATATTAAGAAAGAATAAGGTGAAAAAATGAGAAGTTATGATGGAACTGCTGAAACTTAATGACCGAAAACAAACTCTCTAAAAAGAATTATGAAGAATACAACGTTGATATTCATGTAAGATTTGCGAAGAGGTACGTGTTTACACTTTTCTGCTGCAATTATAAGTTGCCGAAGGAAAGATAAACAGGAAAACTTATTTGATACAGCTTCTGAATGTAGCTGGCTGTGTTTGGTAGTTGTTGAGGCAGGCGGTGTGGATGATAAGTGGAATGAATGTCTAGAGCAGACTAGATGAGGTACCTCTTGGTCTGCTAATAGTTGGTTTTAGCACCAAAAAATTTTTTCCCGCGCTGCTCGCTTGCAGAGCTCCCGAAAAATTTTCTATTTTCCCAGAAGGCATGTGACACGCTTTTGTAAATACCGATTTGACGGGGCGCTGCCATGAGTTAGAGAATGTTACTAAGAGTGTGGTATCTGTGGAAGTAAGTGAGTACAGTTGAATTAGTACAATTAGAGCACTTCTAGTTTATTTTAGTTAATAGCTATTGCGGGTTTCCCAGATAATGGTCGTGGGTATGTTGTATTTAGATAGAAGTTTCAGTGGTAGGTGGTATATCACGTGACCTGCGGTTTCTGCCGGTGAAAACAGGAACTTGCTGCTCATCAAAGAGAGAGAGAGAGAGAGAAAAAAAAACGAGAATTTTGAAAGTGAGAAACAGAAACTGAAGAAATGAGAGTAGAACAGAAACCGAGAAAAACAGGAAACCCACAGCAAAAACTACCAGGACTCGCCTGCTAGCAAGCTTCTCTTTTAAGCGCTGACCATTTCAAAACTTCGTTTCTACATCCAAACATTCACCCAGCAGCACAGCCAGCACAGCACAGAGGAAATTATTCCTGTGATACCCAATTACTTTTCCTTCCCTTCCACATATTGCGCTGCTTTCTGTTAAATTTATTGCAAGATGCCGTTGCATGATTTGTTCTCCAAGGAGAGCTCGCCCAAATCTCAACTCAGCCAAACGCCATCACAAAACTCGCAGCAAAACCAGCAAACACTACAAAGACTGCCTTCCAATGACTCCGGAGACTACGGCCTTGAAAACCCCACCAATATGGCTTTGTCCAACTTGCGTTGTCCCTCTCCTCCTCCAATACTAAACAAGCCGCAATCAACCTCTATTCAAAGAGTACTTAGTGATGACTCCAGTGTAAATACATTTGCCGCCGCCGCCGCTGTCGCACGCTCAGATTCCCCTGAACTTTCTGACTTCCCAGAATACAACAGCAGCAATTACCCAAAACCAAATGGCGCCGAGGGCGCCGAAGAGCAACAAAAAAGGGCTACGATTCCTGCTGGTGGTGCTCTTCTTAGAGGAAGAGCAGCGGCTACCGCCGTGGTTGCCGCGGTTGCCGCTGCCACCGCTAGGGAGAAAAACTCTAATGGCCATCAAAAGAGTGACTCTGTTCATGCTCATTTTTACATTGACGATACCATCAAGCATGGAAATCAGAGATCAAGAAGTACTTCTATCAGCAATGACAATAGATCTGCTAAAGAATACGTCAACGATCAGAAGGCATTGGGTCTCGGAGGAGGAGTAAGCGCCGGCACCGGCGCAGGAGGACCAGCAGGAGGATTGGGAGCACTAAATACTCAGACAGGAGAAAGGTCTGTTGATGGCGGTGGTAATGGTCACTCCACAAGCGGCACCACCATTTCCCAAGCTGCAAATTTGGAGCCAAGATTACCTCAAGATGATGGCAAATTTCATATTTTGCTAGGATCCACCGGCTCCATTGCCACCAACAAACTCCGCTTGCTTATCAACAAGTTGGAAGAAACGTATGGCAGAGACAAAATATCCATTCATTTGGTACTAACTCCAGCAGCAGAACATTTTATTTCCAGAGATGATATACCTTCGCATATAACAATATGGAGAGATAAAGATGAATGGACGCTATGGAAAGGCCGTTCTGATCCAGTATTGCATATCGAATTGAGAAGATGGGCCGATGTTTTGATCATCGCTCCATTAACTGCAAATACTTTATCTAAAATTGCCCTTGGTTTATGCGATAACTTGTTGCTTAACGTAGTGAGGGCTTGGAATACCCAGTTTCCAATTTTGCTTGCTCCATCCATGGTGAATTACAGTTATAGTTCTGCAGTAACTAAGCGTAACTTGGAGTTTATTAAGGAAAACATGAATTGGATTGAGGTACTCAAACCAACGGAAAAAGTCTTTGGAAGTTATGGGGAAATTGGTATGGGCGGTATGTCTACTGAATATGAAATAATAGCTAGACTCAAAGGCATTATGAAGGAAAAATACGGAATTGGCAATGATGAGGATAATGATGATAATGATGACATCGAAGATGATGATGACGATGATGACAGCGACGATGCTGAAGATGATGAAAGCGATAATGAACTGAAGAAAAGATTAGATAATGAAAGTTTTGACAATGATGATGACGACGATGACGACGATGACGATGACGATATTGAAGTGAACCGGAATATTGATAACACTGAAGGTATCCAAAATAACGGGATAAGTCCACTTTCCAAACGTTTAGGAAAAGTGACCCTCGCAGAGGAGGATCAATTGCAAAATAGATCAGACTTAGGCACGTAGCATTTTGTATGCTTATTGTACGCTATGTTATTTTACGCTATGTTATGTTGAGTTGAGTTGAGCTGATGTGTTATGACAGGTCATTTTACGAATTACTCTGACGAATTTGAAAGTGCGACAATGGGTGGCTGTATTTTGCGTTAATATTCGTTTACAAGTTGGTTTTTTTTTTTTTTTTTTTATCTTGAGAGTT
>JXWR01008435.1_pt1 | contig 13449 bp, 13 predicted proteins | sample 315541 | NCBI WGS metagenome assembly JXWR01 (sample SAMN03273951, study PRJNA271842) | soil metagenome | isolation source: rice field ambient CO2 | place: India: CRRI Experimental farm Cuttack,Odisha-753006 | collected 2013-12-17
GTGTAAATATCGGTCATTTAGGTTAATCGCATTATTTATGATTTAAAGGGCTAATATAAAGAAGGTTATACTATGTTGAAAATTTACTATAACTCTATTAAATTAGTTTGGAAATCTGTAGAAGCGTGGTTTTTTGTGACAACTACGCTTCTTATTTTTTTAAGTTTGGAACCGATAATTTCAATTTCTCTAGTAAATAATCTAGTTAATAGTGTTCAAAAAATGTTAATTGCTGGAAGCAAAGGGATAAACTTGATTATCGTAATTTTAATGATCCAGGTTATACTTTCAATTACTACTAATGTGATTCAACAAACACAAATTTTTTTGGATAATAAGTGCCAAATAGCCTTAGAAAAGTTTTTAAATAATAGAATTTTTAAACAAATGACAACTATTCCTTATGAACAATATGAGGACGTTGATTATCAAAATCATCTAGATCGTTTAGGTATCAATAAGGGTAATAAATTTATGGCACCCATCAAAAGTTTTTTGGATATACTCCGAAGTACTATAACTTTTATATTGTTATTCGTTTATCTCTACCATTTAAATTCATTAATTTCACTACTATTTATATCATTTGTTCCTTTAATATGTATAAATTTGATTATTGGAAAAAAACAATTTTATTTGCACGTCTACCAATCCCCTAACGCACGAAGAATGTCATATCTAGATTCATTACTGACAAGTAGAAATACCGGCAAAGAGCTAAGAACTTTTAATATTGGGACATATTTCATAAAATCTTGGAACAAAACCTATGATTTTGTAAATAATAAAGTTCTTCAATTGAATAAAAATACTTTATTATCGAATATCTTAATTATAATTCTTGAAGGTCTTGTATTCTTAATTATTAGCCTAACGTCAGTTAGATTAGTACTAAATAGAGAATTATCTTTTGGTAGTTTTGTAGCTCTGGCACAATCAACTTTAGTTTTGAATACGACATTAGAGAGTATCTCCAACTCAATTACCACCATATATACCGAGAGTTTTTTTTAAGTGATATTTTAGAATTATTTAGAAAAGAAAAGCCAATTCATTTTGAGAATAACGAAAATTTTAAATTAACAAAGGCAAAATGGGACTCAATTAGTTCTAATAATCCGCTAATTGAATTTAGACATGTTAATTTTAACTATCCACATAGTAACCAGAATGTGCTGGTAGATATTAACTTTAAAATTAACAAAGGCGAAAAATGCTTTATAGTTGGTGAGAATGGTTCCGGAAAAACTACCTTAATTAAGTGCTTACTTGGTTTATATAAAATTAATTCAGGTGAAATACTAATTTGCGGTACCAATATCAATGATATAGAATTGGAATCTTTGTATAAATTTGTAGCTGTTATCTTTCAAGACTATATTAAGTACAACCTTTCGTTAAAAGAGAATATCGTTTTAAACAAAAAATTTAATCGTAAAAAGTTTGATGAATTACTTAAACAACTCGATTTATACGAACTAACAAATAAACTCCCTGATAAAGAGGACACTTACTTAGAGAAAATATATTTTGAAGGAGAAGACCTTTCTGGTGGGCAATGGCAAAAAATAGCATTACTGAGGTCTTTTTACCATGAAGGCCATTTATTCATTATGGACGAACCGGCCGCCTCTCTAGATGCAAAAATGGAAGATTTAATTTATTCCAAAATAAAAGAAATAAAACCTTCCGAAACAATTATTTATACGTCGCACAGACTTGCTTTTGCAAATGTCGCTGATAAGTTAATTTTTCTAAAAAATGGGAAGATAACGGGAATTGGATCACATAATGAACTTATGAGAACTAACGATGACTATATGAAAATGTACAACATTCAAGTGAGGTGGTACAAGTGAACTTTTATTTAATAAAAGTGTATTTACTTAGTGGATTTTATTTTATTTGTTTTTTTATTTTTCTTCATTTAAAACAAATAAGTGGATTAGATCTTAATTTACATCCCTTTGATGTCGTAAATTTATGCATATTCTTAATTACGTTTCCTGTAACCAAAATTGTACAATCTAGAAATAAAACAAAAAAAGCTGATAAACCCCTACCTAAATCAAATATCAGAAAAAAATATGAGGAAAATGGAGAATCATTTGCCCAAATTCAATATTCACCTGCTTGGAGTAGTCACGGATTAGGAAATGAGTCTGGTGAATGGATATTTCTGTTTTTTAAAAACGGATTAATTTATATAATTTCGCCGTTAATTCTTTTAATTTTTTTCTTAAAGTTTATGAAAGAAGGAAAAGGCAAATGAAATGTTTAAAGGCATACTTAAATATAAAAAAATATAAAAGAATAATAAAAAAATCACAGAATATCATTGAACTAGATTTTTCTGACTTAAAGAAGCAGTTAGCAAATCCAGATAAAAATTTCATATTAATCGGAAGACCCACTTGTGCTATGTGCCAACAAAGTATACCGTATATTGAAAAGGCAACTCAAAAAGGAAAGTATGATATATATTATTTTGATACTGATAAATATGAACCTAACCAGTATATGAAATTTTTTAGTAGTATTGGAATTAAAGTATTACCTTCCCTGCTTTATCTAAAAGGGCAGAATACATTTGAAAGAATGAGCGTTTATAGACCAGAAAACGCTATAGAATTGTGGCTGACCAGTGTTACTGGTCAATGAAGTAGACTTCTAAAAAATATTTAGTTTTTAAAGCTGTTACTACATTAACAACTAACAATTATAATTGAAAAGTCCACTCTTTTCAGATTAGTCTTTTCGGTCTTTATTTTATAATTTCATTATTGATTGTTATTTTCATCTACCTTTCCTTTTAAATACCCTCTATATTAAAAATATAATTTTCATGCTACACTTTGCTAAAAAGAGGTTCACTTGAGGAAGAGTATTGAACATATATGGTTATTGTTCTCAAAAATTAATGGAGGCGTCAATGAATAATGAAATTTTAAAATCTACAATTTTAGATCATTTATGCTATACAACACTTGTTTATCAGAGAATAAATAAAAAGTTAGATTCGGTTATGGATAAGTTAACCATCAAAAATCTAATTACTGATTGTATTAAAACTGCGGATTCAATTAGCAAAAATGGAAAAAATTATTATGTTTACAACTATAAAAAGAATATTTCAGTAACAATTAATTCTAATAATTTTAGAGTAATAACTGTAAATCGATTGTAATATTTTTTATTTACTAATATCTATATGACTGATAATAATTCAATTATTGATGAAATTTATAATCTAACTTTATATTAGAAAGGTAAAAATGAGGCGTTTTAAGGATATTTACTCAGCAACCGAACTTTCATCCCTACTAGGATTACTTCCTGATATTAATATAAATATTGAATATACTAATAACGATTTGTGTAACTTAGATGACAGATCACACAATGTTTTAGTATCTAAAGATAGAATGACAAATGACAAATTGAATGAGATTGGATTGTTAGTCGAAAGTTTAATCGATCCTATACCTTAAATCACTAGTATATTTTAAAAAATATTACGATAGCAAAAAACTGATACAACCAAAGATTCCCTAATCTTGGTGTATCAGTTTTTTTAATTCAAAACAATTTGTAACTACGTTTTATTTCAAAATTGGATCAAAATACTTTAATTCTCGATAATCCACATTTCCACCATCTGTAATTGCTAAATCCGGAATAGCTGTAATAGGTAAAAATGACAAGTAAAAGAGTGGGTCAGGAAGTTCACATCCTAACTGATTGGCCGCTTCTTTTAACTCGATTTCTTTTTCAGCTAATGTCTTAGGTTCTAAATCTGTTACTATTCCACCAATTGGTAATTGTAAGAAAGAAATTATCTTTCCATTATCCACCACAATTTGTCCACCACCTTGGCGAATCAACTCATTTACAGCCAAAGCCATATCCTCGCTGTTTGTCCCAGCTACGACAATGTTATTGTCATCGGGGGAAGCAGAAGTTGCAATAGCACCTGACTTAAGTCCCCAACCTGAAATGAATCCTTTGGAGTGATTACCATTAATTCCGTATCTTTCAATAACCGATACTAAAGCGACGTCTTTCTCAACACTTGGAAGAATAATGCCATTTCTTACATTTAAATCCACATCTTTGGCTTTTCTTACGAATGGACCGACACTTTTAATAGTTCTCACTTTAACAGTACCGTCCTGTTGATCAACTTGATATTCAAAATTATTTTTCGATACGGAAGTTAACTTAATTGATTTTTGTATTGTTTGAGAACGTGCTGGCGGAATGAAATCAATTTTTTCGACCCCATTTTCAAATACCATGGTTCCCTTACTAATTACTGTTTTAACATTAAAACTTTCTGGACGATCTATCAGTAAGATATCTGCGTCCTTTCCAGGAGCGATTGATCCAACTTGGTCTTCAATATGATAGGCTTCTGCACCATTTAAAGTCGCCATCTGAATAGCAGTCATTGGGTCAACTCCATGTTGAATTGCCAATCTAACCATATGATCCAAATGTCCCTTTTCTAGAATATCATGAGCTGTAACATCATCTGTACAAAAACTAGTATGATGAGCAACACCACTTGCTCCCTCGGTTATAGCTTTGATATTTTCAGATAAAAATTTAGTTACAGAAGATTCGCGAATAACAGTATGAATTCCTTTACGTGCTTTCTCTAAAAATTCTTCATGCGAGTAACTTTCGTGGTCCACACGTACCCGACTCATCAAAAATTGGTTTAACTCTCGTCCTTGAGCCATTGGTGAACATCCAAAAATCGGCTTATGTAATTTTTGAGCTGTTAGTAATGCTGATAAGGTGTCTGAATCTTTAGTTTTAACTGCTTCTCTAACCGTCTCCCATACCCCATAGCACTGCTCCTGGGGTTGCACATTTTGATGGTCCTTAGCACCAACATTATATGCAATTGTAGATTGAGGAATTGTATATGGTGTTTTATATGGTAAACCCCAGAAGACTTTTAGCGGAGATTGCTCAATTTCATCAAATATTTCGTCTAAACCTTTTACACCGATTACAGAAATGTATTCATCAAGACCAGAAACGATGCTTGTCGTTCCACAAGCTAATACAGCTTGAGCGAAACGAGTCATGGCCATTTTGCTACATTCAACGTGGATATGCCCGTCAATCAATCCTGGAACTAAATATTTGTTATGGGCATCAATCCGCTTTGTGTTCTCACCTATATACATAGAAATATCTGAATCAACCGCTACAATTCTCCCATTATAAATGGCAACATCAGCCCGATAATATTCAGATGTATCCACATTAACTAAAGTTCCATTCTCAATAACTAGGTCTGCAGGTATCGTTCCATATCCTGCATCAATATATTTTTCAAGTTCGTTAGTTGTAATCATCCTTTTCTCCTCACTTACGACTTAGGTACAATATTTAATACATACAGCAACAAAACGAAAACAAATAGCAAAATCCACATAATGTAGTTAACTTCTTTACGTCGGCCTGCGGCAAACATCAGTATCGGATAGGTAAGAAAACCAAACGCTATTCCGTATGAAATGTTATATGTTAAAGGCATTCCAACGATAGTTAAAAAGGCTGGCATAGCTATTTCAAATTTACCCCAATCAATTTCGCGAAGTGATGAAGCCATGAGTACCCCTACAACAATTAAAGCTGGAGCAGTAACTTGGTTAGTTACCACGGTTAATAATGGGGAAAAGAACATACTAAAAACAAACAAAATCGATACCGTTAGTGAGGTCAGACCCGTCTTCCCACCAATTGCAATGCCTGCTGAAGATTCTACATAAGCTGCTGTAGGTGTCGTCCCCATCACGGATCCAGCTAACATGGAAACTGAATCTGCCATCAATGCTTGTCCAATTCTCGGCATTTTATTATCTTTTATGATTCCAGCTTGTTGGGCTAACCCGATTAAAGTTCCAGCTGTATCAAAAAAAGCAACTAAGAGAAAAATCAAAACAACAGCCCACATTTGTGGATCCATGACTGAAGGTAAATGAGAAATTCCAACTCCAAACGTTGGTTTCATACTTGGAGCGAGAGAAATAATATTAGCTGGCATTTTGATCAGACCAGTTATTAAACCTAGCAATGCTGTTGAAACCAAACCGATAAAAATAGAACCTGGAACTTTTTTGGCCATTAAAATAGCAATAACAAATATTCCAAAAATAGTTAACCAAGTAGTTGGTACTGCTAAAGAACCAATCTCAACTAAAGAAGTTTTACTAGCGACAACCAACCCACCACCTTGTAAACCGACAAAAGCGATGAAGATACCGATTCCGGCAGCCATAGCCAATTTTAAATCTTTAGGTATTGCATCAATTACAATCTCACGAACTTTTAAGAACGACAGAATAGTAAAGAGCACTGAAGCAATAAAAACACCTGCCATGGCTTTTTGCCACGATATCCCCATTCCAAGAACTACCGAAAAAGTAAAAAATGCATTATCTCCTAACCCAGGAGCCACGGCAATTGGATAATTAGCCAAAAATGCCATCAAGACGCTTCCCAATATTGCTGATAAAGCGGTCGCAGTAATACTGCACCTTTGTCCATCCCTGCCGCACCCAAGATACTAGGATTAACAAATAAAATATAAGCCATAGAAACAAAAGTAGTTAAACCAGCCAAAATCTCCCTTTTAACCGTTGTTCCTTGTTCTGACAAATGGAAAGTCTTTTCTAATAGCGTACTTTCAATCGCCATCTGATTGTTCGCCTTTTGCATGACAATTACTTACCTCCAGGATGTTTTATTAATTTCAAAATGATTATCCCATACATTTGTGTATAATTCAAATTCTAATATTCGTATTTAACTATTATTATTTCGATAAAAATGTTAAAATATTGTGCATAAGTACAAAATAACGAACCTTTATAACAGAAAGGAATTTATACTCATGTCTAATGTAACTAAAGAATTTATTGCCGGACTTCCTAAAGCTGAATTGCATTTACATATCGAAGGAACTTTAGAACCCGAACTAAAATTGAAGTTAGCCCAAAAGAATCAGGTTGATATCGGTCAAAAGTCAATTGAAGAAGTTAAATCTGCATATGAATACAATGATTTAGCTTCGTTTTTATCCGTTTACTATCCTGCAATGAATGTGTTACAAACCGAACCTGATTTTTACGAATTAGCTTTCGACTACTTGAAACGGGCAGCTAAAAACAACGTTCGTCACGTAGAAATATTTTTCGACCCTCAAGCCCATACTAGTAGAGGTATTAGTTTTGAAACGGTTATTAACGGGTTATATCGAGCTACCTTAGACGCGCGTGCCTTAAACATTGATGCTTCACTAATCATGTGTTTCCTACGCGATTTCACTAAAGAATCCGCCCGTAAAACGTTAGAATCAGCACTTAAACACCGCGATAAAATTGTCGGTATTGGTCTAGATTCCGATGAACATAATAATCCACCTCTAAAATTTGCCCGTCAATTTGAAGATGCTGCAGCTGTTGGATTACACCGGACTGTCCATTGTGATATTGACCAAAAAGATTCCATAGAACACATCCGACAAGCTCTTGAAATTATGGAAGTTGAGCGTTTAGACCACGGAACCAACATTGTTGAAGATCCTGATTTAGTTGAATTAGTAGTTAAAAGAGGAATCGGATTAACTTCCTGTCCATTATCTAATGGATTTGTTTCGCCAGAAATGAAGGGCAAAGAAGTCTTAGAATTATTGTCTAAAGATGTGAAAGTTTCTATTCACTCTGACGATCCAGCTTATTTTGGTGGTTACATCAGTGATAATTATTCTGCTATTGCCAGTAACTTTGAACTAACTAAAGAACAAGTAATTCAGCTTGCCAAAAATTCATTTGAAACTTCTTGGATTAGCGATAAGCAAAAGAAAATTTACCTTGAAGAACTGAACACTTATGTTGCAAACAACTAGTTTAAACATTTGATTTAGTTAAATTAAATATTCTGTTAGATAATACAAATTTGATCGAATCACCTAACTCGAAAAGGACAAAAAACTGATACAACCAAAGATTCCCTAATCCTTGGTGTATCAGTTTTTTAATTCATCATATTTATTTTCCGTAAAACTTAATCAAACATCCCAAATTTTTCAAAATGTTGCTTCAAATACGAGACCGTTAAACTTTGAGACTGTTGAACTAGTTCCTTTGGTGCACCACTTCCCATTAGTTGGCCTCCAGCAGCGCCCCCTTTAGGACCTAGATCAATCATGTAATCAGCATTAGCCATTAAATCTAAATCGTGGGTAATGATAATAATGGTTGCTCCCTTTTGTTTAAGCTGGTTGATTACGCCTAATAAGGTTTGGACATCGCGGGGATGGAGACCTACAGATGGTTCGTCAAAAACAAACAACGTCTCCTTCTGGGTTTTATTTAAATGGTTAACTAGTTTCAAACGCTGAGCTTCACCTCCAGATAAGCTTGGTGTGCTCTCCCCTAAGTGTAGATAATCCAGTCCGATTTCAGTGAGTAATTTAAGTTGTTTCTCAATTTTAGGCACATCTTTGAAAACTACAAGAGCCTCTTTAACCGATAAATTTAAAAGATCAACAATACTATAACCCTGCCAAAGAATTTTTTGAATCTCCGGTTTGAAGCGCGTTCCGTTACAATAAGGACAAACTTCTTCCATATCTGGTAAATATTGGATATCTAATGAAATCGATCCTACTCCACCACAGTGTTCACAAGCACCCTGTTTATTGTTGTAAGAGAAATAGGCAATTCCATAGTGCTTTTCTTTGGATTCTGGCAAATTAGCAAACATCCGTCGCAAATTATCCATGATGGAAGTATAGGTTGCTAGACTAGAACGGGAATTTTTTCCAATCGGTTTAGCATCCACACTAACAACATTGGTTAGTTTGGTTTCTAGGACCTTAACTTGCTGAGGCATCGCTTGTCGATTGGCTCTAGCTTCAATGGCCGGAACCAAACTATCTAAAATTAAACTAGTCTTACCGGCTCCAGAAAAACCAGTTACAGCTGTAATTTCGTTGCCTGGAATGGTTACGTTAATATCTTTTAAATTAAAATAGTTTTTAACCGTTAACTGGGTGTTCAGCTCCTCATTTTGAGAAGTTGCTGGAACTTTATCATGCATGATATTGGCCTTACCGGTCATAAATGGACCAATTAAAGAATCCGGATTCTTTCTTAAATTTTCCGGAGTATCTTCGGCAATAATTCGACCACCTGCATCTCCCGATCCAGGGCCAATTTCAATCACCCAATCAGCAGCTTCAATAATTGCTACTTCATGATCCACTACTACCAAAGAATTTCCCTGCTCAATCAGTGCCTTAAAAATATTAATTAGACCTTTAATGTTATCAGGATGTAAACCAATAGATGGTTCATCGAGGACGTAGAGAACCCCCGTGGTTTCCGTTCTAAGTGTCTTAGCCAACTGAATTCGTTGCAATTCGCCAGTTGATAAACTATTTCCGTTTCGCGATAAAGCTAGATAATCTAATCCCAACTCCAATAAGGGCCGTAAAGTGTCGACCAGTTCTTTAAATAATACGTTCGCCATTGCCTGCATCTCATCTGGCAATGCCTTCTGGGTCTTCTTTTGCCAGTCAGGGAGTTCTCCTAAAGTTAAGTCTGAAACTTCAGCAATATTTAAACCACCAACTAACTGGGTCAATAGTTCTGGTTTTAAACGAGAACCGTGGCAAGTGGGACAAGTAGAAAAATGAAAGAAATCATTTACCCTTTTAATTGCTCGATCACTCTTAACTGTTTTTAGTGAATCATAGACCGCCTCATAAGCATTTTCATAAAGGGTTTTATCAGTATGGAAAACTCGACCGGTCGAAGTCCGAAAATCTACCGCATATTGTTTTTTCTCTCCATGGAGCACAATATTTTTTTCATGAGGTGTTAGGTCTTTGTAAGGAACATTTATTCTAACTCCTAAAGTTTCAGCAACGGTTGGCATAAAATTCCGTCCTGGCAAATGCCACGAAGCAACTGCCCCTTCCGCTAAAGTCTGGTTTTCATCGCCAATTAATTTGGATTCATCCAATTCACGAACCCGACCAGTTCCATGGCACTCTACACAAGCTCCACCAGAATTAAAGGCAAAATCTTCGGCTGACTTGGCCATAAATTCAATGCCACAGGTTGGACAAGTGATGATTCCCATTCTACTATCCGTTCCACCTGGTAAATCCATCGATTGAGCAATTTCTAAACTAGGTTGAATCCGATGCCCGTTGGGACAGACAGTTGAACCCAATCGTGAAAAAATTAAACGTACGACATTGAATAATTCGCTCATTGAACCTACTGTTGAACGTTCTGAAGGGACGCTAGGACGTTGCCGTAAAGCTATCGCCGATGGAATATGACGCACTTCTTGCACTTGAGAACGTTTATTTTGATTAATTCGTCGCCTGGTATAGGTCGATAAAGCTTCCAAGTAACGTCGTGATCCTTCCGCATATAAGATGCCCATAGCGAGTGAACTCTTTCCTGATCCCGATGGACCCGAGATAGCCACAAACTGGTTTAAAGGAATATTAACATTGATATTTTTTAGGTTATGGACATTTCCGCCCCGCACTTCAATCTGATCAACTTTTGAATGCATTTATTAGTCTCCCATCGTGTGATTTTTCAAATAATTATTTTATTTAAATTTATATAGTAAATTTTTATCTTTGGTAAAGGGTTAATTGTGTTCTTCATCTTATAATAATTCAAATAACTTTATATTTCACCATTCTACAAAAAAGACTAACCTCAAAAGGTTAGTCTTTCAATTCTGACATTCGATTATCTAGCCAACGTTGGACTTCTTGTAAATCTTTAACATTGGCTAACTGAGTTATATACCTTTTAGTATCTGATCTTGCTACAGTCTTTTCGTGAGCTTTTTGATTTCGTTGATTGCGGTTTTTTTCAGCTTTATTCTGTATTTCACTTTTCATTAATCCACTTCCCATGATTTTGATGTTCTGTTTTACTTGTAAAGTATACATGCGAATCAACCAAAATTTATATAAGAAAGGATTAAAAATAGTTTGGCATATACAAGATTACTATGATAACTCGGTTTCAGTTCTTTGCCTAAATTGAGTTTCTAGATTCCTAAATTCTTTCTTACTTACCATATATATTCGTCTTCTTTTTATTGGTGCGCCCCGAAAACATATTATTATGGTTTGCGTATTAAGCAACTTCTGTATGGGTCCTTGCTTTAAATAATACCGCTCAATATCTGATACCTTTGACAAATATTCTTTTCTAAAGAAAAGTCCACTACGGGTGTTAATAAACCCATCACGATATTGTAAATTTGTACAAATTAAATTCTTTATGAGATTCAAAAAGTAAATCAAAAAGATCCAAATCAAGTACTGACTCATTGTATTTTTAAAAGATAGATCCGTGAACAATAGAACTAATTCCAGACTTAAGAACAAGACTACTACTTTTAATACGGTTACGTAATTTAATCTTATTTTTACTGGCTGGTAATGTTGATAGTTAAATTCTTTCCTAAAAATTTTTGAACAATCTTTTTGCCGAATGAAAGGTAATATTACATGCTTACTCTCTTCAAAATCACTTGGCGATGATGTAAAAACTTCTACTTGATTTAAATGAAAAATTTGCATCAATAGATTTGAATTAATAGCAAAGGTTTTTAGCCGGTTCTTTTTAAATGAATTGATATTTCTATTTAATAGACCTTCTAAGCTATAAAAATTCTCATCATCAGTAAGCAACTCAAAATTACCAAAAACTAGATATTCACGAAGAAATCCTAAAAAGATCAACAGTAAGAAAATAAATATTATTACTAAGAAATAATATTTACCCTCTCTCAATGGCGCCAAGTAATTAACGAAAACGTACTCTAATTTATTTCCAAATGAAAAGTACTCAATATCACCCTTAAAAGAGTTTAAAGCAAACAGAAAAATTATTACTTGAAGTGAAGAAATAGATGAAGTGAAAATATCAATCACTGCCGGTTTATATATCCTTTTTACATTTTGATTTTGAATCTTAAAATGACCTCTAAAGAAATCGACCTCTTTACTATCTGCGTCCTCAATTCCAGCAATCTTTAATCTATTTTTTAGATATTTGCTCTCTGCTCTAGTGATCATGTTTAAATCAATCGTCCCCTCATCAGAATTAATTCCAGTGTCAATGACGATATGGGTCATGTGTAAAATTCTGTACTTCCAAGTGGTTATTTGTTTGTACTGTCTAATCTTTAAGATCGGTACACTTCGTCTACTGATTTTTAAAATACCTTTTTTTACATAAAAGTTTTTTTCGTCAATTCCATATTTAAAACCCATCCATCTAACTATCTGACTAAAAAAGGTTAAAAATTGTAACGTTATGAATAACCACACTGCAAAATGAATCGTATAATTATCTGTTTTTTCTACTATCTTTTTAGCTGGATAGTAAATAATGCCTAAGGAAATAATTAATTGAAAAAAAGCCCAGACTACGGTCATTATTGAGGTTCTTTTTAATTTCATTTTTTATCATTATCCTTTATAGCCCTGATTAAACGTCTACTTAAAACATCCGCATATCTACTATTTAAAACTGGCATTGTAAACTCATCAGCTAAGGTAACTAACACGATATTTTTGGTGTTAAACACTTTTTCAAATGGTCCTTGAGCTAATTTAACCGTATATAACTTACTTATAGGCATTTTTACCAGCGTTTTGATAAAAAGTCCTTTTTGAATTACCACAAAATTTTTATCAATAGAAATCCTATTTTTCTTATACGCTAATGGCATATATATCAGTGCTTCATACGAAGTCAATAAACTTATAAAAATTACCATCCCTGATAACATTCGAAATAACACATTGGTTTCTTTAAAGAGCAGTAATAATAGCAATATTAAAAAAATCATCGCAATAATTATCACTAAGCCTTGTATTGCATGAATTGTAATAATTCTTTTGTCCGTCTTATATTCCATCCTTCTATCCTCCAAGGAATAAAATTACTAATAATAATTTGATATATTTTATCTATTTTTGACATTATTATTTTCAATAACCATCAAAATTTACATCAGCTGGTTACACTTTTAGGTTGGTTAATAATTTTATTCAATTAATTTAGCATGATAACTTTTAAATAGCCTTCTCGTTATCTTTTGTTGCACACCCTCTTTTTAACTTTATTTAAATTATTTTTCATTTTATTAAAAAATAATTGAATTTTATGAAAAATAGATTTATGATATACAAAAAGGTGGTGATATTAATTTATGGAAAAATGGATTTCAACTTTATCAGATGAAGAGCTTTCCTTCATCAAAACATTTATTTTATGTTCTGGATCTTTAAAAAAGGTGGCTCATCACTACAATGTTTCATATCCCACAATTAGAACCAAAACCGATCAGTTAATTAAAAAAATTAAATTATTT
>JXWR01001125.1_pt1 | contig 13365 bp, 5 predicted proteins | sample 315541 | NCBI WGS metagenome assembly JXWR01 (sample SAMN03273951, study PRJNA271842) | soil metagenome | isolation source: rice field ambient CO2 | place: India: CRRI Experimental farm Cuttack,Odisha-753006 | collected 2013-12-17
CCATCTTTTTGCGTTTTAGAGTTATATTTCGTTTTTGAATTTATTATTTTTTAGCATCCTTTCCAACGACGCATTACCCATACAACATCGATATATCAATCATTCTATCTACAAACATTTAGATGACAATCCTCTCAAATGGGCATTTTTAGTCGTCGCAACAAACCCTATATAAACGCCAACGCCAACGCCAGCAATAGCGACTTGAAGGACAGCCTGGTGCCGTACCCGGGAAAACCAATACCAGCAGGCAATGACAACAATACCAACGACACTTCCTCGTTATTGAAAAATGTCAATGCAAATGCTGCCGATAGCAGCGCCATCAACTCGGCGCATAGTAATATTCATAATAATAATCATCATACTAATAACAATAGCAAAATTTTTCCTGATTCTTCGCCCCGGTTATCTGCACTGAACACATTCAATGATACATTTAGTGACAATGCTTCTTCGTTTGCTAACGCTACCCCTAATGTTGCTGGTGTCGTTTCTTCTGGTGCTTCACGTAGCCGCTCCAACTCCAACTCTAGAACTATCCAAGCGTTAAAAAAGAAGACTTCTAAAATGTCATTAGCATCTTTGAACTACGACAATTCCAGCAGCTCCAGTATTAATGTTGTGAATAGCCATAATGGTGGACTACACTCCCAGGGATCATCAACGGCAGGAACAGCAGGAGTAGGGCCAGCGATAAGAAAAACTCAGTCTAAGCTCCATAACTTGGTGGCTCTTGGATCAAACAATGATTCTCATGATGACAATGTCGTTGACGAAAACCTTGCAAACATTACCAAAAGCTCCACTACTGTCAACACAAATGCAGATAACAGATCTCTTGGATCGCATGGGTCATCTAACTTATTGGGGTTCACGACTCCACCAACAACCGCCAATAGCAATACCAATAGCAATCACAACAACAGCGATATTGGTAATGGTAATGGCATTAACAGAATACGTCAACTTAATTTTGGTTTTTTGGGAAATAATAATACTGCCAACATCAATAACAATAACAGCAACAGTAGCGGTCACAATTTGCACAACTTGACTTCCAATAACTCTAGCGCCTCAGAACATAATCAATCGTCAGGAAGTGTATCCCAACTGAGTAAGCGCAGAGTACAGCGCAAAGTTAGCGTCAATGAGCTTAGTCATTTGAGAAGCAATAGTCTCGCTTTGGATAAAACCACCATCGCTGTTTCACATGAAGTGCCACTGAGCAATGATATTACCGGCAGTGATGTATCTGCGTCAGATATTAGTGTGAGTACTGGTAATACCAATACTAATAGTAGCGCCAATGCCAACGGAAATGTACTAAATACATCTCAGCAGCTGCATAATTTAGTTAACAAAAAGTCGTTCACTTTCTTCAACAAGTTCATTAAGCCGTCCAAAGGCAAGTCAAAACAACAGCAACAGCACACTAAACAACATCAACAATCATATCATAGCCCAGCTGAGAGATATGCCATAAATAAGAACGCCAACATTATTCAGACTAAATTCAATATTGATGAATCTTTAAATGGCAGTGATCTCAACTTAAGCGCAAGCGGCGATGACGCGGTTCACGAAAGGAACCCAAGTAACTTAGCGGTTAACACTGATGGTAGATTGAGTACAATGACCGAGGATTCATTTTATTTCAAATCGAAGACCCCAACAACGCCCATTTATTCAACTGCGAACAATAACAATCATAATCATGGCAATAGTAATTTAATCAATGGTTCTAGTAATAATAGCAAAGACAAGCCATTGCCAGAGATTGGTCAAAGATCAAACTCTAATGTGTTGGATATTCCAGTGATAACTAGTTCCAAGTCGTTATCTCCGGCATCCTCGATAAATAAAGGGTTGCCTGAAATCCCTGCTGAGGAAAAGCAGAATATGGAGGGAAATAACACCATTGCTGCCAGTGTTAATAGCTCAACAATCAATGACGAAAAATGTCTGGGGAAGAAAAGTAAGTTGTTGCCGCCAATAGGTAATGAATTGAACATTAATAGTCGGTCAGTTAATGAGATCGCATATAAATCAAACAGTGTCGGCAACAGCAATAGCAACAATCATATTGGTAATAATAGTATAAATAGTGCTACGAATAATCCTTATAGTGAAGAAAGCTCAATGGTGTCGCCACGGGCTCTTAGAAGATCTCCAACTGGTAGCTCTTCCAGACTCAGCAAAATTATTTCCAAAATTTCATTCAATGGTATGACCACTCCAAGAAACAGGCAATCGTTGATCTCACTTCGGAACCAAGGGTCAGCATCAGCTTCAGCGACTGGATCTGGACCTGGCTCAGTGGCTAGTGGGAGTGCCAAAAGGTCAGCCTTATCTACGCCATTATTTGGTGATGGAGAAGGCAATGAAAGCTTCAATGATACTGATCAAAATATCACTAGTACAAAGAAAAATGGAAGTAATTTGGATAATTTAGCAAATAATGAGTTTACGTTTATCAATGATAATGGTCATAACAGTAGCAGTGCTATGGCCACACCAAAAGCAGCCATCAGCGGTGGTGGCAGAAGCTCTCTTGATCAACCACAAGAGGTGCCCCAACTTGAAATGCAACTACTTCTGACACCCCAGCGAAATCATGGTGACAATAGAGATGATGATGAGAGTGCTATCAGATCTGCTACTGTCACTTTGAATGCCAATAATATTTATTCGAATAATTACGATAGTGGTTTAATAAGCAGTGTGGCTAGCGATGCACAGTCTTCGAGTAACTTACCTACACCTACGATTGGCTTAACTGAGGCTAGCAGTATTAAACAGCAAGAATTCAGCCCACAAGACCAACAACGGCAACAGCCCTCATCATTGGCCAACATCCACTCTCCGAGAAGCCCGGCTAGTAATCAAGTACCACCCCCACTAGTTAATGATATACACAGTTTAGAAGGCAGCAACACAGGCAGAAAAAGTCTTTTTAGGTCACCTTCAAAGAGACTTAGCAAAAGACTTTCTGGCAAGTTTTCTGGATCCCCATTGATGTCATTATACAAGAGCGCTTCGCCAAAACGGTACTCGTCACCGCCACAGATCAGTGGTGGTAGTATTGATAACAATTTGATGTCAGCAATGGATGACACTAACAGTGAACAACAACTAACGGCAATAAGCGTGCCAGAACTTCAACATTCAACGGTAGCAACAACAACAACGGCAAAAGCCAAAACAGCGCCAGCTATCTTGAAGCCTAGCGTGAGTAGTGCTAGCGACAATGAACTAGATTCAGTTAACACTAATGAGTCCTCGCTTAATGACGCTGAAATTGTTGAGGCGCCGGCTTTGGTAACAGCAAAGAAATTCAGTGTTTCACCAGTGCGCGTCAGCTTGAGTAGCGGCCATTCAAGAAAAGGCAGCACAGAAGCTAATATCAATAACACTAATATTAATGACAAAGATTTGTCACAGCAACAGCAGCAGCAAGAATCTGCTCATTCTCATTCTCATTCTCACCCTCTTTCGCTTTCTCTACTGCAGCCAGAGGAATTTTCGTCTTACAATCAGAACTTACCGTACCAAAATGCAAAAACTAAGACGACCTCTGCCAGCCCTTCAGGAACGCCAAATGAAGCTCTAGGATCTGAGCTGTTGCAAAAGCTAAATATTAACAACATTGGACTTGATGAATTTGATGATGATGGTGATTATTCTGACGGGGCCCATAATTATAGCCAATTGTCGCCAATTGAAGAAATTGACTCTCCTGAAAGTGCACATGGAAAAATCCAGCTAAGCGCAAGACAGCGTGAAATGCCGTCTATTACTTCATCGTTAAATAAGTTTGCTACTGGTAGTAATAGTGGTAGTAATAGCCATGTTGGTAATAATAGCAATTTTCCCACAGTGGCAGATGAGTCTCTTGATAGTATTTATTTCCCTCCTAGCGACGGTTTAAATGAGAAGGCGTTGTCACCAAGCGAAACCTCTTTCCATACTACCGAGACATCACTACCGAGTCCAGCTGCAGCGCTTTTTGAAAGCGGCGAGACTGCCAGTGCTAGCGCCGCTACTATTGGTGCATCTAATAATGATCTGCATATCAAAGATGAGCGGCACCAAGCAACAAATAGTTCTCGACAAATACTGCCTCTGCCTTCTCCTCGAATCTCCGAATCCAGATACAAAGATAAATCTCGCAGCAATGAAAAGCTTCCTTTGGATGATACAAGAAGTATCACTCCTTATACTGATAGTGATAAGATAAAACCCCAGAAGCTTTTGACCAGTGAAGAATCAGAAGAATTTCTTAACTCTGCAAGTTTACCGGTCATGCCGGTGGCTTTTGCTAATAACAAACGTTCATCTTCACTTTCAAGACTGGGAAAGACACTGTCAATACTCTCAGAGAGCGTAACTCCAGATTGGCTCGAAAATGGTAACACAAGCAATGCTACTGGAAGCGGAAGTAGCTTGAGCAAAGTCATTCATAAGGAGCAGAACAAAAGCGATACAAGTATTGACAACGTCGTGGCCAGACCGCGCAAGGCTAAATCTCCTAGAAGCAACATTACATCTTACCAAGAAGACTTTTTGACAAGGTCAGCCAAAACCTTGTCGACAATTTCCGCTAATAGAAAAACTCTTAGACCTATTTCGGCTGCCTTCAAGACACCAATGTTACCTGATTATGAAGACGATTTGGAAGAAACACCAATATTGCCTTCCAATGGAAAAAATAGCAGCCAGATTACGTTGAATTTTGACGAAAAACCATTAGATGAGTTCGACGCTGGTAGCGGTAGTGTCAGTGTCAGTGCTACTGGTACTAATAATTTAGAAGGCCCTGTCCACGAGCATGAGACACCACTTAGTGCAAATGAAGAGCAATCTGGTAAAGAGTCTGTGGCCAAGGACAATCCTACTGAGCTTAATGTTATTCTTGAAAAGGAAGGGTTCAATGAATTTATGTCACCAAAGTTTGTGGACATCAATTATGAAAAATACATGCATTCAAATCAATCAAGCCCATCTTCCGAGTTTGAATTTGCAACCGCTAATGATTATCATAAGAAAGAGGGAAAGAAACTTGATTTTGGCATAACTTCCACTCCTATTGAGATGTCCAAAGATCCGATTTTTGCCAATATCTCCAGAAATAATAGTACCAATAAAGGAACGCACTGGAATAATAACATAAGCAGCAATAACAAGTCACCTGCTAAAAGTGTCGAATCAAATGATTTCAATGATATCATAGTGGCACCTAGTCAGCCTAGATTTCCAGCACCAGTGCCTTCTGGCTATCACCATCCCACCATTGCAGAGGAATCGGAACCAGATACAGGCTCTCAGCAAAGCCCGAAATCTGAAGTTTTGTCAGTACATAGCTCTAACAACGTTATTTTTGGTGTGGCCGGGCTTGCAAAGAACGTTCACGGTATCAATAAAACGAGCGATTCTGCCAATCCATTTCTCGAAGATAACAGCTATAATAGCAATGCTGGATACCATGAAAAAACTGATAATGTGAAATCTGCCATATCGTTACCAAAGAAGCCAAGTCAACTAAGCTTAAATAAAATGCTTTACTCCAATAACAATATTGGCTCAACAGTGTCTGACTTCGATAACACTACTGTGCATATTAGTAACAGTAACAGTAATAGAACATTGACAAAGGGATTTTATACTCCTTCGACGTCACCATTTAGGCCAGAAAAGGCTGGATTGGTTAGAAGACCAAGTCAACTCAAGAATTCTAATAGCTTGAGGCTAGTTACTACCCCGCGAGGCAAGGCCACTCCTGGACGTAATAATACGAATTTGAACGACTACAGTGTTAGATCTCCAGAATCCGTCTCCTCGAACAACAGTAATAACAACTCAGCCCAGCACTCCATTACTGGGTCTCCTAGAGCCAAGACGAATAGATCAAACAGTAACACTGAGTCTATCTATCAAGAAGTTTATGGAAACTTGAAACTTAGGGAAGAATTTAAAAGTGATATCTCACTCAACACAATGAAAAAGAGTTCCAGTGTATCATCTTTGGATATTAAAGGTCGTCATGGAAGTCGTCATTACAGTTCTAACTTGCATACTGACTCTTTCATCAATTTGAATTTTGAAGAGAATGACGAAGCCAATGAGTTGGCATTGCTTTTTGTTAAAGCACTTCATTCTTTCGATTCATCTTCATTGAATTCAGAAGATACTGCAATTTGTTTATCCTTTGAAAAAGATGACATTGCATTTGTTTATAATATTGATGAGTCTGGATGGGGTGAGGTTGTGCTTTTGAGTAATTTGTCTAAAGGCTGGGTGCCAATGAATTACTTCAAGCCAGCCGTTGATGAATCGGCCGATCCAAAGACCCCAGCAGAACAAGCAGAATCTCGAAAATTTTTGAAACCGCTTTTTATTGCCGCTGCTGAATTTTTGTTGAATCCTCAAGACGTGCCTGTTGGCGAGGATGATTTGTACACATTTTCTACTAAACATATGAACGATGTTAGAGATGGTGTGAAGTTATTATTACAGTACACCGATTGCCTTTCAAGAACTGCTCCTGTTGTTCACAAGAGACCGGTTATTAGAAAAGTCAGAAAAGCCTTACTTGCGGATTGGTACACTTTAATGTCCAAAGCTGATAAGTACAAAGGCACTACTAATGAGGCAAAGGTTGATTTCTTAAAAGCATTAACTTACAAAGTGCTTATTAAAGCTTTAGCATTCCTTGATATATGGGGTAATGAGACAGAAAGCTATGAGAAGGAAAAGGAAAAAGAAAAAATTGAGAGAAGAAATAAGAGACATAGCAGAAGAAGATCTAAGCAAGAAAAAGTATTGTATTTGGATAAGGTCCCGTTTGCTACAGAAAGATTGTTAGAAGTAAAAGACTTACTTTTCAGTTATTTGTCATTGATTATGGGCAGATTAGACATTATTGAAAATAACTATTCTGGTTGTGAGCAATTGGAGAGTGTTATTCATCAAGTGATTTTGTTACTAAGAGAGCTATTATTCATTGGTAAGTCAGCAACTATTTTGTTGAGTTCAAGTAACCATTCTCTTGACAGTTCTTTGGACAATTTACTTGCATACGTTAGCGATTTGGTTACCAGTGTGAAACATTTGGTATCCAAAGCAGAAATTGAAGATGATGATAGTGATTACGAACCATCAATCAAGGATGAAGAGTACTACTATTCTAAAGAAGGCACTAAATTGATCAGGGTTGTTGCACAAATGATTGTGTCTATCTCTAAAGCAATGTACAATTGTCAGTATTTGTTACGTTTAACAAAGGATTTTCAGCTCAATATTTATAGAAAATACCCTGATTTTGGAAAAATGAAAATATTGCCTTCTGAATTTATCAAGAAGTCTGTTTCAGGGCTTACAGAAAACCAGATTTTTACTTTGAAGTTATCCAGATACTCTGGGGTTGTTGATAAGAGAAAAAGTGGTGACTCTTTTAGATATTCTCACATTAGAGGCGGTTCCAAAAACCGTTTGTCGATTACTCCTGATGGGACTCGTTTATTGAAGGAATACATTGGTTCTAAATCAGATCCTATCGAGTCCGTCACTCCAATCACTAATGAAGAATACGATTCTGAATACTCTGTGGACAAAATTATGAAGGAGGTAGTTTATGACGATAACAAGAACATTCTCGGCGCTAGTTTTAAAGCTTTGGTGTTTCTACTAGCAAATGAGCGGTCTAGCCCAAGCAGCTTTTTTATTGCAACTTTTTTTATGAACTTTAGAAATTTTGCAAGCACCAAGGATTTGATTCATGAGCTTATCAAAAGATTTGATATTGGCGATAGAGAGAAAGATTTCCTTATGAGAAATCATGCATTGAGACTCAATGAAGTTGCTGCGTACGACTCAAGATTAAAGAAGAGGAGAAAAACTATTATTACGATCATCAGAATTTGGTTGGAAAGCTATTGGAGTTATGAAAAAGATTTCCAAAGCTTGCCAACATTGATGAACTTTTTAAATGAAGGTGCAGCAAACTATCTTCTTGAAGAAGTCCAGATTACCCTTGAACTATGCGCGAGATTAGCGATAAACCATCCATCGAAGAAAAAAGTGGAGAAGTTTAATACTGAATACTTGCAGTTGATCTCAAGAAGAATTGGCTTACCGAGAAAGGATTCTGCTACTCTTGAAGCACCGGTTTCTACTGAATCGTTGTCTGCTTCTAATTCGGAAAATGATCTATCTTCATTGAGTTCAAATTCTTCAGTTTCTTCGCTTGTTTCACTTAACTTGCCTTTGAATTTCAGCAATTATCATATTTCTGCAATAATGAATAAGAACCAAGTCTCAACAGTGGAGAAATCTGTTTTGACTTTTAGAAACACTATAGGTGAACACTGGCCTAGTGCTGCTGATGAAAAGTTATTAAAGCAATTTCAGCCAATTGAGCTATCAAAATTAATTAATGCATGGTTTAATGCTTGTGCTAAAAAACTAAGTGTTGATCCGCCAGCCGTTTCCACAGAGATTTCCAACCTTAATGCAGTTGATTTAGCTAAACAGTTAACCGATATTGAGTCTACTATCTTCTTGTCTATCCAGTCAGAAGAATTGTTGGATGAGAATTTTAGAGAGAAAAGAATACACTTGCAGAAAAGTCCGAATATTGAAAGATCAGTGCTCTTTACTAACTTGTTGTCGGACTTTGTCATTGATACCATTCTTAGCCCTGGTCTTTCGATGAGGAACAGAGTCGCTAATGTTAAACAGTGGCTTAAGATTGCCACAGCATGCTATCAGCTCAAAAATTATAATTCGCTTGCTGCGATAATGACCATTTTGCAGTCTTCGGCCATCAGCAGATTGGAGAAGCTATGGTCGGGCTTCAGCAGCAAGTACATTGAGACATTTGAGTTCTTGGTGAAAATCATCAATCCGAATAAGAACTACAAAGTTTACAGAAATATTATCAAACCATATTTGGTCTCTGATGAGAGAAAAGCATCGATTGCTATTGTTCCGTATATAAACCTTTTCTTGCAAGATATTATCTTTGCTAATGATGGTAACCCTAGCAAAAGAATAGCAACTATTGACGGACAAGAAAAGACATTGGTGAATTTTGACAAATACGTCAAGATTGTTAATACAATTTCTGAGTTGGAGTTCTTCCAAGTGAGCTATCCAGATGGTAACGATGGTAGTGGATCAGCATCAAACAGTTTAACCTCTCCAATTTCTAAGGCTTCGGTGTTTTCTTTCAGTCCTACTATTAACAATAATAATAATGATAGTCTTGATGTTATTGTGCCTAATCCAGCGTTGGAAGAGTTTTTGTTATTCAAGCTTTGGGCCACTAATCAATACAATTTGGCGGATAATGATAGATTCTGGAAATACAGTATAGAAATTCAGCCACAGTCAAATAATTAGTATAGTTTGTCAACGTCATGTCCGCCTTTTTTTTTTTTTTTTGTAATGCTCACCATGCAAACGACTATTTGTTAAATTATTGTTTTTGTGTCTTATTCCTTTAAAATTAATATGCAGTCTCCTATAGATTGTTTTTTCAATTTTTAGTCTCTTATTAGCATAAGTTTTGTTTTAGCAATTTTTTTGCCTATCTTTCTTTGTCAAAATTGGTGTGCTTTAGTTTGTTTTATTGTATTTTTATTTATTTATTAATTTTTTGTTTTGTTTTGTTTTGTTTTGTTTTGTTTTGTTTTGTTTTGTTTTGTTTTGTTTTGTTGTTTTTCTCGTTGATTTATGCTCTTTTTTTTATTGCTCTCAGGTTTACGTCTAGATTTTTACCAACTATATTAACTATCTTATTCACTATTTTGGGTTTTGCGTTATATAAGTTACCTTGTTTATCTACAATTAACGTCTTGTATTTTATGAAAAAGAGTAACATTGTCAAATGTGGCAAATTGGTATTCTGGTCAAACAGTATACATTAAAGAAAAATAGGAATTGAAAGAAAAATACAGATCAGAAAGTAGATCAATACTAACAAAATGAAAGAAAACAGTATATAGACGAACAATAGAACAAAAAACCCAAGCTACTCCATGCAATAAAACATAAATCCCAATTAAAAGATGAAAAATAATACAATGGTAAAGAAGAAAATTACACTTTAAAAAGAAACGCGTACCACTTCCAATCTTTTTATAACGAGTAAACACGCTTATTCCAAGGAAGTGAAATTGGATAAAATCCATGAACCTTGGGAAGCACGTCTTCCAAGAAAAAGTAAATTTGGCCTGCAAAAATATCAAAAAAGATGTCCTCCATAGGCTTCTCATAAAGCAACACATTAATCAAGGCATATACAAAAGGAAGATATGAAGCGCTAAACTCCATAAGGAACAATATCTGTACACGAAGCCCACTATTACGTCTTGACCAAATGTACAACAACGCCAGATCCAACTTTGGTCCCAATAAGTAGAATGGACTGCGGAATGCAGAGATTCCGAGAATGATAAGCACGTTGATGAAGAGGAGTCGCAAGTATGCTTTGGTATTGTTGATGCTTTCTTCAAGGGACCATGAGGTTTTCATCACAAAGTAAAGAGTGAAGACTAAATCAAGGCCAAACGGACGGAAATAAAACAAACTGGCAAATATTCGCCAGTATTCTTTTTTCAAGAATGCCAGGTCGAACGTGTAGAGAAGGTCATATGGGGAAACAACACCGCAGTACTCTGCCAATGTCAAACCACATACCACAAGCAACCAACACCTTGTTACTGGTGGAATATCTTGAAAAAGACTGAATATTGCATGTTCCATGCTTTTTGTCTTTCAATTTTTTTTTTTTTATATTGAGTGGTTTATCGGATGCAATTGATAAGATCCATGTATAGCCTTTGTGCAGTGTTAACGATATCAATGAGAGCTAACGTGTTTGGTGTCAATTAGAGAAGGCGGATCAGCAGCAAGGCAGGATACCGCAATTAAATACAATATGAAGAGGACTTTTTTCTAAAAGAAAAAGCCTGTGATGCTCGTGTGTCTTTTGGTTTCGTTGCTTGATTATCTTTTGGCGTTGTTAAGGTTCCTTGTCATCAACTGGCTTTGATGGGTGGAGATAGATTTGTAGATGACAGAAGAGAACAGGATCGAAGCTCATAAAGTTCCGGCAATTGCGCACCTGACCTATCGCCGGAACTGTTTATTTTCGCCACGGTTTCGAAAAGCGATGAGATGGACCAAGACAGATCGGAAAACAATAATGGTTAGTAAATGATCTTAAATGATTTCCAAAGCATCGCAGCATTACTAAAAGAGAGACAACCACACAAAAAAAAACTGTTACATTTTATCCGTTTGCAGTTTTTCAATAGCCAATAATCAGCACAACATGGACCTTCCCGTTGACGCTTTCAAAAACGCTCCTCAATGGAGCCAGGCCAACGAGGACATCATTCGAGGTCCCTTCGAGTATTTGAAGTCACTGGCAGGCAAAGAGCTTCGCACGCTACTTATCTCCTCATTTAACCAACTTCTCGATATTAATAGCACAGATTTGCAAATCATAACTTCAATTATAGGTACATTGCATAATGCTTCTTTGCTTGTGGACGACGTTGAAGATGGCTCAAAACTTCGAAGAGGAAACCCAGTTGCACATGAAATCTTTGGAGTACCAGTAACAATCAATACTGCAAATTACATGTATTTTGTGGCAATCCAAGAAGCTCTTAGCTTGGGACCTGAGGCAATAAAGATCTTAAATGAGGAGTTTTTGAACTTACATCGTGGTCAAGCTATGGATTTGTATTGGCGTGAATCATTAATTTGTCCATCGGAAAAAGAATACATTGACATGGTGATGAATAAAACAGGTGGACTATTTAGGCTATCAATTCGCTTGATGGAGCTCAAGTCAAATTTTAATAAATCTTTTGTTCCACTTGTCAATTTATTGGGTATAATCTATCAAGTCAAAGACGATTACATAAACTTGTCAGATGCAAAATATTTTACAAATAAAGGGTTCTGCGAAGATCTCAAAGAAGGGAAATTTTCATTTCCTATAATACATGCCATACGGCACGATGAAAGTAATAAGGAGGTGATTAATATTTTGAAGAAGCACACCGATGATAACGAGTTGAAGAGCCACGTGGTTGAATATATGAAGAATGTGTCCAAAAGCTTCCAATACTGTGAGTTAACGTTGGAAAAGTTACGCAAACAGGCTCACAAGTTGGTTGATGATGTGAAGGAATCATTTTCTGAAGATCAGTTGAAAATCATATACGGTATTATAGATAAGATAAGTAAATTAGAGTAGGCTTTGTTCTTTTTTTTTTATATTCCTTTTATACCCTTTTTTTAGTTCCTTATTTAGAGTTCCGGGCGAACAGTTTATGCTTTTGCTACAAGTGTTATTAATTTATATTTTTTTTTTTTTTTGTAGTTTTCACAGTTTTGCTATGGCGCTTTATAAGTATATTAACCTCTTTCCAGCAAAGCTCTCCCTGACCTATAAGTGTTTTTGTAAACTTTGAAGTTTGGCATTAGTGGTGTGGTCGATAATAAAGCATCTAGGGTTAAGAAGATCAAAGGGCAGTGGAGGCTTGTAAAAATGATTACTGTTCCCATGAAAGTTTAAGAATTGACGTTTCAATAAGCATGGCCCAGAGAATTCCCCTAATATCTTTCGCTCTGAATAATGTTATCGAAAAATCAAAGAAAAAATGTTTTGCTATACGATGAATAATGATTATAATATTAACAGTTTATGACTTAAAATATCGTTCTAATATTTTCTATCATTTTATTTCATTTTTCAATATAAGCTAATTATTGAATGATATATATTTTACACTGAATTGCATTTTATTACTATTAACTAATCAACACTAACATTTGTTCTATTTTGGTATTATTATTAATATTATTATTATTTATATATGGCTGGCTCTGTCCTTTACCACATCGGATTTTCGGTTACAAAATAATGTTTAGCATATCACCTTGGAAGCGGTCGCAAATGACTTTTTGTTTAGGAAAATTTTAGCAATATTAAACCAGTAGTACTTGCTATTTTATATTCTGTCGTACATAACTAATTCACTATCTTTTGATTTAACAATCAGCCGCTATAGCTTCAATCCAATATTGTTATATGTTCTTTATATTATTTAGAAATACAAGGCATGTTCAACTGATAATTATGCATCCTGATTCATATAAGTTCCATAAAAACTCATGATAGTTAAAGGTGCCTCAAGGAAGCAAGAATAGACCTAGAACAACCAACCAAGACTAGATAGGTTTTTTTTCTTTCACACACAATATCGAATTATTATTTCTATATAAACGATAGAAAATAAAATCTCATAATCTTGTCTATATAGTATATACAGTATAGTTCAGTTG
>JXWR01000661.1_pt1 | contig 13356 bp, 8 predicted proteins | sample 315541 | NCBI WGS metagenome assembly JXWR01 (sample SAMN03273951, study PRJNA271842) | soil metagenome | isolation source: rice field ambient CO2 | place: India: CRRI Experimental farm Cuttack,Odisha-753006 | collected 2013-12-17
TCCAAATCTTTTTTTTTTTTTTCATAATACTAATCCTTTAGTAGGTTCTAGTGCAGACTCTTTATTCTTAGAGCGCAGAAAAAGAGGCCTTAATCGGTTTATGAATATTGTCATGAAACATCCAATTTTATCCAAAGAACCAATGGTGATTATGTTTTTAACAATCCCTACTGAACTTTCCACCTGGCGTAAACAAAGTAATATTGAAATAATCGAAGAATTTGAAGGTCAACGTATTTCCAAACGATTTATTGATCAATGGGATAACAATACTGCTCAAGTATGGGCAGATGCAGAAAAATCTCTTGTTTTGATGCAAAATAGTTGGGCCAAAATTTCTCTTTTGGTGGAAAGGTTTGAAAGACGCAAGCAATTATATAATACAGATAACCAAAAATTCATTGAGATACTCAATAATCTAACATTAACTACCGGACAAGTTTATTCTGTGGACCCATCGGATATCGGCAGTATTAACGTGGGACTTAAGAACATAGCCACCCATATCAAGACCTCAACATCCCTAATCAGTGATGAAAGTCAACTTATTGAAGACGGCATATTGAAAGAATTCAAAGAATTCAACGAGTACCTTACTGCCATTTACGGAGTCTTCGAAAGACGTAAGAAAGTAGGCGGTAACAATATTTCCGAACTCAAAAAGAAAGTTGAACAAAATCAAGCTCGACTTTCCCAATTGAAGAAAAAATCCGACGTTAAAGGGTCAGATATTGATACTTTAGTACAAATGATTAATAGCGATAAGCAACAAATTATAAAACAAACAAATAGAGATTGGTTGATCAAAGAATGCATTCAACAGGAATTTGCAATGTTTCAAGAGACTCAATATAAAATTACTAAGATCTTCCAAGAATGGGTAAGTGACCGGCTCAAATATAGTGAATTGCATTCCGAAAACTGGAGCCAATTGGTGGATTCGTTGCAAGATATGCCTTCCCATACTTTTTAATGTATGATAAATTTGAAGCTCTTATAGTGCTTGAAAGGCATTTCTAAAATCTTCTTTTATACTAGTACTATCTATAAAAAAATATGCATTGTTGTTGTTTTATTTGTTTTTCTTTTTTTTTTTTGTTGTTGTTGTTATTGTTGTTTCTACCTGATTCTTTAGGTTAAGTCAAGTTCGATTTGAGTAAGTAATAAAAAAAGATTGTATTTTTTTTTCTTGTTTATGTGTTTCTTGTTTATGTGTTTCTTGAAGTTTCAAAGAGGACGCTTGAATGTGCTTCGACAAAAAGTAGGACACTCTCCCTGTAAAATTCTTTGAAACCTAGAGAGTTGCTTATCACTTGTGCCTCCAACCTACCAAGCTTTTATAATATACAGCATTTTATATATGCTTTTCATATTATATGTTTCTAACGTCCCTAGCAATAATTTAAAAGAAAAAAAAATGCCGAATGCATGGATTAAACGTATGAATAAAAATACCCAAATGAAAAAACAAGTAATATAGAAAGAAGAAAAAGGAAATAGCAACCACAAAGCTAGCAGTGCAGAACTGAAATGGAAAACAGGCAAAATCTAGAGCACTATGAACAATAAAAAAAAAAGGAGAAGCTATAATGGCGGTGATAAGATGCATCAATAGAGGGATGAAGAAATGATAAAAATGATGGTGGTATAACTAAAAAACTTTGGTTTTCTTTGTTTCGTTTATGCAATCTTTTTGTTAGCATTAGTGAAGCCAATACCTTTGACCATCAACACCAAATGATCATCAACAAAATCACCATCTAAATAATCATCGCATGGTTTCAAAAACACTTCAGTGCCAAACAACTTTTTCACATCTCTAAGCAAATGAATAAAACTTTCATCAACTTGGCTCTTATGCACAATCAATCTCCCAATGTTTTCCTTACCAATCAACATGAATCCCAAGGCAAAAGCCAACTGGCTTCTACATACAACTCCACTAACGCTGATTTCTTGTAATAATTCATAAGCTGCTTTCTTACCAATATCTTCTGGAGTATCACCAGCAGCACCAACTTCCTCGCTAAAGAAACGCCACCCTTTTTTCAGCTCAGCTACTAAAGTGACCCCCCAACCTGGGGATTTTCCCGAATTTTCTCCACGCCATGCATCTGCGACAATATCGGTTTTGCAACCAGTGTTACTAAGCACCACTCTAGCAGCATCAACAATTCGGTTCACAATACTGGGACTCACTCTAGTACTGTAAGCAACTCCTCTAATTGCGCTAATTTTAGGCATTTCAAGCGCATGAATAGTAAGCGGCGTAGCAAGTAATTGGTTAATCATTAAATGTGCTTCAGCCCCACCTTGAGGAGCAGCACCACGTTTCAAGATATGCAATTCGACATCCTTGACCCCAAATTTGTCCATGATGGGCAAATAACCCCATTTTATTCCTTCAAGGCCAATGGTGCCATGAGGATCAGCATCAATGCCGCGAAACACTATGGAGAATTTTTTTTTAGCAAAAGGCCCCAAAAGAAGCATGTATTCAATATAGTATCCAATGGCTCTCGCATGGTTGCAGTTGAAAGTTAATGCACCGCCAATGATAAGACCTGGCCTGTAGATGACAGTGGTACCAGTGTATGAAATTTCAATTGCACTGCCATTTGTCACTTGCTCAAGAAGTCTAAGGAAGGATATTTCGTATTCCCTAAGACCTGGATTGATGTCATCGGAACGAATTTTTTCTATTTTGATGGCGGTATGGGAAAGAGTGGCAAGGACAAGCCTAAGACGGAAGTTTCTGTGACTTTGAAATACCACCAACAGCTGCGACATGATTATTCTGTTTCAGATTTGATATTGTTTTGTATTGATACTCTATACTTTACACACACACGCTCTCTTCTCTTCAATATTGTCTGATTCTCATGTTAAAATTTTTTTTATTTTTTTTATTTTTTTTTGGCTGCAGGAGATGCCATTGCCCGACCTGCGGGCTCACAACGGAAAGTTCAAAATCAACAAAACAGAAATCGAATAGAAGCAAACTCAAGAGACGGGAAGATGAAGAGAGGATGAAGCGAAGAGTGTGTATGAATAGAAAGGAAAGAGAAAGAATACAGTTTAGATCAAGATACATATAAATTATGAGTTTCAATCCCAACTCTAATCCCACGGGAAATACAAACGGCAATAATACCACCAGTAGCGGCAGCAATTCGCCTGCCAATATTCAAGTGAAGCGCGAGTTTTCTGCCGCGGTGGACGAACAAGATTGGAAACGTGCCAAGTTGAATACAGCCAACAGTGTTACGCCTACTGGTGATGGCGGTAATAGCATTAATAACAACATCAATATTAATCTGATAAGCAACAGTCCTGGCATCAGTGGGACAGCATCATCAGCAAACAACACGCCGGTCGCAGGCAATACGAACATTAATAATACAAATACTATCAATAGCAATAACATAAATAATAACACAAATAATAATGATGCGAGTGCCATTAATGCCAATACCAATAATGCCAATACCAATAATGCCAATACCAATAATGCCAATACCAATAATACCATTGCCAGCAGGTCGGTGTCGACTCCAGCGGGCCAAACGCCTCAAATGAACTCCAAGAGTCCTGTTAAAGCAAGCAGTGGCAGTGTAGGCATTGTGTTACCGCCTGCAAGCAAAGCGGCAGTCAAGGCTGAGCCTAAAGACGAAAAAGTGAAAGGAAATGACAATAAAGAGAAAATTTCCAAGGATAAAGAAAAAGGAAAAGATAAGGATAAATTTGACAAAAAAAGTGGTGGTTCAAGTAAGAAGGAGAAAGATGATGGGGCTCCATTATCGCCTGCAGATCCAGACAAAATGGCGGATGCACTTTATGGCACTGGGGTGGAACTAAAAGAAGAGGAAGCATTACTTCATAAACAGTCGGAAAAACATCGCAACAAATTACTTGGTACTGGCGGAGGCTCTGGCTCCGGTGGTGGGAGCGGTAATACTGGAAGTGGTAGTGGTGGAGCTGGTGGTACCGGTGGAAGTGGTAATCAAGCCAAAGATGGCAGCAGTGACAAAAACAAACGAGTTGAAACACCAATGGCTCCGCTAATTGTTCGCTCGCAAGTGTTTGGTTACGCTAAACAGCAAGCTAATGCTCATGGTTTAAAGATTCCTCAAGGTCAAGAAAAAGAATTTGCTGATTTCTTATCAGTGGCGTGTGAGGAAATGCTTTCGCCAATCCTTAATGATATGGTGATGTACTCAAGACACAGACGCAGAACCATCAAGAGCAGCAACTCCACAAGAAGTGAGATTTCTAAAGCACTCAGAGATCAGGCAGTAAAACAAAAAGAACTAGAAGAAAAACGACTCAACAAAAAGATCCAATTAGGCATTGAAGTGGCAGATGGTAAAAACAAACCAAAGGCAGAAGAATTGTCCCATCGCGCTGCTAATGCCACTGCAGCCATGATGACTTCCGGGCGTACCAAAACCTATAGTTGGATGACTGGGGGTGGCGGCGCAGGCGGTGGTGGATCCTCGAGTCTTGGTAGTGGGTTTTCGTCGTCAATGTCTGGTTCATCATCACTATCAGGATCTCGAGGCTCAGATAAGGACAGTAAAGGGGTGAGATATAGAGAAGCTAGACAAGAAGAAGTGTTCTCTGTGCGGGATTTTGTCAAAGCGTTGGAAAACCGTCGGCGTGGTGCGGATAAAACGTTGGTGAAAAGTTATGCAAAGTTGAAAGATATGTACAGGTGATGAGGGGTGGGCTGTCAAGATGTATACTAATAGTGTTTATGTGATGTTAATCAACAGATGAGCAGAGGTGAAGCTTAGCGTAGATGAGTCGTAGATGGTGGACATGTTGACGGGGTTCGCAGTGTGAGTGTGTTGATTATGAGGGGGTGCAAAAGTGGTCACATGGGCTCATCGCGGGCTCGGCAATCGCCCAGACATTTTGTATATCAAGCAGCGATATCTACCATCCCAGGCGATAATATTCCGTACTACTACTACTCAGCAGCAGCAGTAGTAGTGGTACTCTTACTAGTACAAATAGCTCTGATCATGACAAGTATATATTTAACCGCAACAGCAATACGGCCGCTAGCAAGCTGCACTGTTAAGCAGCATTCCCCATGGCACTCTTTCCATACCTCCGCCGTCCTCAGCAATAAGAGCAACTCAACTTCAAATAATACCAGCAATGCTAACCAACCACCACCACCACCGCTCAGTTTCCCAAAAAATGCTGACCAATTCACTCATTACCAAATCCTTGGTGTATCTCCATCAGCGACCCATCGTGACATCAAGCGTAAGTTCAAACAGCTTTCCAAATTATACCATCCTGATATAGTTAACAGCAACCCAAAATACCAGCAACTTAGCGATCAAGACAAAAAAGCCAATTCTGAAGGGTACATCAGATTAGTGCAAAGTTACGAAATACTATCCGACAACAAACGACGTACTAATTATGATCTTTCAATCAAGCGGTCCGGTGGTAGCCCTGGTGGTGCTCATCCTTTTGGAGCACCAATGACGAGGAACAGTGAAGCCAGATCAAAATATTACGGGGATGCGCAATATTACAGTCGAGCTGGTGGAAATGGCACAACAAGTGGAGGGAGATGGTCAAATCATGCTTATCAATCCCCTAGTGGGTTGAATTTCTCGCGAGGTCGAGTGCACTATGGGGCTCAGTATCAGAGTAATGTTAATTCAGTATTTCATGGTCGTCCTAATGGTAATGGTAAAGACGATGTGCCGCATTTTGATTATAATAAACACTTAAATATGCAGCTTCGAATGGAAGAACGATTGTTGAATAAGAAGATGAAGGATATGGTACAGGTGCTTGACGAACCGGATATGGACGGATTGTTTAGTGGAGATCGCAGATTTCAAAATATTTATAGGCTTAAGCAACAACAACAACAGCAACAACAGCAACAACAGCAACAACAGCAACAGCGACATAGGAAAAAAAATGGGGATGATGATTATGACAACTAGAAGTGATGGAGTTTTGGTGTGGACTTAGAAGGAATTGCAGTGTACAAGGTAACTAACAATTGGTCTTGGGTGATGACAGGATTTCCTTAGCTCTTTTACTTGTTTATTTTTCAATTTATAATAAATTGTCTTCATTTATTTGTCTATTTTTACTATTTTAACTTTTCTTTCTTTTATTTCTCTCGCATGCTTTTTTATATTCACGTTCACAATTTACTTTATATTCAGTCGCTTTTTTATCATTGTCATGTACAACTTTTCATTTAACCGCATAAAATACACCTTCATTAATCTGTGAAATACACGCTATACAAGTATGCCCGTTTTTGGGAAATTTAATAGACTACAAACTTATCCCCTTACGCCGGATGTGTAAACAGAAATTGCAAAGGCTCTGTTTTTATAGTTATAACTGCTGACTTTTACAATACGCTGAAGCAATGAGCAACCGTAGTAATAAGCTTCATTTTGAAGTCGACAGCTACGGGCAATTAGCAGCAAAAATAAGGCATTTCATTCGTATTATTAGACATTAGGAGGGAAATAAAAAGGTGTTTTTAAAACATTTAGTCACGGTTTAGGTAAAAAAGAAAAAAAAGAAAAAAGGAAAGAAAAAAATTATTAATGGCGGAGAAAAATTAGAGTAGACAACACAAAAGAAGGAAAAAAAGGTTGATAATTTAAATATTAAAAAATTGAGATATTAAGTTATTAATGCAGAAAAGACACTGGAAGAAACGAAACACCATCCATGGTGGAAAAAGGAAAGAAGGGAAAAAAAAATAAAAAGATTTAGGAAAAATCTATAAATGAGATCATGTCATGGTTGCTGAATACTATATAGCGGACTAAAATCGCTATGAATGCTTTCTATTATTATTTTTAATCTGAAGTTTTTATGCTCGTATTTTTTGTTTTTTGATATTGTCATTTTCTTTTCTTTTTTTTTTTTTGGAGGTAAATCAGTACTTTTTTATTTCAATGACAAGCGCAAATGACGAAAATGAAGTGAAAACGGAAATAAAGAAAATGGCGTAACGTACTTTTTTTTCGAAAAAAAAAAAACCGAAAGAAATGCAAATAAATGTAACGACGAAGACAATGAAATGAAATGAACGAATGGAAAGTTTGGACAAACAGCAACGTTGTGAGTCAATTCTGTTTGACCATTGATTATCACTATTACCTAATGATCAATTTTACCAATTACTGATGATGATGTGTTGTGATGGATAATCAGCATAATTGGCAAACTCAGCAACGCTAACGTAGCAGTAACATCAGGAAATTCAGCGAATTGTCTCAGTTTTCCTTCTCTAAGGGGTCAGTTACTGCCATGGCCGCCGATCACTAAAAGAAAATCTCAAATTTCCAGAATTACCGCTCTTGTTTTAATTGAGTATTACCGATCCCAAAGATGGGTAAGCTAAATAAGCCATGTGCCATAAGGGAATGTGAAGCGAACCACGATGTATATGGTTGATTCAATTAATAAAGCGACAAAGCAAAAACACAGTTACTGCTGATGCTGCTGATATTGTGCCTTTTTCGCCGCTGCCACTTCAGCGGCTCTTTTAAGCGATGCTTGAATGCTTTTCTTCACTGCACCTGGACTGTTTTCAATTGATTGCTTTTTCTCAACATCAGGGCAGTCATCAATAATTATTGGAGTGCTAATGATATTGGTGGTTGTAGTAGCATTGGAATTGATCTTGGCGTTAGCATTAGCATTAGCAGAGGCAAGTTTAGATAAGCGCTGAATGGCAAGCGACACATTAGCCTGGTTTTGCTTATCTATGCTACTACGGTAATTGCTTTGATAGCTATAGTTGGAATCTTTGGAGACTTTATTTTGCTTTAGTCCGGGCACCGGTGGCTTCAGGAGCGAAAGGAGATTCATTGAATGGGCATTCTCGAAGCTGCTGTTGCTATTGCTATTTTTCTTCCAGAGACCAAGTGCTGAAGCTGATTGACTTCTCTTGCTAGCATAATCAAGTCTCTTTTGATTATGATAATTATGAGAAGCAGTGTAACTTTTGCATGGTGACTCAGCGAGCACCATTGAAGCATGATGGTTTTGTTGTTGTTCTTGTTGTTCTCGCTCAGATTGTGCAAACAAGTTCAACTTTTTACCGAGTTTTTGTTTTTTAGACTCGGAAAAATCAGATAAAGTAGGCAATTCAGCAAACATATTATGATAATTACCATGATGTTTGATATATTTGTTCTCTAAAAGCGGGGTGCTGGCTTCAAGTAATGGGATATCATTGCGTTGTTGTTGATAATGGTGTTCATGGTCATCACTAACATCAGCAGCAATTTCTTGCAGAATCGGGATACTATTAGCGTTAAAATTGGCATTGATTTTATAATGTGGATATATTTGAGGCACCGTTGCGTTTCTTCTGTGAGTATTAACATTATTGTTCATGTTATCAGTACGAGAAATATCATTAACAAAAACAACATTTCCATTAATGTCAATACTACTGTTGAAAACAGCAGCAGTAGAAGCATCATTTGAAGGAGATGAAGCAGCAGAAAGGGAAGATATTGCAGAAGTATTGAAAGTATCTGGGGAAACGCGACCTTTAAGGCCCGCTGCGTTGCCCGCAGGGGCGGTATGAGCCGCGCTAGTCACCACAAGACTGCTGCCGCTGTTGATGATAGGAGCGCTGCCATTTGTTCTCATTTTTGATTCTGCAGTTGTAGAAACTGTGGTGGTATTGGTGTTTGGGAGTGAGGAAATTGGAAAGTTCTTGGATGAAGATAATGTATTGCCCTTGAAAATAGACGCAGATGCAGAAATGACGATGTTTGGAATACCGGCGTTGATAGTGTCTGAGCTTTTGCTATGGGACAACAATGAAGATGAGCCAGAGGAGGAAGAGGAAGGAGGAGGAGTAGCAGAGAGTCTATTCAATGGTAACTCGGTCTGGTTGGTCTTCAACTTGTAATATGCTAACTGCAATCTCATCTTCAACTTTTGAGCATGACTGCCCGTTATGGCGCTGCTGCCAAGCGATGGCTTAATTTCAATTGGAGGTTGTAATTGGTTCATTTGTGATATATTTCAAGTGGATGTAAAATAGATTGGCTTCAACTTGAGGTGACAAATTCTTCAATTACCCGAGTTGGAAGACTTTCACTTTTACTGTGTTTGCTTCCAGGTATTTGGTTGTGTTGGATAATATTCACGATTTGTGATTGATTGATGATACTTTTTTGTGTATGAATAACGATAACAGACACTGTACAGAGAATTCAAAATGCTAAAAATGTGAAAATGCAAAGATGCAAAAACAGTGGTACAATAAAGAAAACAAAACAGAAATGAAAAAAAAAAAAAATGCAAAGCAGAGTATATGCTAGCCTTGGTGGATTAATGAAAGAATAAACCAATTCAAGAAAGGTAAACAACACTTCGAAACTTGTGGGTATCCAAAGAAGATAAAGAAAAGCCAACAGACCAAAAGGAAGGCAGTAAAAAAAAAGAACGAGGAACGAAGCGATAGTAAATATAAATAAAAAAGAAAGAAAATAATGAGTATTAGTATTAGTATTAGTACTAATATTAATATTAGTAGCACTAAGTTTCCCGAGAGAGTGCACGACGCATCTTGCTGCGCTCAGCATTGATATTTTTTTTTTATTATGGCTAATTTAAACGTTCTAACTACTGCCTCTTGCTGCAGTATTTCAAAGTATCCGCAGTTTTTAGCTGCCGTTTGGTACGCAGCAGTGCGTCCTCTAAAGAGTATTTGCCGCTGCTTCGCGTAGACATTCGCGGTGCTCCACGTCAAGAAGCATAAAGTAAACGTATCGGAGCGCATTACTGCACCGAGGAACACCGAGGCACGCCAGGGCACGTCAGCGGGAGAGCGCCCCCAGCTAGTTGTAGCTGTAGGGCCCAGTTTGAACACAGAGACTGTCCTCGATAATAACTTCAAAATTTTGCAAATTTTGGAGAGTCAGGAAGGCAATGCATTTGGTATCTCGCCTATTGCAGACATTCCGACGGCCCAAAATAGCGAGTTAAGGAACGAAGGCTGGGGGAGTTTGCGGTTACTGAGGTGGTGCGATGCGTGCCATAGTGGTTCTACTGTAGCTGATACTGATATTGTAGGACATACTTGCAAATAAACAAGCACTTCATGTTTGAGATGTGATGTTACAGTTAAGGAGGCTGGCTGTACGTTTGAGTGCCTGTCAGTATGGTAGATTTGACTGACTAAGGGCACTTAAATTTGTTTTAGGTTCTTGTATATTTATGACAGTAGATGGTATTCGCTTTTGATAACTTTTTTTTTGTTACAGGTAATGTTTTTTTTTTTTTTTTCGGATACGTTACAAAAATTTTTGCAGAAGATAATAAAAAAAAGAAAAGAAAAAACGTCGAACAATTTAGTGCGATGAATTTGGATAGTGTTTTATACCATTTTGGCTAGCTCAGTTTCTTTATTTGTTTATTTATTTACCTACCATTTGGGTATCTTTTATCAATTTTTTGTTTTTGTTTTTGTTTTTTCTTCCTCAAGCCAACGCGTACGCGGCTGGTCGGATGTACCAATTGTTGACTATTATATGCATCGCGAGGGTTCATTCGCGATCGATCGCGATGAGTGTTTCATTCCAGGTGAGTAGCAGAAACAGACAGCTATTGCAATGCAGATCGCTAGAGACTATCTCATATGATGTATCGTGGAATTAACAAAGAATGCTCATCATAATGGCCATCAAGTTGACAATCTACCTTTTAATACATCAAAGTTATGACACTATCTTGCTGAGGCCTCTGTCTATACTAAGATTATTGAGTTTGGTGGCAATACATATACTGTGTCATTGAAGTCACCGTCTCGAGGCTCATCCTGCGCTGCGCTGACCAATATTATTATCATCAACCAAAATGATTTGTAACCAAATGCAACTTTTTCAGTAGGGTGCTCCTTAAAAAAGCTCTAGCTAAATATAAAACCGACAATTGTCTATAAACGACCATCACCCAGCACCCAGCATCGCGATAGCACTCATATTTTTAAAGGTAGTCAATCAATCAAATAAATCAAATCAAATCAACAATTGAATTGTTTTTTATGAAAACATGCAAGCCATGCGCTGGCCATAGCATGAATATGCATGACGAGTGAGTTTTCTCTGCAGCTGCCAGATGAGAACAAAAGCGCTACCTGTTTTGGAAAGCCGCCGCGCGGTGCCTACAGTAAACTATAACATTTGCTTAAAATCATGCATAACTTCGGAACGTTTTTTAGGGAAAAACAGGATCACAGCCGGTACAAAATCACGGATACTTGCAATATATGAGCGTGGGTTGCATTTTGTTTTTGGTCATGTACACAATCGAAAAATAGCGGTACGCGCAAACAGAGACTGCTGTTATGTTTGTGAGCGCGATGCTGTAACTGTAGCTGTAGCGAGCCGGGAGAGCGCGTTGCACGGTAGCATATTTATGCTATACGAGTGTGCAAAAGTGCTATAAATATATTTTTATAAAGGTAAATATCAAATCTTTATGCGGAAATGTATACAAGGGATTTTCTCTGGTACGTAGAATTCGAAGAAAAACCCTTTTAAGGGACGCTGCCAGCCCTTTACACACAATTTTTTTTCTCGTTGCCTCTTCTTGTTTTTGCTATTGTTGTTGTTTTTGGCTTTCAATCTTTAATCAGATTTGTGCTGCGAGTAAAAATAGCTTCAAATTTTTTGCAATTTTTTAAGCGTTTGCATTTTTCTTTTTTTCTTTTTTTTTTTTCTGTTTCAAAGTTACTGTGTTGGTTTGTATGCAAAAAGACGGATTATTAGGGGAATGTACAATGGTCTTTGATTTATTTTGTGGCCCACCAACATTTAATCTTAGACAGACGACCTTTACTTGCTAAAAGCTGTGAATTTTCTTGGCTAGTTGTAGCTGAAGACCAGGACGACAACTACGATATAAGCAGCTTCTATTTTTTAGAAACATCAAACAACGAATGCTTAACGCTAGTTGGTGGTCCAAATTATGAACTCAATAAGCTGACAATCTCACATTACAGGTATATCTACAGGCATTGACCCGAGTTATAAATCTTGCTAGCCTTATTTGTCTCCTAGAGAACACCGCTTGTAGTTTTATTGTATCTAGGAAGTTTACTGTTGCGTGTCGAGCCTCCTGAGAGTGACTGCACTATAAATCGGCTTAAGGGACCTTACGAAGATAACTTCATGGATTTTTCGTTCTCCTCCGCTTCTGTATTATCGCTGACTAAACGATGACCAATCAAATGACAAAAAAAGTTGGTCTGCAAAACATCAGCGGATATAAGAGTATTACGGTTATGCTGCACTTGACTTTATATAGCTACAATAATAAAGTTCTATCAATTATGTGACACACCTGTATTACTATCTCAGTTTCCTATTTATTTTTCAAGTTATTTGGCTTTGTAGTATTTATCTTTGATCTTTTTGGTTTATTAAAGGAGCACAATTGATAACCAATCGACGACGATTGGTTGGAGCACTGTTGGCAGAACTAGTCTGTCTTTCATGTCTTTCGAGTAATAAGCAGAAGATTGTGGCTTTTTTCGGTAGAGTTACAATGGTAAAATTTTAGCTTCTGTAACCTTCAGCTTTTCGAAGGAGAGCGAATAATAAAGCAAAAGCAATCATGTGGACTAACTTCAAAACCCTTGAAGGATTTGTGGAGAACAGGAACGATTCTGTTTTAGGAAAAGAGGATAATAGTCTAAGTGTGTTTCGATCTTTGACCGCGTGGTTCCATCCCCACCACCACCATTCTTGAGTTATTTATGTGTCGAGTCCACCGCCGTGGCACCTGGCAGCCCCGCCTCCGCCTCCGCCTCCGCGCCCAACGCCGCGGCGCCCGCCCACGCGGGGCTGCTTCGCTGGCGGCAGAAGTCCTGGCTGCCGCCGATAGTGAACTCGGCCAGCGTCATGGGAGGCTGCCCGGACAGCGTGCACGACAGCGCGCCGCCGCAGTCACCCGTCTGGCAGCTCCCGCTGCCGCCGTTGAAGGAGCACCCCGTGCGGCCCCACACCCTGCCGGAGCTGGGTCCCGGCGGGCACGTTGATGGTCCACGTCTGGCCTGGGTTAAGCTGCGTGCCGCCGCCCACCGGCGTCGCCGCCGGCCACACCGTGAACGAGCACCGGTTGGTGATGGTGAAGGTCGCCGCGTTGGCGCCGCCGGCGGCGAGGGTCGCCACCAAGACCACGACGACGAGCACTGCAGAAGAGGCGGTCGGAGCTGACGCCATTGTTGAATATCGATCTCTCGAAGCTAGCTAGTTTATATTGCTTCTTAGGATATATCGATGTATCCGGCCGGCGGTGGCTGTATCGGGAGGTGGAAGGGGA
>JXWR01006102.1_pt1 | contig 13327 bp, 5 predicted proteins | sample 315541 | NCBI WGS metagenome assembly JXWR01 (sample SAMN03273951, study PRJNA271842) | soil metagenome | isolation source: rice field ambient CO2 | place: India: CRRI Experimental farm Cuttack,Odisha-753006 | collected 2013-12-17
AGAAAAAAAAAAAAAAAAAAAAAAAAGGATATTTTGTATACCGACGCGTTTCTTGTACTTGCTTTAAGACTGATATAGTTAACATTAACAAATGCACAAACAGCTAGGAAGAAATGGAGCTGTATAATACATATAGACATTAAAAATCTTTTCCATAATACAGAATCATGCTGAAGAGTTTCAAGAGAAGGAAAATACTTGATGAGCTACAAGAAAGTAATCTTCTCAACTTATTGAATGATGATGCAACTGTAGCTATACCTGATTCTGCTGAGAGTGCCACGGCTGCAGTAGACGATCAAGGAAAGCCAGATAAGCTAGATCGAACTGCTAGACAATATGCTAAACTGGGGTATATAAGGCATCGGATTAGTACAAAGTCAAAAAAGCTTGATGCTCTTTTGAGAAGAGACCATGGTTATGGATCACTGTTATTGTGCAATGCACAACATCAGTGCTTACGGCATGAATATCAAAACCAAATCAAGAGACAGCATCTCGGAGGCTTTGAGCCTGGTGCAATATATGAAATTTATGGCACCCCGAGTTCGGCGCGTAACGACTTGATGTTGAATATTATCCATGATGTAATCACTGAAAAGAATGCAAAATGTCTATATTTAAATTCTGAATTTGAGCTACCAATTTCCAGATTAACCAACTTCAAAGGATTTGAACCAGCAGACTTGGAAAATATAAACATTGTTAAAATCAAATCGAATAGCCTGATTCAGATTCGTGATGTCTTTGCCAAACTCATTGTCAACTGTCGCCAGGGAGAACGAAGCAAAGAGAAATCAATGGCCGAAAGGTATAGGTTGATCATGATCAATGATTTTCCTTTGATTATAGCTAGTGAGATGGATGCGGTAAACAAATACATTGCCCAAAATTACCAAACAATCAAAAACATCAACAGTAAGATTTTTGAAAGGAGGAAGTTTGGGCACAACTACAGACTCAGCGCCTTTGAGAAAATGTTAAAGTATGGTAGCAAAGCCATAAATTTGAAAAGTAAAGGACTCAATATGATCGAGTCATTAAGGGTGGAGATGGATCTGCGGTTAACTACTTTGATTCTGTTATTCAAAAAGTACTTGGCCTTGAATGAAGGTTGTACGATAATTTTGACAGGCAGCACAGGCGAGAAATATACTGTTGATGAGGTTTCTGATTCAAAAGAACGCTTAGTCAACAAAGTATTAAGCGAAAAGTTTCCAGATGAAGAACCACCGAGTTGTTTGTTATTTGAAAATCAGCCATTATCGTCTGAAGATACAATGCCTGGGGACCATCATTATAGTCAGCCAATAGCAACATCCACTCAGGGGGCCATGATCAGCTCCCACAAAGAAGCATTTAATGAAGATCAACCCGTTTCTAGCAATGACAATGACGTTATGGCGGATGTACAATCAGCAGCATTAGCATCCTCATCAGATGTGGATACTAATGAGCCAATACTTGCATCTGTTTCAGAGGTTGAGTATGATGTAGCTGCTAATGTGTATGATGAGACCGCAGTCGCTGTGGATTTGAACAATTATACCGATAACAATGATGGCTCAACAGTCGCAGCTCAAGGTCTGACAGCATATCATGGTAATACTTCTGAGGCACAGACTACAGTACATTTTGCTGAAAACAATTATAATTCTTACCTGACTCATCGACCTTCCAGGGCAATTTACACTGGTATTGGTAATATTTATAACGAAGAATATAATGTAGTCAACTCAGCTAGTAGTGCTATGGATCCATTTGCTGAAAAGATGGCGGAGCTAATAAGACAGGCTAAAGAAAGAAACAACGAAAATAAGAAGCAATCAAGGGTTTTACCATTGACTCAAAAGGTGTATAGCAGGCACCAAGAATTTAATGTTGATGGCAATGAAGATAAAGCAAATAATAGTAATAGCGACAACGACAACGACAACGACAACGACAACGACAACGACAACGACAACGATAACGACAACGATAACGATAACGACAATGATGATAATATTAATAATGATGGCAATATGAATAATGATAATAATATTAATAATGATAGCAACCTTGATAATGAGAACAATGAATATGCTAATAATGTCAATAATTATATTGGCATAAATCTTAATAATATTGAAAATGATATTGAGACTCGGGATGGTGGCAATAGAAAATTATTTAATCTTGACCCAACTCGTCTACCTGCTTACTCACAGCCTTCACAAGAACCATTATCCCAGTCAAGCCATGCAGATGTTTTACCGCAGACAGCCCACCTGACTCAAGAGTCCACGAGTTTTGATATAGGCAATGCTTCAAAGGTGGCTATAACGGCTACACAACCAACATCCACAAATCCAGGTTTGTCAATGACACAACTTACACCATCTGAATCATTCAGCAAAAGTACAGCCTACCATAGAGTAGTCTCATTAATTGGCCAATCTGAAATTTGGTCTGATTCTATCGAAGCGAGAGTATTTTTGCTCAAAGATTGGCTAATTAGGCCAACAGAAGAAACTTTTATTGACACCTTCATGCCGATGGATGTCCTTTCCAAAATTAGAGAAGATGCAATACAGTTTCCTATGTATTTTGACGCTGAATATGCAGTCGTAGAGAAGCGTGATACCAGCTTTGCACACAAGAGCACTATGAGTGGTTTAACTAGTGAATTTGATAAACACTTAGTCATAAACAGTTTCCATAGCAGTATGCATGATTTTGAGAACGGGGTGAAGAAAGTTAGCAATTTTGCTGTTACTAAAACTGGGGAAATTGTTGATTTTCCGGAAGGACTTGAGAAAGTCTTGCTTGCTGATAAAAACTTTTCAAGTAATGCTGCGGGTTGCGAAAAAGCATTGGATAAGAACAGATATGCTTTTGATATACCTGACTTCGATTGGAATAACAATGGAAATGTTTCTAAAGCATTGCCCAAAAAGGTTGATTTACTTTCCCAACCACGGCTCAGTGAAAATTACATATCTAATGGTAAAGATGTTTCTGCTGAAGAATATGCCCTCGGTGATTTTGAAAATGAAACAGTGGCAGAAAAATTTGATACTGACATTAACATACGTATCGACAAAAATGTTTCTGTTGAAGAATGTAATCCTAACGATGATGAAGGTGAAATCGTGACAGACAAGTTAGATAGCGAAGATAAATTACAACTAGAGCCGCTGGTCAAGTGGTCGCAGGCACCAATTTCCAGATCAACACAAACGCAACCCAGATTTTCTGAAGACCATGATTTGGATAACTTTAGCACACAAGAAAGCAATGATAGCCCTCAACAGGCAAAAGATTATTCAATTCTTGTTACTCAAAAGTATGATTATTCGCCGACCAAAAGTAAAATCAAGAATAACGGAATGGAAAGTGTCACTTTGTTAGACGACAATGAGGAGGATACTGAAAAGGAAGAAGAACACGGCGATAAAAAGGAGAGCAAAAAAGACAATAAAGAAGATGAAGATGAAGATGTGGCCAGTATACCGGACTCACAAGCACCTTCAGAGGACGAATTGGAGTTAAATGAGAGTGAGTACGAAGATGTTGTTAAAGCTCTTCAAAAAAAGTATTCCGCAGATAAACAGTTGCATGAAGCGTTGAATGCTATCAAAGTGCGAACACGCACTCTGAGTTAGCATAATATTAATTAAAGGCTATTTTTTGTTTTAATACACGCTTAATAGCACAAGAAGCAATAGTAACTTTTTACGGTAATAGAAAATGCGCCTTAAGTAGAATAGTCGACTTTATATCCATATGCATACATTAAGTACATGTCACGTGAATATAATAGTTAAGAAACCTGACTGCTAGAGAAAAAAATTTGGTAAGCTGATTTTGATCATCTTTATTTTTATATGCGCTATAAGTTAGTATAGAACCTGTAAAGGGGTCAACAAGACAAAAAATTGTCAATGCCATTTTACTGCAAAATGGAATTGAATGTAATAAACCTTGCTCAGACTTTGTCTGCGACTCTTGAGCGAGACGCACAGGCTAAACTTGCAGAAAACCAATTGAAAGCTTGGGCTGCTGATCCCCAATATTACTTGTACTTGCAATCCATATATCTAGACATCACCATCCCAGTACAGGTAAGATGGTTGAGCATCATTGAGTTCAAAAATGGGATTGAAAAGTATTGGAGACTTTCCAAGAAAGTTGTTATTCCTGATGGAATTAAGAAACAGATCACCGGCAATGTCTTTGAGTTGGTAAATGAATCAAACTCACAATTGATGATCCAGAATGCACATGCAATTGCAAGAATAGCGAGAGTTGATTTCCCAACTAAATGGCCTAACTTGTTCAATCAGATAGAACACCTTTTACAGGAGAGTTTTACTGAAAGAAATTTAACCAAATGCTTTAATGTGCTTACAATTTTGAATCAAGTGGTGAAGAACTTGGGACAAGTAAGAATAGGTAAGGCAAAGATCTCCATGCAATCAAAGGTTCCGTCACTTACCCCATTACTTATCAATATCTATACTACGTTTTTCAAAGAGTGGACCAGTGATGTTTCTTTCGAGGATACTTCAATCATTGATCTTGATTATTTAACATTGAAAGTGTTACGCAGAGTGCTTGTAGATGGATACCAGGCACCACATACCGAAGAGATTGTCCATGAATTTTTCAAGATTAGCTTGAACAACTTTGAATCATTGTTAGCGTTTTACAAACAGGCTGAAAGCAATGGCAACAATGCCTTTGTCGTGGCAAAGATTGAGAAATTTTTGAAATGCCAAACTAAATTGTACTATAACTTTGTTCATGTACATCAAAACTCATTTGTCTTACTTCACAGTTTTGATAAAATTATTATGACACTACTAAGCATCTTGCAAAATCAAGCAAGTGACATTTATAACAATACCAGCGATGATAACGAAGATTTATGGTCAACATTAGCAATAAAATCATTTTTAATTTTGAAAAAAGTATTGTCGCTTAACAAATCTGGAGAAACGACATTGATTAAGGCTCATATTAGCAGGCCTGACCTCCAAATAGCTAAAACAAAATTTGAAAAAATTTTAAATAATGACACAATTTTAACCTTGACAGATTTAATCATCAACTGGTATTTGAGATTGAGGCCAGCAGATTTGGAAAATTGGAATGATAGTCCGGAAGAGTTTATAAATGAAGAATTATCCGAAAGTTGGGAATATCAGGTCCGTCCATGTGCAGAAAATTTTTTCCAATACTTGATTGTGTCTTATAAGGAGCTCTTGGTCCCATTTGTATTGGACAAAATTAGTGAAACTAATGAAAAAATATCAGCTAGCGGGAATGACTTACAACTAATACTTTTGAAAGATTCCATCTTTGCAATAATCCAATTGAGCGGTATTGCAATAGCAGATATGGTTGACTTTGACTCCTTTTTGGTTAATGTGCTACTTCCATCCTTGAGCATTGATGCTGATCAAAATGAAAAGCAATTCATGGAGTTGAAAATATTAAAGAGAAGAACTTGTCTTATAATCAATGAGTGGATATCTATCAAATGTTCTCGAGAAAATAGGGTGAAAATTTATCAACTTTTGCTTTCCTTCTTAGACTCCAATGACAAAATCAACAATGACAAAGTTTTACAATTGTCCACTGCTCAAACTTTAAAAAACGTGATAGAAGAATGGGATTTCAATAAGCAAGATTTTGCGCCCTATTCTTCTCAATTTATTGAAAAGTTGCTAAATTTATTAAATCAAATGGAATTAACCGAATCAAAGGTCTTCATATTAAACAGTCTTAACTCTATCCTTGAACGTAATGGACCTTATGTGCAGAAAGATGTACTTGATAGCTTGCTTGAAGCATATCCGAACATATGGACATATTTTGAAAGTAGCGAGGAAAATCTTTTAATTAAAACAATTTTAATAAGAATCTTGAAAAACTTAATTGTATGTTTCCAAGATTCAAAGCATACCAGTGATATTTCTCTTCATATAATTGACAGTTGCTGCACCTGTGGGTCTGACTATTACAACGTGCTATCAGAAGACGGTTTCGAATTATGGGAAGCATTCTTGAAATTTTACCCAAATTATATTAAAAGAGATGATGCTTTGGAATCACTGATTTTTTCCAAGTTTGAATTACTCATTGAACCATTAATAAACACAACTGAGATCTTACCTTTGATATTATCCATCATCAGAAGTTATCTTATCTTAATTCCAGTCGATGTGATATTATCCAGTGATGATTTAAAACAAGCATTGTTCAAAATTTTTGCCAGTCTTGCGCCAAATATCTCCATGTTGAGAGACGATTCTTTGGATGCGGTGTTGTCCATTTTAGATATTTTCTTTGTTAAGGTCTACTCATCGTATACATTCTCCAACTTCGATAACACGAGCAATGATGCACTTATCTTTTATGAGTTGATGAAAGAAAGTGGTGTTATTAAATCATTGATTGAAATTGTTGCTGATGATGAAAACAACTCTATATTAACAATTAACAAAGTGATCTTGATTGTTTCCAGATTTTTCTTTGGTAATGCCAACTTGGTAGTGAAGATGATCTGTGAGATCTTTTCAAATGGAGCAGAGCAAATATTCAAAACCTTTTTGAATAATTGGTTAATTAACTCTAAAAATGTGTTTGATGCTAGAAAAAGAAAACAAAACTTGTTGGGCATAAGCAGTTTGTTTTGCATTAGAAACCACGGTTTTAAATCAATTGTTTTCATTCCAGAAAATATTAATTTAATTTTTTCTATGTGGTCTTTACATTTAGATGAAATCAACGAGAACTCTAAAGGTGATTGCGATGCATACTATAGAAACTTCAACTATTATGAATTTGACTTGGAATTCACTGCTATTAATGAAGAACAGGCAGAAAGATTTGATGTGGGTGCTACTTTGGAATATGGGAGATACGAACATTACTTGGTGCATTATGATCCAATTCACTTGCTTGGTTTAAAGTATTATATTAAAATTTTACTTGAGCACTTGGAAATATCCTTGGGAGACACCAATTATAAACAAATGCTTTCGGTGGTTGATCAAGGTACCTTAGAGCATCTTCAAATGAGAATTCAATAATATAGCTGACCGTATCTTACGAAAATAAAGACAGGTAATATATGTTTTTGAATCATAATAGACTTTATAGAGTTGATAGAACTTCAAATCTTTTTACAAGTGTAGTTTACTATGCTTTGATATATTAGAAAAAAGACTATGAAACCAACAAAAGTTAAGAAATTTAAAAGGAATTAAAAAAAAAAACAGACAAATGAGACAACTCTTGTTCTCAATACCTATATGAACAGCACCCTCTTTAATGTACAAACATGATAACAATATTCTTCGATACGTTAAACAGTGTAATGGAGTGAAAAAAAATGAAAACAGCCCTTTGGCGAATTTTTGTACCGCCTTGATAAAGGAAATAAACCAGTAACAATTATATTGTGAAATGTCGTTGAAAAAGTTAAAAACAAAGGCAACTGAACATATTCAGACAACGCTAAAACTGAGTCTTCTTAACCTTTGATTTTATGAAACAGGAATGATCGCAATGGCTCTAAAAAATTGTAATAGTAATCTTTGTAATAGAACCTAACTGATTTCCTTCTTTTCCAATGGATTGTATTTCAAGAATTTTTCAATAAGATCCACATGCGTCAAAACCATTCTTCTGCAACAGTATCTCTTCAATCCCAACTTGTCCAAAGCTTCGCTAAATAAAAAAGTTAGTGGTAATTCTATTGAAGATCATGAAGTATGCTGAGTGAGATAGTTCCTTCAGGTAATGTAACCGTCTCCAGTAACCTCTTCTCAATACATCAACAAGTGATACATACGCTTCCGTGAGATCTTCTTCCAAGTATGTTAAGTATGGCTCCCACTTATCACCAACAACCTTACCACAAGAGAAACAACGAATAGGAATAATCATCTTGAACTACTGTGATTTTTATGGTTCTATCTAAAGACTTGATGATGACTACTCTAACTCAAACCTTTCTTATTAATCCTCTTGGTTTATTATTTTTTGTGTTTCTAAATTCCAAATTTTCTTTTTTCCGAGATGCGCTCTCTCTATGGCAAACGGGGCCGGGTGACTTTGCGATGCCCTAAAAAAAATTTTTTATAGGAAAAATAAAATTTTTTTAGATGAGATTGCACAGCGGTTATTAGACTATTAGACTATATCACCTTTTGAGCTGCCAGACACATTGTGAAGAGGTCCGTGTGTTTTACTCGAGCCACTCGAAACCAAAAAATAAGTTCACAACATAATAGAGGAAATGCCTAGTATAACAAATACAGAAGGTGACTGGGACTTAGCTATGGTGGGCGGCGGCAAGCCGTTGAGAAAAGGCTCTGCTTACTCTTTGGACAATAAGTACTTTTTGCAGCCTTTCAATACTCTGTTGAAGGTTTTCTATATATCCACTAGACAATGTATCAAGACAATCATTAACTTGAGCTTAGACAAATTAGTGGATTCTAAAATTGATCCTAGTCAGCCAAATTTAATATGGCTTTTCAAATCAAATGGTGAAGTAATCATAGTTAACTGGAGAGATCGTCTTGTGAATGCAGTGATAGCAGAGTTCAAGTTTCCAAGGTTAGACAATTTGAATTCCATTGTTGATTTCAGATTCAACTACAGTTTACAAAGTTACGAAGTTCTTACTATCAATGGTAAAATATCACGTAAACGTGAGCCGGTCCATCCTCACAAGAAGACCATAAACAAATTTACATTGAAAATTAAAGGAAATCCTGCTGGTTCCAACCCTAAAGTTCAAGCGCCAGAAATTCTTGAAGATAGTTTTGATCTCAAAGAATTATTGATAGTGAAAAATGTGTTTTTGTATGCTAAGTCTTTACATTCCAAGTCATTGGCCTTTCTCACAGAGAACACCAGCCAAAGTAAGAAAAGAGATCAATTATTGGAGTTAAAGTTAGTGGAATTGAAATCCTTTGGTGTGCATAGTGAGCAATCACTTGTTGTGAAAAAAGATAGCCGTATTACTTCATTAGCAGTTTCCAATAGCAATTTGGTTGCTATGGGTATGTACAATGGTGTGGTGGAAATTTTGTACAATTTTGTTTCTGCTACTAGTCAACAAGCTAGTAATATCAACAATTCCAAAATTCTTAGATGGCATATAAATGCAGTTGGTGCTTTACATTTTAACAAAGATTCTACCTATTTGTTGTCTGGTGGTAAAGAAAAGGTATTGGTATTTTGGCAAATTGATAGTGATAGATTGCAGTTTTTACCAAGACTTAATGGTGATATTTCATACATTTCCACAAACTTTTTTTCTCAGGACATTGATAGCACAATTGCTAATAATAACGATGGTATTGATTACTATACGTTAATTCTTGATATCAACAATAGTCAAAACAATGAGCTTGAATACCTTATCTTGAATTCTGTGGAACTTACATCTAGATTATCCATCAACAGTATCAAATTGAACACTAGAGTGCCTCTATCTCAACTTTCCAAAGAAAGAAAGAAGTTAAAAATTTCCGATAATGTCAACATTTACAAAATTCAAAATGATTATAGTGCCCAAGTAGAAGTGAACCCGGTGGATAAAAACTTGTATTTGGCTAATGGTTCGGAAATTCAAAGTTACAATTTGGTGAAAAATGAACAGTTTTTCTCATTGAATGTTGTGCCAAAGATTTCTATTGGTAAAGTTAGATCCGAAGTGCAACTTAAAGATCCTAGGGTCAACACATTCAAGTTTACTGAAGACGGGAAATGGATGGTCACTTTTGATGAATACGAGACTCCAGTGTTGGATAAGTTGATTTCGAAAGGTGAAACCAAATACAATTTGAAATTCTGGAAACTCAATACCACTGAATCTCAAGATAATTCAGCCAGTGGCGGCAATAATAATATTCATTGGGAGCTTGCCACCAAGATTGTTGATCCACATGGGCCAAATGTTAAAATTGTGTCTATAACTTCCGCACCATCCAGTTATTTTAAAGGAACTGCATTCTTAACAGTGGATAACAAAGGTGGTGTCAGATTATGGAGACCGCAACAACCAAAACTTTCTTATAATGTGGCTAAGGCCAACAAGACCCAGCCAACTGCATGGACGTTAAGAAAATTTGTTCCTGCATTGACAAGTAGAGATATAAGTGATGTTTCAGTAGCCTGGTCTCGTGATGCCACTTTGATTATTGTTAGTTTGAAGAATGTGCTTTATAGGATTCCTGTGGCTAACTTTGATGATTGGGATTATTTAACCTTGAACAGCAGCTTAATCAGCAGCAAGCCAATCAAGTTTATCAAGTTAATCAATAATGATTCCAATTTAATCATTTTGAATGATGAACATTTGATCAATTATCATTTAATCAATGATTCTGTGGTATATGATTACAAACTTGATAAAAACAACTTACAGTTTAATGAGAAACTTATTGCATTTGATGGCTCAAATGGGGATTTCGCCATTGCGGTGAATTTCTTTGCTAAGCATAAAACCACTGCTGTTAACAAAGCAATAATATTACTCTTCAAAACAAATGAACATAAACCATTTAAGGTGCTTACTCACAATTATTATATTTCTTCATTGCAGTGGATTCCAGGAACTGCCAACTTTGTCATCATAAATAGTCTTTATAATATTGGAATAGTGAACAAGAGCAGTGGTAGTAGTAATAGTACTAGCAGCAGTGCTATTGATGCTGGTGAGAGTACTACCAATCCAATAATCTCTGGCAATGCAATTTCTGCCATTCTCAATGTCAAGTCTCAAAGTGACTTGACTGACGAAAGTGGATTTTCAAGCAAGATGGTCTCATTGGTGCAAAATACTCAATTGAATGGTGTAGGTAAACAGCAGCAACAGTCACAATCACAATCACAGCAGCAGCTAGAGCAGCAGAAAAACGGTGATGTTATGGATATTGATGATGTTGATAATTTCTGGTACGGTAAAAGAATTAACAATCACACATTTGACTCGTTGTTGAATAGTGATTTGGATGGTATGGATATGGAAGATTTGTTTGATATTGTGGTCAAAAGCATTTGAAATGATTTACTATTGAGATATCTGAGTTGAGTTAATTGATTATTGTTAGTTTATGCAATAGAATAGAATTATTCATTCAATCAATTTGTTGATATGATTTGCGTTTTGTACAGTTATGGTTTTGTTTTTTAAAATTGCTTTTTCATAGACTTATCATTAATTTCATGAACTTTTTTAAACTGGATATATAAGGAAACCTTTGTACATTTTTGGGTCTTCAGTAAGTGCTAAGTCGCTTAACAATTTACAACGGGACAGAAACACTACGTAAATCAGTGTTGGGATCAAGCCAGTAGTAATTTTTACATGGAAGAACGATAAGGAAAAAAAAATATCTATTCTAATAAACTAACAAACTAAGACATTGACTAAAAGTAGAAAATATAAAATAAAAAGGGGAAAAAGCTAGCAGACTTGATTATTGTTGAATTTCGTTATCATGATCATCTTCTCACAAGAGAACAATAGCAACAGAAACACAGATGGAAAGAGCCATGAATGAGTTAATGGCACCAAAAGTAGAAGCTGCTGCACTACTACTACTACTGCTACTACTACTAGATGTGGTGTTACCACTGGATGAATCGCTAGAAGAACTGCTGCTTGAAGAGCTCGAATCTCCAGAAGAAGTAGAGTTATTGCTTGCAGAATCTGAGGAATCGGCAGAAGTACCGTTAGAAGTTGTGCCACTCTTGGATGATCCACTTTTGGATGATCCAGTGCTAGACGAAGAAGCGGAAGAGGAAGTGCTATCGGAACCTGTTGAATTAACGTTGCCCAAAACTTTACCATCCACTGCTTTAATAGAACTCCAGTCACCAGAGTCATCAGTATACTTGTATTCCGAACCTGTTGAGTAATCAGTTACTTTGAGTTCCTTCAAGCTCAAAATAAAAGGTGCTTTAGAATAATCAGTCAGACCACCAGCCCATTCAATAGTCCCTTCAGAATTAGAAGAATCGCCACCAGCCCATAATCCGATGTACACTTTTGAAGGGGTTTGAGGAAACCCGTCACTACTGTCATTGGACAAGGTTCTCACAAGCTTGCCTTCAACGTACCAGTTGACTCTTTCATTATTCCAGTCAATAGTATAGTTGTAATAGTTATCTTGAGGGTTATCAATGTCATGATATTTGCCTCTGTCGTATGAAGTTGTGTTGCCCTTTGAGAAAAAGTTACTTTGCACTTGGGTATCGTCGCCACCAAGCCATTCCCAATCAATTTCATCCTGATCATCAGACTGCAAGTATACAGTTGATACGATACCCGTACCGTTAGCTGCTTTGATTTGTGCTTCGATTCTACCAAAGAAAATGTAGAAGTTTGACTGCAAGGCAGGATTATCGTATTGTTCAGCAAGAGTTAATTCAAGTCCACTGCTGCCATAACTGATCCGGTTGCCATAATGGTAGGTTTCAAAATAGCTGCTGTTTTTCTTAAAGTTTTCAGTAATGGAAGTTGCTAGAGCCTTGTCTGGCGATGTAGTGGAAAAGGACACTGAACTTGAAGTGGCAGCTAGGGCGGTTGCTCCTAGGATAAGAATCGAAGATAGTATATTGGTTGGGATCATTTGTATTAAACAAAAAAGAAAATTGCGTGCAGCGAATATTAATGAGCAACCTTTTAAGAGAAAAGAAAACCTTACAAGAAAGAAGTATCGATTGATGGATAAAATTTATGAAATATAGACAGCATGGCTAGTTCTATTATAGTATATTATATAGTATTATTATATTTACGCTTTTGCATTTAAGATTGCAAGGCATGCCTCAAACCTTAGCCCATAGGCCAATAGCCCCTGGACATACTCGGTATACCATAATAAGTGCCTGCAGGGCGGTTTGTTGTGTTTTGTCTCTTTTGCGCATTTTTCAATAGGCAAAGCCTCGTCCTTTTGGCTGGGTGCCATTGTGAGCGCTGCACAGTTCCCAACATGTGGCTGTGCTCCAGCACCGCGTCTTCCGTTGTAAAATATAAAAGCCACCAAAAGCCATGTTGTTGTTGGCTTAGGTAGCGATCATATGAGGCGTAATGTGGCCAAACAGCTACACGGTAAGTTGGAGTGGGAGTGCAAGTGTGTTCGTACTTGGTGCCTATTTACGATTTCAATTGAAGTAAATAAAGCGTGTAGTATTCTATAAACAAAAATCGTCAAACTGTGGCTTAACCCAGTATGCTTTTGCAAAGCCATTCTTGAATGCCACTCTGCTGAGTTTCAACAACAACAACAAAAAAAAAGTCAAAAAAAAAAAA
>JXWR01003516.1_pt1 | contig 13324 bp, 4 predicted proteins | sample 315541 | NCBI WGS metagenome assembly JXWR01 (sample SAMN03273951, study PRJNA271842) | soil metagenome | isolation source: rice field ambient CO2 | place: India: CRRI Experimental farm Cuttack,Odisha-753006 | collected 2013-12-17
AAAAAAAAAAAAAAACAATAACAACAACAATAATAATAATTAAACGAACAAATAAAAGCAAAGCAAGTAAAGCAAAAGAAAAAGAAAGAAAGAAAAAGATAACACATTAAAACAACTAAAACCCTAACCCAGTAGTACTCAACACATCATCATCTCTCTCATCATCAGATCCATTCTCTGCCATTAATCCTCGATAGTTATCTTGGTCTTTCTCTAAATCTTCATCTTCATCATCGCTGTCTGCGTAATTTACTTCTTTTTTGACTCTACTGCTTCTTCTTACTGATGTGTATTTTTTCTCATTATTATTCTTCCCATCCAAACGTTGCTTTGGCTTAGTTGATCGTTTGAATTTTTTGAATCCATTGTTTTTGCCGCCATTGCCACCACTACCAGCATTACCATGTCCACTACCGTTTCTCTTTTTGCCTCTATTACTTCTTAGCCCATGTCCATTTGACCCACTACCTATCCCAATTTCACTCTTAATCAATGTTTCTAGTTTCTTGGCCAATTTGTCAGGAATGTATGTTCTGGAAGCAACTTTCTGTGCCTCTCTTGTTGATTTCATAGGGGCAAACAAATCTTTGGAAAGTTGAAGTTTACCCGGGAATGTTTGGATAATCCAATTTTTGCGTTCTCTGTAGATCTTGATGGAAAGTAGTGATAATTCAGCCACCCGGTAAATGTTGTCAATGTATGCTGGTCGCTGAGTTTTAGCTGATTTTGGTGTCGATTCTGCTCCTGGTTCCTTTGGTTCTGTTTCTGTTTCTAATTCAGCAGCAGCAGCCAATTCATAGTCAATGTCACTAATTAGGGCATCACGGTACTGCTTGATCCGGTTTGAGAAATAAAATAATAAGGAGATGTTGTCCTTGGTGACAATACTCTCCAAATAAAAAAGAATATACTTCACCGCAAATGCATATGCCTTGAATAATTGATTGTCCCGGTCAATGTTTATATTAATATTAGTAGCTGTTTGCTCATTATGGTTTTCGTTACCATCACTATCATTATCGCTATCAACAGCAGCTTTTTCATCCTTTGTCATCGTTTGCTCTTCATCAACTTTATACGCTTGATTGATCAAATCAATAAACTCTTGATGATGAGCTATCATATGCAATAATCGCACATATGCTTTTTCAAAACCAATATCCTCAGCCATAGCTCTGGCCAACTGACTATTAAAAGATGAAGAAATCCATGTCTTAACACTTTTCCGCAATGCAAGGTCTGGCTCATGTGCCATGAAGAAAATCAAAGGTAAATATCGCTGAGAAATCAATTCGTCATTTAGATAATCTTGCAAATACTTAACAAAACTTTTACGGATCTCAATATTCTCATCCTGAATCAAATAAACAAGTCTGCTAATTGTGCTTGGTTTAAGCATCTTGTTATATGTAGGTAATTTGGACAATTTGAGCAACATTAGCCCCGCAGTAAGCCTAAGTCTTGCCTGAAAAGATCTTGGTGTTGGATAAGTAGGACTACTGCTGTTAACTAACTCACCGCCATTACCAATACAGGAGATTAAAAGTTTTAGCACCAAGTTAGCTAGTTCAGTTGAGTCAATATTTTCTGGTGAAGTATCAAGGGCTTTCAAGCGGTTGACAAAGATTCGCAAAGTGAGCATTTTAGCATAGCAATGGTCGTAATTACCAAGCTCAAGTTGTTCTTCAGTGATCCAATGAGGAGCAGTCTCTGGATTCTGTTTTTCTTCTTCGGTGGCTAGCGTATGGTTGGTAAGCAATACCTCTTTAATTAAGTAGGATGTAATATCAGAAGCACTATCCTCAATTAGATTTGGCTTGTACAAGAACAATTCCGAAATTATGGACAAATGAGTGGAGAATTTGAAATTTTTGACATCAAGAGGTAAAATGGCGTGTAAAATTTTTTGCAAATGTTCTTCTGCATCAAACTCATTGAATATGCAAAGAAGCTTAATTGCAAATTTGGCCTCTAGTGGTGTGCCATCAGTAGAAATGGAAATCAAAGCATTAGCAAAATTGACATTATCCTGAGGCAAATATTTTGGATACTTAATAAAGAAATGGTAAATTGTGCGCAAAGTATTGATCAAGTTTTCAAAATTGTTTGTTACAGATGTAGCAATAATGGACTTTCTATTGTCGTTAGCAGTACGTGATTCAATTGCCGTGGTATTTGTGGTGGTGGTGACTGTGGTGTTGGTATCATCGTTATCACTATCAAAGATAGTGGTTGATTCTGCAAGATTCGCACCATCATTGTTCTCAGCGGACTTGATCACTAATGATACCAATTCATCAATATGCGAATCAAAAACTTTTGGCAAAGTGGTTGAGATTTGTTCAATGAGCTCAGCCGAAATCTTGTAGAACTCACTTGATTCATTTTTTGTAAATTGTACTAGACTCACGACATTGCTCTTGTTGTAGTAAATAATAGCCGAACGATACATTATTAATTTCCATACTTCATACATCTCATTAGCAGATACAATATTGGCACCACTAGACCATATTGCATCATCATTATTATCATGTCTGCTGCTGTTACCAGTGCCGCGAGGATCAACATTGTTAATCACTTTAGAGTCCTTAAGCTTGTTAAAGAATTCCTTGAATGAGTTCTTTATTGTATCAAAGTCGCTGTTTGAAGAAGTACACAATTTTATTAAATGAACAAATCTTTTGTTATCAAGTTTAACAAAGCGGACCAACACGTTGAAAGGATTGAGCTCATCGGGAATTGTTGCGCAGAGCCAATTAATGGCTTTGATCAATTTCTCTTCAACTGATGCTTTGCTATTATCATCGCCTGGAGAATGATACAATGTAACCAATTTTAAAAATTGTAGTAACCCACTAGCAAGCTGGATTTGACGCTTATTGATGGCCCAAAAAGCGGTTTTAGACTTGTCGCTTAAGCTAGCAACAATATGCAAGAGACGTTTAACTCGATACTCAGTATTGCTGTCTAGTGAGAATATTTTTTCAATGAGTTGTTTGTCAATGAGATAATTTATGCTTTTATCATTGATGTAAATTAATGATATAATATGGTCAGGGATCCAGCTAATGAGTTTCTGCAAACTTGCGGTAGTAGTATTACTGTTGTTTTTTTTGTTCTTGTCTGTAGTGTTGACATTGTCGCTGCTCGCTTCCTCGTTTTCTTCCTCGTTTTCTGCTTCTTCATTAGCATGCTGCTGTTCCTCAAGCTCTTGCAACACATGTTCTTCTTCAAGAAGTTCATTAAACTTAGAATCATAGATATTAGACAAAAGCTTTATTGCTTCTGTTCTAATTTCTTTGTTTCTTTCTCTGGCCAACTGGCCCAAAGTATTCATTATAGTCAAATTGTTGGCAAATTTTCCCAGAAAAAGCAAACTCTTGAGATTGTTGCCAACAGATTTCACTGCAGCATGCCGTACTTTCTCATCGGTATCAATTAACGACTTGACTATCCCACTGGATATTTCCCCAATCAATTCAAATCGCGAGTTTAGTATTTCTGTAGCGATCTGAACCCATTTTATGCGCACTAAAGTCGAGGAGTCTAAAATCTTTTTGGCCCAATTTTGCCAAGTTTCTTGGTGAGTTGAAATAAAATTGAGTTTGGAGGGCTGGAAACGTACAATGTTACCAATAGTCTCGGTGGCTAAAATACGAATCTTTTCATTATCCGCAAAAAGCTCAGAGTTAATTAATCCAATTACCGATGACAAAATGTCCGGCACATACTTCCAAATCTCCTCGACAAGTTTGTGAACTTTTTGAAGGTTTTTCAATGCCACTTCGTCTAATTGGAATATGCTGTTTCTTTTGATCCGTGCTGCATCGGCCTCATCTTCATCTTCGTCATCACTGTTTACAGAACCACCACGATTGTTTCTCTTTGCTGACGAGTTTTCATACAAGATCTCAGAGAAGAATTGTGCAATTTGTCTAGCCATTCGTACTGGGTTGCTTTCACATATAGCAACGGTGAAAGCAAATCCTGGATTTGTCACTGTCACTGCACCCATTAATGTTGATGTCACCGCGGAAGCACTGGCTGCTGGAGCAGCTGATGTGGCAGATGCGTCTGATACTGCTTTGGGTGCGGCAGCATTGGACAAAAATTTATTCAAAATTAGCTTTAGTACTGATTGAGGAATTGTGTCCAGCTCAGCAAAGATTTCGCTTAGAATGTCTGCAATCAAAGGAAGCAATCGTGGCGACAAGTTCTTCAGCTTACCCAAATCATTGTAACACAAGTTGAAAAGCGCCTCGATTAGCTGATCAGCTTTTGGCAAGTCAGTGATCAAAATGATGGATCTGACCTCAGCAAGTTTTGCCACAAGATCAAAATTTTCTTGATAATGTGGTGCGGTATCATTAGGGGCCGCCAAATGTTTGAATATTTTTAGGAAGAGTTTGAATATATCTGTGAGCTGAGTAGCGGTATAAGGCGCATCCGGCGCGTAGAGTCTGAGAATATCCGCAAGACAAAGGGCCACGAGCGATTGAACCCCGTGGTCATTGTGTTTAAGAAGCTTTTTGTTTATAAGGCTTTTGGTAATTTCCGTGAGACTGTCAAGATCAACATGATCTTGGTCAATATTCGAGAGCTCTTCGCTGAGTTTAGACAAGCGCTTAGTGAGGACCTTGACGGAAATCGGGTCTTTGACAGTAGGGACAATAGCGTCGCTGAACTTGAGCCTATACATGGTCATTGGAGTAATATGGCTGAGGGTGCCCGATTTTTGGTTTGCAACAGTCTTTCTCGTATTTACTTTCTTCTCAAGCCTGCGACCCTGTGTTTATATAGATGATTGCTGTACAGAGCTGCTAAGCGCTGATGTTGGCGATGGTTTGATCGCTGCTTTGTTTTCCTTGTTTGAAATTTTCTGGCGTTTCGGAGAAAAAGGACGCGTGTGTTAGTCAGCAATAATAGATGTAATTAGTCATTTCTCACATATACTTACATAATATTTAATATTTGGACGCTTTGCTCAGCTATAAAGCTATTGTAACTTCCGCAATTACTAAAATAGCTAATTGACCCTCATAGGGATCCATTAACAATCGTGCTCCTCATTCTCTTTCATTAACAGCCAAACAGCCGGCAAATAGGCCACAAAATGTGCTCATCCCCTTGAGTCCGGGTAATCACTTTGTCAGTTCCCAGCTTTGCTTAAAAAATTTTTTTTTCTCTTTCTTGTGGAAGGCGAAGGACGGGAAAACAGAATCGAGAAAGCAAAACTCAATTCGCCCGCTTGGAAAACTCAATTCATAAAGGGGATAATATACTGACCAAGGCACCAGAATACTCCCATAAAATAGCAAAAAACGCAAAATAAACGAAACATCCATTCGCAATGTCTACTACCGCTACCGCCGCTGCTGACGCCAAGCCAGATTACACCATCAACAACTCCGATGTCATCACCAAGTACAAGACCGCCGGTGAAATCGCCAACCGTGTGTTAGCTGAGGTCAAGAAATTGTCCATTCCAGGGGCTACTATCTTTGAATTATGTAAATACGGTGACGAATTGCTTGTCGAAGAAACCTCTAAGATCTACAACAGCAAAAAGAGCAAAGTTGAATCCAAAGGTATTGGTTTCCCAACCACCATTTCTCCAAACAACATTGCTGAATACTTGTCTCCAGCTAGTGCCGATGATAAGGCTGCTAACTTGACTTTGAAACAAGGTGATGTTGTCAAGATCCAACTTGGTGCTCAAATAGACGGTTTTGTTTCTAGCGTTGGTGAAACCATCGTTGTCGGTCAACCAGAAGGTGTTAAGATCACTGGTAAAGCTGCCGATGTTATCTCTGCTGCTTATTATGCCACTGAAGCCGCTTTCAGATTGATTAGAGAAGACAAGAAAAACTACGATGTTACCAACGTTGTTGGCAAGATTGCTAGTGCATACAACACCACCCCATTGGAAGGTATGTTATCTTACAACCAAGAGAGAAACGTGGCGTTAGGTGAAAAAGAAATTATCATCAATCCAAATGAAAGTCAAAAGAGTCAAGTTCCATCTTTGAATTTCAAAGTTGGTGATGTGTTTGGTTTGGACATCTTGATCAGTTCTTCCAAGGACGGTAAGGCTAAATCCGGTGACATCAAAACAACCATTTACAAGTTAACCGGTAACAACTACTCTTTGAAATTGAAGGCTTCTCACCAAGCTTTGGGTGAAATTAAGAGCAAATCCGCTCACTTCCCAGTCCCAATCCGTGAATTGAAAGAACCAACCAAAGGTAGAATGGGTTTGCAAGAATGTGTTAACCACAACGTTATGACTGCTTACGATGTCGTTCAAGAAAAAGAAGGCGAAATCATTGCTCAATTCTTTAGCACTGTTGCCTTGACCAAGAACGGTCTTGTTAAATTGGCTGCTTCTAACTTTGACATCAATACTGTTGAATCTGAATACAAGATTGAAGATGAAAAAATCTTGGACTTGTTGAAACAACCATTGAAGACCAACAAGAAAAAAGCCAAGAAGGCTGCTGCTGGTAGTGCTTAAGCGAACCTTTGAACGAATTAGTTTGAGCAAAAGGGTGTTTTATATACCATCATTTTAATGTAATGTTTTGATTTTTATTAGTATCGGGTGGTTGCTTTGTCAGCAAGGTGTAAAGTCTATATCTTAATAATGGTTTGTTAGTGTATTAGTAGTCCTGGCAAACTTCTTGGATTCTCGGAAAAAGAAAGCAATACAAATAAAGCCGAATATATGCTCGAAGCTCTGTAGAAGAGGTACATCACATGATCAAGATCTCTGTGGAGAGGTGATTAAATCAATCTTTTGCTTTTGATATTACTTTTTAAATAATCACGGATTGAAATATACCAGAGCAAAAATAAAAATGTCGGAATAGTAACAGTCTGATTTTTTTTTTTTTTATTTTTTTTTTTTTTATAACAATTGTTGTCTAATGATATGTGCTTGTCCTCTATTTACGGTACTTGAGTGAAATGTGGTTTAGCAAGCTCTCGGATAGACTAAAAGAACTCTAGTATAATTGACTCACCGGATTATGAAAATCGCAATGCTGTAAACTGGACTCTAGTCTTACTGAGTTTGTCCAATAACGTTTACTATAACGGTTATTTAACTAGACAGAATAAGGTTATCGAGGGTACTATGTCAGATGTGTATTTCATGATATGTATCTTAAGCAATAAATAATGCATATAAGCATCTTGACGTTTTGTTGATCAGTGCTTATAGTAAATTCAAGGCGTCGATGTGGGGTGGACATTTTTAATTTTTTATTTTTGGAACATTTTTACACTCAAATACACCTGTGTGGGGCCACTTTAAATGACAGATCTTTGTAAATACCACAAAAATTCTCCAAAACTTGTTATGGTGGTCCAGTGCGGTGATAGTATTCAAAAGTACAGGCTATGAACTTATATATTGTGCATTACATGTTGAAATCATGCATATTGCACAACAAAACAAAGTAGAAAAATAAAAAAAATAAAAAAAATAAAAAAAATAAAAAAAAATGAGACAAAACTGCACAAACGTTTCAATCAGAGGGTAGTGAAAGATGCCTTTAACCAACTGTGTTCAATTATAATTACTGCGAGTGAAATAGTCTTCAAAACGGAAGTTATGGGGTGCTAGTAATATGTCCTTATAACATCTCAACGGAACACAAGAGTAGATGGAAATAGGGTGCGAAAAGTATACAGAGAGTGATTGCTTTACTATAAATTTAGTAGTCAAAAATTTGAAAATATAGTAACATTTATTTCATCATGTTTGTGTAATTTATCCAAAGACGACTCAGCTAGTGTAGTTTAAAACTAGTTTCTTAAGATACACTTAAGATGATTACTGGAAGATTATGTAAAACACATAAAAAGAGGATATAATGTGCTAAAATATGTTAGGCAACCATTGAAAACACGGTTGTTATTATTTATAAGCTAACTGATTTTGAATTTAATTGGTTATTGGTCACCCAACCTGGCCGTATATCTCACAAGACGACAAAACCACCCTGGTTATGCGTGTTTACATGCAATATCATGCCAACCCATTCGTAAATATTCTAGAAATTCTCAAGAATTTTGGAAAAGTCGAAAGAATTGGCAAAAGCGATTCTCAAAACTGCCCAAAAACATGTTTTGCTTTCACAAAATGTCGTTCATAATTTCCGTTCGTGGCATTCTGTGTTTTCTGTTTTTGGCAGTTGCGCAGCTTGTGAACATTGACGGGGAATCGTTGCCGTGGCAACCACAGCTTATGGTCCAACTAAAAGGTAACTACTGCAACGTAGCTTTGATCTGGATTGAGGCTCGCAACATAAATGTGGCACACTTCAAGCTCACGGCGTTTGTTAGCTCTATCTCCAACATGCTACCTAAACCAGAAAAACAATAGGATTTGAACTAATGAAAAAAGCCTTTTGATCAGTATAGTTGCAATGTGCCAAAAAAAGCTCTGCTCACTAACAACAGAATTCATTAATATTGATCTCAATATTTGCAACGTAGTGATTTTGCCAGTTTTCCCGCCAAACGCATTCTGCATCCAGATGTGCTGTAACGCAGCCTATTGCTGCCTCGTGCGGCCTTCATGCTCGTGTTGAACGACCAATACAGTTTTGAAAGTCAATTAGTCCCGCCCCGATTAAAGACACCTACTTCTCTTACTCCTCCTCCTTTCACTTGAGACGTATGCATTGCAGTGGTAGTATATCTGCTTCAAATCTCCTGTTGTCACTGGTTTCTTGTTTTGGTTCTTTATCTTTGAGGACATTTTATTCTCTTTTATCAAAAATTCTAGAACATACCTGTTGTATGCAATTTCACTAGATTTGGATCTATATCGCATAGATTATTTCACTTAAACACAACTAAAAACATAATTTGCAAAAATTCAATTTCAAACGGTTTTAAATCATGGCCGAGGTAATATCCAAAGAAAGCTTTTACAGAAAGCCCGGTATGTCGTCTATTTACTGACTCTGTTTTTAGATATCTTTAATTTTTGATCTCGGTTTCACAAATCAAATCAACTGCTAACAATCACATACAGGTTACAATGAACTTCTACAATTTGAAGCTGCCAGAACTAATCAAATCGCAAACAATATTGCGGTAGCTGCAACTTATACGGGAACCATCACTTCCCCAATGTTGTACTACTGCTTATCGAAGGTTGTACTTCATCATCCTTCGATGCTAGCGACTTTAGAAGATGCCAATGAAGGTAGGCTTAATAATTTGGGACCTAAAGTTCAAGTTAGACCAATCCACAAAATTGACTTTAGCGAAAACTTGGTTGAATTTGTTAACGATTATTCCAGCGAAGTATCACAATTTTCTGATGTCGTTTACGATAACCAGGCTTACCAGGAATTATTTTATAAGCAGATATTTCAGAAGTGCAAGTTTGAATTTAATTATGTGAATGGTAATGCATTATGGAAATTATTCGTTGTCAGCAAACTTAACAAAATTATTATAGTAGCTAATCCAGCTTTCATTGATCATGTCTTGTTGATTCAAATTCATAAAGAGCTAGCAGTATTGTTTAACCACTATGAATCTGCTATAAGTGATATGACCACTACCACAATAATAAGTAGTGACCCTGAATCATCAAATGGCAAAACCGTTGAATCAGCAGGCATGCTTTCTATCAAGGAGTTCGAGATGAAGCCTGAATTTATTAACTTTAAGAAGGATTTCTTCGAAATAAAGAAGAATTTATCCAATTATCCTACAACATATTTTGATTTCCAGCTATCTAAAAGTATAAAATTCAAACTCAAGCCAATCAAGCTTCTCAACAACCCACAAAAAATTATTTCAAATTATGAAATTGACTTGTTCAAAAAGCAGTACACAGATATCTTATACCGTAAAAACAAAACTATCAAGAAAAAATTTAAACTTTCAGAGTTAGATTTTTACGCCGCTCCAACTATAAACACAACAAGTAGTAACGTCCCAGATTACGATTTCCGCTTAGTTAACTTGGATTTAACAACAGCAGCTGAACTAACCAAATCATGCAAAAGACATGGTGTTACCATCAACACTGTGGTAATCATCCTATACTGGATCGCAGTGAACCGAGTACACGGAAACACTGAAAAATTTATCAAAATTGAACATTCTATTGACTTGCGGTCCTATTTGCCCTCAGTGCCCTCTTACACTCTAGCCAAGCTTAAAGATAGCAACACTACTGTCCAAGCCAGCGGTAGAGGAGCCCTGCTGGATGGAAACTATACTCAAATGGTCAAAATTCTCATCGAGCCACTTCAAGAAGACGATCTAAGTTGGCCATTACTTCAACAGTATCAAGTTTACTTTGATCTGATCTTGGGTAATATTAGCAAAATTTTACAAAACATTGAAACTTTGAATTACTTGGTGCCGCCAGAAAATTTGGTGGAACATAAATTGGAAACCATTAATCGCAAGGATTGTTTCTTGACATTTTCTAATGCCGGATTGGCCAGCTTGGCTACTCAGCTGCATCAAAAGCAACTACTGCAACATCAATATTCCCAAAGTTGGAGCGGAGGAACGGGAACGGATGGGTTTGCTTTGAGTGATGAGTTAATGATGATGACTCCGGGTACAAAAACAGGATTGGGTCTGGCGCGGGAATTTAACATTAACAGATACGATATCTCGGAAATGGACTACTCAATGCACTCAAACTTGTTGTATGGGGCAAATGTGATCAGTTTGGTATCAACAAAGAGTCAAGGTATTAATTTCAGTGTGGGAAGTTGTGATGCGTTGGTGGTAAGTAAGTTTGAAGATGTGGTAGACGCTTTCAAAAAGTTTTTAGTTCAGTTGGCAATCGACTAAGCAAGCTATATTTTAACTCGCTTGAAATGACGCTGTTAAAAACAATATTAATTTGCCAATGCCTTGGGTTTCGTTGCGGTATATTCTTATTTTGAATTTTGTTATAACCGTTGCCTTTGTTTTCTGTTTTGTCAAAACTATCTGGTTACTTCATAATGACTGGAGAGCCACTTTTTCTATGTGATTGTGTTTTAGTTTTTTAAAAGTGCTTTTTTTTTTTTTTTTTTTATCTTTTATCAGTGGTTTTTATTTTTATTTCTCTTTTTAATCCTTTTGTTTCTGATTTTGAAATTGTTGCTGGCAGTATTAGTTTGTTATACCCTATTATTTTTACCTTAGTTTTGTGTATTCTGGACTTTCTTTTTTTGATTTGGTTTTAGGTTTTGAGGTTGTGGTTTTTCATTGTGCTTCTGTTTTTATAGCCATTCTTTGGTGCCCATTTATGTACTATCTTTCTTATTTTGTTTCCTTATTCCTAAAATAAGATGTTATTATTATTTTCCCCTCCACTAGAGCAATATTCTATGTCTCTCGTATAATGTACTGCAGAACTGAACTCCTTGCTTAGGACCCAAGACCCATATTACTTCTTGTTGTTCTCTACTGTTAATTATTCTCAAAAGAGAAAGCAAACTGTGGCTAATTATTGTTTCAATTTGGGCTCTGGGGCGGAAATGTTGCCATCAATATAAATTAACTGTTTTCAGAAACAACGCAAATTTCTTGCCATACACTGCTTGCTCTCTCGCGGAGAACAGGAGGATGGAAGAGACGACAAATTTTGTATAAAGAAGATGATTCTCCAATAAGTACTTACAACATTTAGAAACTGCTAACCAAACTGAAAGAAATATTCCGACTCAGCTTTAGGATTCAACTTCAAGGTAAAAGTGAGTCTTATATTTATACAAGCATACCTTCAACCAATTTCGATAATTAATAATTACTTTTTTTTGATGTTGAAATTTGTCACTTTTGTCCTATTAAAGTACTCAACAGGGATTGTTGAGTGCATCTAGATAAAAAGACCCTGTTACCAATATAAAGACCCTGTTATCAGTAAAAATACTTTGCATCTTTGTAAACGGCACCCTGGCATACAAATATGTGCTATATACTGCTTATATAGTGGAAAATTTTAAGGGTATTGAACCAATTAACAGGCAAGGTTGGGTCACAGCAAGCTGTAGCTATATAATATAGACACCCAAAACCAGCTACCATTGAATTTTTGAAGTATACATTCATCAAAAACCGCCAAATTGTCACACCTTCCAAATCATAGAAAATTTGTCAAACACGTCAGCGTTCTTTCTACTCAACATCGGCGTATGCACCGGTATACGAATATATATACTGAAAAGCACCAATTGGTGCTTGATCCAATCCAGCCTTTTTGTTTTTTAATTATCACTACCACTCCGCCAAACAGGGCCATAAAGTTTCCAAAACAAGACATTGTGCATGCAATAGTTAAATGATCAGCAAAACATTTCTAAATTTGGTGGTCTCTTGTTTATAGTGCATCTACCTGCGTTAGCCCAAATATCGTAATATGCATCAATCTGTACGAAGACTTGACATTTTTATATGAACGAATAAGTGTGTCGCATACTATAACTATGATACACAAACCTGTTTTACAGCATGATTTAAAAAACATTCTTGCGTCTTAAAACAAAATCTACAAATTCTGATGGTATAGACGGGATTTGTGACAGTTTCCATCTAAGCAATTTACCGGTATACAGGGTGCATCAATCATGGTTTTTTGATTTATCATTGCTTGGTTGGGAACAACTGCTTCAAGATAGGTGATATTACGTGATGATAGCAATCTCTGTCTTGGTACAGTTGCAAGCCAGACTCGAAAGGCTGAAAAGACATTGTTTCGTTTCATGTACATTTTGATGTCTTTGATTCAAGTCTGAGCTTGTTTCAAAGTACAATATTTTTTTTTTCTACAGCCTATCTAAAACTGCAGCTAGCCAGAAAAACTAAAGTTCGTCTAAACAGCTCGTTTACGTTGACTCTTTTTTGATACCTTGTAGTTACTGCTGTGCTTTTTTTACCTTACAAAATATTGCAAAATTACCGTATGCGGAAATAAAATTGCTTAGCTGCTGAGCTGCCAAAGCTTTGATTGGTATTCACGACCAAAATAGGAAGTGCACCTAGAATGATAAGCAAGACGTGTCTTGAATGCTTTTATTTTTGGCAGATGTGCTTGGGAAGAATATATATATGCATGAAGTGCAATATTGTTATTTTCCGAACCATGCATTGTGCACGGCAGTAAAAAGATTTTCCTCCAGTAGGTTTCAGTTGAAATTCAGTCAAGCTTGCGGAAATTGCAATTTGAGCGTATCGGACATCAAATGTGGAGTAGTAATTATTTATGTAGTCGTTATTGACATATTTGTAAAAGAACTACACCCTTGGGTGACTGGGTTTTCTGTTTAGTTCTTTTACAAATATGTCA
>JXWR01000297.1_pt1 | contig 13320 bp, 13 predicted proteins | sample 315541 | NCBI WGS metagenome assembly JXWR01 (sample SAMN03273951, study PRJNA271842) | soil metagenome | isolation source: rice field ambient CO2 | place: India: CRRI Experimental farm Cuttack,Odisha-753006 | collected 2013-12-17
AAAATATGGATTTGACTTGTTATCGAAAGTATACATTGTGGTTGTACGAATATAGAGATATAATCATTGGTAATGTGTTTGGCCATATGAATTTGGATCATTTTGTTCCATTAGATGCTCAGTTAGCGTATGAGTCGCTAAAAGAAGACGATTCAATGCCTGGGTATAGAGATTTGTTACAAAATTTTGAATGGCAATTTGAAAAAGAGGATGAGGAGGAGGAAACCGATGAGTACGCAGAGGGCGATAGTGATAATTATCCAGATAGTCTCGAGTCATCACAGCGGAGCCTCAAAGATTTGTATTTTGATGAGCATCATAATGCTGCCGCGATGTTATCTTCAGAATTGCATGCGTTGGGCGCTGCTCCAGGATCAAACAAAATGGAGTACATGGAGTCGATAAGTGACATTTTTTACAAAGATTTGGTGCCACCGACTGCCAAAAAATCAAAAATAAAATTACTAGCAACCACAAAAGAGCAAGAAGAAGAAGAAGAAAATAATGGTGGTAATGACGATTTAACTATTTCAAAAAAGAAAAAGAACAAAAAGAAACACAAAAAAAAGAAGAAGCGCAACAATAAAAATGATGGGTCAAGATACTCGGTAATCCATGTTGCCGCTAGCGTCATACCAACATTCAATCCCGGCTTCAGAGTTTGGGAGTACAATATTACAAATTTATTCAATGAGTATAGTGCTAATGGCGTCAATATTAAACAGCAAGAACCAGAACATGAATCATGGGACAAATTTTTTCAAAAACTTAACAATAAACTTGACAAATTAAATACAGAAGACGTCTACGTTGACGAGTTCAAAGACATTTTTGACATTACCACAACAACAACAACAACAGCACCAAATAGTCACGGGAGCTCTAACGTGGAAAGCCAATTTTTAAAAAAATCAAAGCCTGACAAATCCTTACCTCCAAAATCTAAAAAGAGCCTTCCGTTGGGACCAGCATTTGTGCCTCAGACATTCAGCCCGACCCATTTTGTACAGTATTATTTGGACTTGAGTCAAGTAAATCAAGGCGCTAAACCATTTTCTTACGAAGTGGAGTACACCAGTAAAAGTAAGCCATATAAGATGGACTCATTATTGGCTAATGATTGGGTTAAGCTAGGTATTGAATTATCTAAGGATTTAGAAGAATCCAAAAAGAATAAAAAGGATACCAACAAAGACCGGAAAGAGAAAAAAGGTCTTTGGGAAAAATACTTGGAACGGGTATTTGTGAGTACCGGATATGAAGATTTGGCCAGACAAAGATGATGTGTGGTTAGACTTTCAAACAAATTGCTCACTGCTAACACTGGCGTTGATTTGCATGGTATTGTAATAGTGATGCTGCTGTTATATTACAAAGGAAGAATCACTTGCGGACTATCGCCAATTTGGCGTAGTGCTATAACCTGCCATGCACTTCAGTTTCATCAAAATTTCATTGTATTTTACTTTTGTGATGAAAATATATACCTTAATACTGCTGCTTAATGCTGCTGCTTATTGTCATCTGAAAGTATCCTTGGTCCGCCCGGCAACACAAAATGGAAGCATAAATTTCATCACTAAGTCAAGATGGCAGTATATATTATAGTTTCGAAAATCACTTTACCGGTGAAATTTTGCATCGATCGCGCCATCAGTGAGTACATCTCAAGAAAAGAATTATATATAATGAAAAGAAAAGGCCGTCACTTTTGCTGTTTCTAAGAAATCCTTCTCTGCATTATGCTGTACACATTTCTCAATGAGTATATATATACTTGACATCACTGAGCATAATAACAGCAGACACCATAATAAACACGAAACCATGTGGAGGTTCCTTGTTTCCATTCATTAGCAATACCTTCTTAACATTTGTAACTTACATTGAACTTATTCATTCCCTTGAACATATCGTGATATATCCCTAAACATAACTGTTAAGACCCGTAGTGTATTCCCATGTAACCTACCATTAACTGAAAAAAAAACTAATCAAGAAATAAAAATCAGCACAGGCAATTAAAACCTTTCACATATCTATATGCGTTTTGCTATATAGACAAAATAAAGTAGTATAAGTCTACCATCTTTTTTTTATTGTTATCATTAATGACAAGCCATTGACTCGCCTTCAAGACTTTCCTGTGATGCATTCACATTTCCATCATCATTTTCTGACACTACCACTCCCAGATTCAAATCGTTCCACACAAAGTTACCAATGACGGCTCCAGCCACCACTGCAGTCATGAGCCAACCATTAAAGGACATAAATACCAACATGAGCATGAAGGAGTAGCCTACTTGGAAACCATAAAGTAGAGAGTGTTTGAGCCTAAAATTCTGTGGCACTTTGTTCAAGTACACGTTAGGGGTGTTTGCTGATATTGGGAGGCCTAGAAAATTAGTTAGTGACTGGTTTTCTTCCATGAAACACAAAGAATATTTTGAAATTAAGGTAAAAAAAAAAAAAAAAACCTGAAAAACGAACAGCTGAGTACGTACCCTTGAATCCACGATTTTTGCGGACAAACTGCTTATAGCGATATTTCAAAAATTCATAACCAGCAGCTAACACTGCAATGGCAATAACACTAAGCACCAAGTCAAAAGCATTATATATATGCCACCATTTGAAAACCACACAGACATTCTCATAATCCCAAGTGAACAACATGTTCATTTTGCACATTGGAGAACTATGACCTGAGTGATCTCCTCCATTTCCTGGCATGTCATGACCTGGCATATTGTGATCCATGTTGGTGTGGCTGGACATATCGTGTCCCATCATATTGTGATCAGACATTGTTGTATTGATATAATTTGTGATATTGATAAGCTAAGTTATAATCCGTTGTATACTAAAGCAAAATGAGCTGAAATTACGCTTTCTTTTTGCAGTTAAATATTTTGTTGAATTTGGTGATAAACAGCTTATAAAAACAGAAAATTGAACCCCTTTCTATGATTGCAAGAAGCGTTGATAATTTTAATATATCTATACGTGCAATGATGTCACAGTGTTTGCTTAATATTAGCCTCGCTGAAAAAAGCTCAATTGGAAAGTATTATATTTTGTGCAAATTTAGCAATATTTACTCGTTTCTTCCTATCTCCTGCTGCTTGTTGACACACAGCAGTAGTTACGAGCAGGTCTCATCTCTCATTTCTTTTTTGTTCTTTGCACTGCTTGAGATTATCTTAGCAGGATGTCAGGTGAGTAATGCACTGCAGCGCAGCGCTATGCTTAATGGTGTGTGTTAACGTGTGTTGCTGTGTGCTGCTTTTGTATGGTGACGAAGCCTGATTTCTTCTGAGTTTGTTCTCTCAACTGGTCAAGCTTGGCATGAAACACTGGATTGTTCATACAAAGAAATAAATTCCTTTTGTTCCAAGCGCTTACAAACATTTTGAAGAATGTGCTGTAAACAAGGTTTGCTGTCCAGTTTGGGGTTTAAATACGGCGCTACTGTTCAAAAAAATAATACTTTTAAATTCTTTTGTGAAGAAATGCATTGTGGAAATATGAAAATGCTCAAACTAGTTAAATCACCCAAAAATATCCTTAATTAAGTCAGAAAAAAAAAAGTTAAAAAAAAAAAAACTCGATTATCGTAATAAAGAACAGTCCAAGACGAAAGGTAATCAAAAAAAAATAAAAAAAAAAGTAAAAAAGCAGCCCGATTAGCTCATTATTGTAAAATACACAGGTGAAGAGAAATTAAAAGGTTTATGGTAAATGAAAATAATAAAGAAAGATTTCAAAGAATTAAAGTTTTCTTGTTTTCTCCATGAATTATGCTAAAGCCGATAGTTTGGGCCAATCTGAAAAACTAAGCAAATCAAATAGAAAAATAGGAAAAACAAATGATGCAAATACTGGAAACTAAAGTGAAGGACGGTAATCATCAAGTCATTTCACAAAAAAAAAGTTATTTTGCCATCTCAGTTGATGGTTCTGTTGTTGACTTTTCAAACTTTAACACCATGGAACTTCCGGAATTGTTAGGCTCAGATTTGACAACTTTTAACAAAGGATTACTATTTTCCCTCTGTGCACCCTCATTTTCCAATGACTTATGCTCATCTTCCTTTATGGTACTCCATGTTGGTTTGCTTGGAGTTGAAGTTGGAACCATGGCTGGCAATTTGAAATTGGCAGAGATAGGACTAGCGGACTCTGAGCATGAGGATTTTCTGCTGGTGTTTGATGCTTTGGATATCGTGGTTTGGTTACTAGAAAGGTCATCAGAGCTGTTTTTTCTAGAAAGCATACCACTTTTAGAAGGAGTAGAGATAACGCTAGTAAGGTTGGTAGTGTTGTCTCTAGCTGGAGATAAGCTTCTGGCGCGAGTAGTAGAATTACTGTTGTCTCCTTCTTCTTCTTCAGATGTCACTTCATTTATGGTAATGTTATTCTTCATTTCATTATTCAACTTAAATCTTTTCAATGATTGACGCTTGTTTTGGAACCATATCTGTACTGCTTTTTCATCCATCTTCACTTTTTCAGCAATCTGCTGTCTTCTGATTCTATTTGGGTTTGAACCGAGAACAAACTCATTTTGCAAGATTGACAATTCATGAGAACTGGTACGACGTCTTTTTCTTCTTGCTAACTGAGCATTGTCTATTGATGGTTCCTGTGAAGGAAAAGTGGCAGGTGAGTGAGAAATGAAGGCAAACACTTTGTCTGTAGATGCATTTTTCTTTGAAGAATTTGGAGGAGTTTTTCTCACAACGTTAACAGTTTTTGGAGACTCTTGTGGAAGTGGAGCCAGGTGTGGGGCAGAAGCTATCTGTTGGTGTTGTGGGAATGTTTGCTGTTGAGGTGAAGTCTGGGCATAGTGGCCTGGATATTGATATTGATGTTGGTAAACAGGAGGCGCTTGAGGCTGTTGTCCTGCTGAGCTGTAAGTAGCGCTGAGTGGACTCACGCTTTGTCCAAACTGAGTAGACAATGGTGATTCTCTTCTGATAATTGGTGGGTTTTGTAAATGGTAAGTGTATCCACTTTGATAGTTATCCAATGGTGGCAAGCTAAAAGCCTTTGTCTGAGAAAATTGCAGAGAAAGGCGTTGATTTGGACTTGGAGCAAGAGGTAAGGTGGATGATGGGTGTGCTACCTGAGGTGGTGGTGGTGGTGGGAATGTGTGTGCAGGGTAGTAGTTATGGTGATACATTGGTTGAGTTACCGGAGATTGGATTCTGCTGTATGGGGAAGCGATGTGTGAAGAAAATGATGCATTACCAGGTTGATTAGAAGCCGTTTGAGGGAAAAGGTGCTGTTCTGTTTCTGATTTGATGATTGAAGAAATCGGTGGTAAGGAAATGCTTTGCTTGCTTGAAGCAGGGCTTTTGGAGCTTTGATCAGTAGTAGAAGAGAGCGGCTTTGGAGACATTGTGCTGTGAGGGGTGACGTACGGACTTGAATAAGACGTGGACATGATTTAGATCAGATGGAGATATGAGAAGTAATCCGGTCGTCAAGTTAGTTTAAATTAAAATAATACGCAAATTGATTTCGACGGTGATTCTTAAAATGAGTGTGAGTTACTTATAAAAAATGGCGAAATTATGATTCAAGGTGCGACCGAAAATAAACGAATGAACGGTTATAGGCAAAAGGAATGACTGTATTCAAAAACGAAAGACAAAAGAGTGTGGGTTAGTTAAAAGAGAGACTGAGAACAGAATTTACCTGTTCAGGAGTTGGTTCGTTAAAAAGAATGAAAAGAAGTTTTGGAGACAGGCTAAAAGAAGAGAGCGGTAGAAAATAAATATAAGTCAAAAACAGAAAAAAGCAGCAGAAGGGGAGACAATATATTAGCGAGAACAGGAACATGAAAATAAATAAAAATGGGTGACAACAAAGCGCAGACGCACTACAGGGCTGGAGGAGCAGGCCCTTTGCAGTGATCCTTTGGCAGTCGCAGCTTTCCAATATGAGCTAAATGTTAAACCTGATATGCAGGTTCTGCAGCAGCGGAATCCCTTGATCAAAAACGGAGTTTGAGCGTGTCAGGCCCTCCTTCAGAGCGATCAGTACACTGGTGTCCCTTCTTGCTCCCTGTTCGCTCACCACCTGCTTTCCTGTTTCATTCGCGAGTTTCACGGTTTCTGCCATTGATGCTCTTCAACATTGCCAGAATAGGCATTGCTATTTCCAATAGTGGTTCCCATAAGAGCTTTTTGGTTACGGTGCCTTTTCCAACCAGTTTATTTCTGTCCAATGCGAGAGTTTCGTGTTTTACTTTTTTTTTCTCTTTTCTTTTCCTCTTTGCGCTTTGTTGTTGCCTTTTTCGGTGATATGCGTTGGGCTGCAGAATCTTAGATCGTGGAACTGCCTCTCTTTGAGCATAGAGTATTCTTCTTATGGCCGCTGTAAATTAATAATTACAGGCAATCCATGATTATAATTCCAATGAATGAAACAAGATAAAGGAGAAGCATGAGAAGATCCTGACAGGAAATCAAACAGCGAGCCCTTATCGATCCTGCTGTTGTGGGCACCGCGGTGTTGGTGATTGGAATGCTTATGTAATCCGTTTGATGTTCACCAATGCATTCATCGACAGGAGTAACTTTTTTTGTTGTTGTTTACGCTTTGTTTTAATTTATTTATTTTTTTTTTTTCTTTTTTTTTTGTTTACACCTCACAGACGCGATGGAAATACCTCACATATAGATTGACATGCAAAAGGGAATAGTTATCGTGACAATCACTAATTGGTAACCACTCGTTTCGAAACCCAATTATTCCATACAGCACAAAATAAGAATACTAATTGTCCTAAATTGCTATTTTTAACAGGTGCCTTATTTTCCCCATGAAGTGCCTAATTCTATAACAGCAGTTGCTGCTCCTTCGGCATGCTTAAAGTGGGCTTAGAAAACGCTCTTAGTCTCTTTTGATACAGGTGGTAATGCGTTTTCATTTCCTACACGGTACTGCTAATGAATGATGGTCCTTACGGTGATTTGCAGTACCATGCTACAAGCTAGTTCCGTTTTGCCCAAATTTCCCAAACTAAGCATTAAGGACAGCGCTACTTACAGAGAAAAAGATCAGGAACATTATACTAGTGGGAAGGAGAATATAATAGGTGTCTGAGCAATGGTATGTCTCGCCCTGGAGACTATCCGCCCATTGATGTATCCGTTCAATGACGCTGGCCGCAACGCCTCACTGCCATTGATTTTTCCTAAGCGACCGGGTGCCACCATAATAGGTATCAACATTTTTATGGTTTCAGTCTATTTGTCTCCACAACACTTTCAAAACTCCAACTGAACTTTTTATTGGAGGAATGTGGTTTTCATTCCACGGAAAGTTAGTCGAGGTTCGATCACTAGGTAGCTTGTTTTCAATTTTCCATTTCCGCCCTTCTGTAACTTGATACCTGCAGCGCCCTCATAGCGTCCATCTCACTAGCTCGCTCCGGTGTTGATGTCCGTTGTCCAATTTCTATTTTTATCAAAAAAGGAGAAAAAGGGATGCACATAAACAAGAAAAACACCAACATTAGCAATATAATAGCGGATAGCATTCTTTACATTAAAGTAATTATGCTATGCTATCTGGTTTTTTTAAATTTTTTGGCCGCACCAATCACAAATTAAGAGCACAGACACAATATAAAAGCACAACAATAGCGATGTAATTGACAAGCCATCTTTTCCATTCCAGCAAAATAAAAATAAAATAATAAAAAAATAAAAAAAAAAGATCGGCACTAAAGCACTGGCCATATTAAAGACATACATGGTTCAAATTTCTTTGAGTAAAACGTTACTCTAGCTACAAAACATTATGCGATTGCCGGTGGCAAATATACTAGCTGCGTTACTTTAGTAAATTTGGCTTCAATATTATTGAGTGACAATTTAACCCTTCCAAAATTCTCATGTTTGAAATAGCCAGCCTCGTGCTTGCAAGCTTGTGAACTTTCCAGAATGTGTACATGAGCATGTACATCAATCTTGTTACTCCCTTTTGAGGGTTTCCATCACACCCTTCATTGTTTCTTTTAGCTGGTTAGGTGAAGTTCATCTTAAAATTCAGTCAGAACAATTTGGTGAACTAATTAGTCTATGAAACAGAAATTAAGGTGGGCTAATTTATATGTGCATCACTTCCAGGCACGCCTTGATCTCCATCTGGAAAACTGTTTGATCCTAAATTAGTAAAAGGTAATATTCACCGGGCTAATATAAACAGCAGAACCAATACTGATTTGGATTATCACATAAATATTGAGATGGTTAGAAAAGTTTCAATATTACTAGTCTTTTTCATTTGCAACCTGCTTTTGGAAGTAATATTACAAGATTCGCCGCTCTGACACATTTGCATCCGCCAGAATAAAATACTAATACATGTAGAGCTGCCAGCTTCTACAGTAACACTATGTGAGTTCAAGTCAAAAAAAGTTAGAAAAGAAAATTGCCTTGATACATATATTCCAAACTGTCTATAAATCTTTCTTCTTTTTTATTGTCATTACAAGCAATAACCAATTTTGCATTCTCTGGGTACTCATAGGGCCACTGACATAACTTCACTATCTTCATCTAAATTCACAACTCATTGAAAAACACATTGGCCATTTTCAACTAAAAATTGAATGATCCCGGTACGCTAGCTTCGTATGAATCGCCATTTTCTGATGGTTTTGAAATTTGTCCTTCTTCTTTTATCTCATTTAGCAGCATATTGGCCTGAGGGTGCTGTTTCTCAGTTGGAGGTGAAAATGTAAACCATGATCCAACCGCACTCTGTTTCGTTCCATCTACCATCGCGCTATCAACAACTTTAGCTGATGCATTAATGTATATTCTGCCTCCTTCAATTTCTTTCCACCATGACATGGTCTGTGGATACCTTTCAACGATTAAGTAGTGTATATTCTCTGCTGTTTTCCTTACGTGGGCATCATTTTGAATCCAGAACCCATGTTGCACTAATGGTTTCAAATGCACTTGATCTTCCATCAAGTAATCATCCATACAACAATCTCTATGCTTTTCAATTATTGCGAGCAATAAATCATAAAATATTCGCTGACTCAAAACACGATCAGTAACCTCAACTGCTTGAGATATTATTGGAATAAACCCAATGTAGTCATTGCAAAAGGAATTTACCGCCAAATAATTTAGCAACGACAAAATTTTATTCTCGGAATCTCTCAAAGCCTGCAAATCCATCCTGCCAACAGCATATATTCCAAGCTCGATATTACACAAATAGCGGAACAAAACATGATGAGGCTGAATACTTGGTGAACTGAATCTCCATGATTTGAACTGTGAGACAATTGCACGATGATTTGAGGTCCTAAACTGCCAGTGGCACCAAATATACCGAAGAAGTAAGTCAACTAGCGCACGAGCAATAATTGGCTTGGAGTCGTTGAGTAGGTCAAAAATAATTCCAGTATCAATCAATCGATTCATAAAAGTGTTAAAATCAGCCAAGTAAATATTTGGATTGCTCAAGCTTTTATCACTTGCTCCAATGGCAAGTAACTTTATAATCATAATCTTTTTAGTTACTGTGTCGTGCATGGCAAGTGGTGGGATGACATCGTTTGTGAGGAAAATGGAGAGCTCTTTAACAGCTTTACCTGCCTTCCAGGCAGAATAAAACTTTGTCTCCTGTAAATTAAGTACAGGAGTAGTAATCATTTTTTTGAGTTCACGCTCGCTTTTGCCTCCTTTTCTAGTATCGCTGTTGAAGTCTGATAACTGGATTTTGCTTGATGTCGGAAACTCATCAGATTTGGGACGCAAGGTGATAATTTCACTAAAAGTATAGACCTTTTTACCATTCTTTGGTATAATATTGCCCTGGACTCCGGTATAGTAGTAAAAAGTGCTTCCAGATTCTTTATTGCTAGATTCAGATGTTGGGATTATTTCCAGATAGTTGTAGGGATTCTTTTTCTCCAACGGTAATTTTTCCTTGTCCTTATAGATAAGTTTGCGACCTCCCATTCCACCATCACCATCAGCTTTGCCAAAGTAGTTCGAACCACCATTAAAAGCATGAGATCCTTCGGTTTGCAATCCTGGTTCGCGTGAAGTAACAAACTCGTGGTTATCCCAAGAAATGGCTGATGATACGTCCTCAAACTGTTTCAAAACGGACTTGTTTCTATACTCATTGGCCACTGTAGGAGAAAATGTGCTTCTAGGCCAATGTTTTTGCTTATCATTATTCATTAAGTTTAGGTTATCACTGACTTCGTTTGTATTTGTTGAATTGCCATTTGCGGATGGTGAGCTCCAATAATGATCTAGCTTGTTCTCATTGATAAATTCTTGCTTTTTTCTGTTTCGAAAAGTAAAAACATATTCCCTGATAACAAACACAAAAGCTGAAAACACAGTAAGGCCAAATACAAGTATTCCAAATATGTACAGCGACTGAACCAAAGGTTCGTACTCTGTCTCCACCTTTCTTTTTATCTGATAACGGTCGGTCTTATCCTCGAAATACCCTAGATGATAGGCGTCAGATTTTACCCCTGGAATAGCCCTTTTCCCCAAAGCATCGCTATAATCTGATCCAGCTGTACTGCTTTCTTGGTGAATATTTCTAGGAGAATTATGGTATAGCAAAGCTGAAAAGGAGACCATTATTATGACGAATTGGAAGCTAAGCTGCTTCTACAGCTTGTTTCCGAGGCTTTAGGGATCAATTTGGGCCCTCTCGGTAATAGCTTCGCCCACCTTGTAACATGCCAACTAACACTAACAGACTATAGTCATCCACAGCATGTCTGTATTTGTGTCATATCTTATTTTTTTTTTGCCTCCTTAGGCTTCTGTCAAGTGTATTCTGCATTTGTGGTATTGGGTCTGGAAAAGCACACGCCGCTATGCATCAACCATTTGAAGAGTAACAAAAATGAAAATTTCTCAGGAAAACGCTACTGGGAGCACACAACCAGGGGTTGACGTTAAGGTTTTTGTTAGAATGGCCTTACAATAGCTAAATATTTTAGTAAAATTCATTAGTCGCAAGGTTCCCCTCAAAAACTGAACCCATCCATTATATACGAGAATATATACTTGCAACGTTTCTCTCGAAAAATGAAAAAAGTGGAGGCAGGCGATTATGCTGTGTGCTGTACGTTGATGCGTTCAGGTGCGTAGACGGAGAAATGTATGCTGGAAATTATCATTACTGCTTTAACTAGAAATCCCGGTGAGTTGCGGCTTACACTTCAAGCGGTCGAGACTGTTCAACCTGTTGAAAGAACTTGAATCCTGCTCAACCTGTTGGCTCGACCACAGGCAAACAATGGATACTGTCTAGCCTTTCTAATTTCTTTTTATTATATCGCTTTTGGTGCCTACCGTGTAGTTTTTAGGCCGACCACTGTGGCACAATGTTAGAAGCCTGCATGTCGCAGATCTACCAGTATTCCAGTACCGTTTAAACATGGTTAGTTTAACTAAAACTCACAGCAAAGTTCGTCTAGCCAGGTCTATATAAACACTTCTCCTTGTCGCTTTTTATTGAATTTGAAGCTGGTTTTTGGACATCTTGTCTTTTCTCCTTATTCTCAGTTAATAGATTTTTATACCACAACTTTGTTTCATAAATCTCTCAAAGCACCTGATACCAAATTATTCTATCTATATCCAGAAATATTCTTTTTAACTCATTCTCAAATTACCCAAAACGTATTCAAAAACTTAAAATATTCAATAACTTAAAATGAAGCTTTTTCAATCTTTTGCTGTTCTCTTGTTGGCCGGCTCCTCTTATGCTCTTGAAGCCGTCTCTCAGATAGGGGATGGCCAAATTCAAGCTACTACTGCTACTCCTGCTGCTAGCACCGTCGAAGCTGTCTCCCAAATCGGTGATGGTCAAATTCAAGCTACTACTGCTACTCCTGCTGCTAGCACTGTCGAAGCTGTCTCCCAAATCGGTGATGGTCAAATTCAAGCTACCACCGGCTCGCAAACCGGCACTCTTGCTATCTCAACTGTCGTTCCAGTATCCCAAATCAGTGACGGTCAAATTCAAGCTTCTACTGGCTCTGCTAATACTTTGAGAACTGTTTCTACCTTGTTAGGTTCTGGTTACAGTAGTTTGGCCAGTTCCAAATCTCTCAGTGGTGGTTTGAGTGGATCTTTAATCACTTTAACTACTTCCAACGCTAACGGTGTTGAAGTCACTATTGTTGCTACTGCTGTGGTCACCGGTTCTGATGGTTCTGTTTCCATTGCTACTGGCAGAGGCAGCGGTTCTTCAGAAGTCAGTAGTAACGGTATTGTCACTCAAATTTCTAACTCTGCCAATAATTTACAAGGCACCTTCAGCAACACATTAATCTTCGGTGCTGCTTTCGCTATATGTGTTGTTCTTAATGCTATTTTGCTTTGATTTAGCTTCACTTTTTAGTTCTGTTTTACTTCTAACCCCTTGCTTTTATTTTATAATTTGTATGTAATTTGCATTTTTCTTTCTCTGTTTTCATCCCGATGGATGTTTCAGGCAATGGCTTTGTTGGTGCTATTTTTGATTTGCGTTTTTTAACCTGTTTTTGTATAGTATATATTTAGTTTACCTACTGTTTGCATTTTTTTTTTTTGTATATGTAACTGCTAATTCTCAACCCCTTGTTATTATTGTAATGCAAGAACATCTGATTAAAGGATTTTTATTGGAAACTTTAAATTGTATAGAGCACCTTTGTTTGAAGCTATGTCTGAAACATTATTCATTTCAGTAAGAGCATTTACGTTGTAATAATAAATAGAAGTTTGTTCAACTATTGTCATTATTGAATTTTGCAAAACAAGCAGCAAATGCAGGAAGTGCAAAGAACTACCCCTTAAATTTTATCATCACACGCATTATTGCAAAAAGGATATTTCTTACCACTTACAATTATTTCACTAATTCCTCATCATGCGCCAATAATAACGCCGATTTATAGAAACTCAAATGAAGTAGAAAAAATATAGCGCCACTAGGTTTCGATCCTAGGACATCAGGGTTATGAGCCCTGCGCGCTTCCACTGCGCCATGGCGCTGATTCTTGAAATTTTCTATAATGGCTATAGAATAACTATCAGTGTGTGAAATGTTTTTATGGTGAGAAATAAAAAAAGAAAAAAAATGGATAATATTATATTTTAATTTCCCTGTATGCTTCGAGAATAACCACATATTTCACTTGGTGCTGGTAATTTTGAATTTTAAGGTGAGGAATGTAAGTGATGCTCTGTAGATTTATCACGTAAAAAACATAAACAATCGCATGAGGATGCTAACAAACAAATGGAGCACTTT
>JXWR01004375.1_pt1 | contig 13310 bp, 2 predicted proteins | sample 315541 | NCBI WGS metagenome assembly JXWR01 (sample SAMN03273951, study PRJNA271842) | soil metagenome | isolation source: rice field ambient CO2 | place: India: CRRI Experimental farm Cuttack,Odisha-753006 | collected 2013-12-17
AAAAAAAAAAAATTAAAAAAAAAAAAAAAAAAATATAAGAAAAACATAAAAAAAAAGGAAGGATATCAAAAGTACTAGCAAACAAACAGACAATTGTTATTTTTTAATCGCATTTACGTTATTTTGTGCTACACAATCGCGCGATCAACGAAGCAACGAAACCTACTTAACGTTACTCATGCTACTCATACACGATCTATAATTTGCTTTTAATACAAATCTTACATACATAAACACAGTTTTTCATTTTGTTTATTTGTTTATTTTTCAATCACTTTTTTTTTTTTTTTAATTTTATTCTTTGTTTAATTGTCATTAATACTCTCTTGATATACTTTGGTTTGAAAAGCGAGTTTAGCCCCTACTATTATTTATTTTCATTATTCTTAATTACATTGCAATGTGTTGTTCCTGTTTCGTAATTGCTAATGTAGTTAAAATATAATGTTGAAGTCATCATGAAAAGATGGACTCAAAGACTCATGCAACGGCCTTCCGAGGAACTTGAAATTTTATCGCAAGACTCATAGAGCAGCTATACAATTTTGAGAAAAACATAAAGCCGGTTTAAACAATGTTTTTAAAAAAAGTACATTACAAGAGACAAAATAAGATATAAAATAAAAATAAAAATATAAGTATAAAAAAATTCATGACAAAGTGCAAAACAACTACACATCACCACCCCATCTAAGCAGTACGGATAACGCCAGCAGCAATCAAAGTGTTGATTTTTTTGAATATAACTGGATTTTTCATATGGTCTTGTAAAGCGGCTGGGTTGTCACTAGCTTGTTGCAAAATTCCTTGCATAACTGGATCTTGCAAAATTCCCACCACTTCTGGATCTCTTGAAATTCTAGCTCTGGTTTGTTCTTCAGTTTCACCTTCCAAAGCAGAAAATCTCTGAGACATAGCCTTTTGGTACAATTGGTTAATTTCGTATGCTGATTTTCCACTGTTGGATTTAGCATCCACGTCTCTTGCTTTGTCCAAAGTGTCAATACAACTAGAAAATTCCTTCATTGTTAATTGAGCAGAAGCTTTTCTAATATAGGCTCTGATAAAGTTAGGATCCTTGTCGATAGCAGCATCACAGTCTCTGACAGCATCCGGAAAAGATAATAATTTAACAAAAGCAGCAGCTCTGTTGGAGTAACCCCTTGGGTCTTCTGGAGCTCTCTTTATCATTTCAGAATATGCTTTAACTGCATTTGGCCAGTCTGCCTTGGTGAAGTATTCTTTACCTTCAAGTCTAGCTTCTTCTGCTTTTTCTGGATTAATGTATTCTTCTGCTTCTTTCTTTTTGAGTGCTTTTTCCGTGGTTCTCAATTTGGTCAAAACGTCGGCAGTTCTGTGCTCAGTCAAAGATTTGTCAAAGAATTGAATAGCGTTTCTCAAGTCATCCAATTTCAAGTATGAGCTACCAATTCTGGCAAAAGATTTGGCTATAATTTTGTAGTCAGCTCTGACTTCTCTACCTTTTTCAATGGCCAATTCACAAGTCTTAATAGCAGTTTGGTATTCACCTTTTTCAAATTCAGCAGCAGCACGGTTGTTTAAGTAGGTGATATCTGGGTGAGTTTCGTAAGCTTTGTTGTATAACTCAATAGCTTCATCAAATTGACGCTTCTTGTATAAAGTGTTGGCTTCTGCTTTAATCTTGTCGGCTTTATTCTTGGCGCCTTCCGCACTAGATTCAGGTTCTTTCATTTCAACATCTGGAGCAGAAGTTTCTGGATCGTCATTCGATTTAGTAGCAGCTGCGGGCTTGGATTCTGCTTGTTTTGGTTTAAGTTCTTCTTTCTTTGGCTCTTCCTTCTTGGTGGATGGAGCAGCACCACCACCAGCTTCTGGAGCACTACCTGGCTCTGGCAAATCAAGGCCCAAGAGAGTAGTGAAAACTGTCAACAATTTTTGATTACTCAAGAAAGTTTCTGGCTTAACTGAGGAAGGATTCAGTTGTAATTGTCTAACTTTTTCAACCACAGAAGGATCTCTCATAGCATCAGCGGTCTTTGGGTTATTCTTCAATTTTTCAATCAAATTTGGATCAGCGAATTTTTGCATGAATCCAAAATCTGGTCTTTGTTTAGCTTTTTCTACTTCGCTTAAGCCATCTTTGGCCATTTTGTTAGCTGGATCAAGCTGTAAGGCTTGCTGGTATGCTTGAGCGGCATCATCGAGTTTGCCTAAACCATATGCAGCAGCAGCAATTCTGTTGTAACCTTTAGCCCAGCTGGAATTGATTTCAACGCACTTGTTAGCATCTTCTAAAGCTTGATCGTAGTTGCCCTGGGAGGCGTAACAAGCAGAACGATTAGAGTACAAGACATGGTTTGGAGCAGGAGAAAGCTCGATAGCCTTGTCAAAATGTTCAATTGCGGTTTTGAAATCTTTGGCAGCGAAAGCTTTGTTACCTAACGCTTTGTATTCTTCGGAAGACATCGTTGTATTGGTGTATTTGCGTTTGTTGATATTGATGTTGGTCGTCCTATATTAAAGTAATGTTAGTGAGGATGGAGCACAAGAAGAGTTTGCCCTCTGCTTTTTTTTTCAGCGCTGTCGATGGGGCGATCGACTCCAAATTATAATCAAACTACGGCTGTCCGCAGAATTTTCTAGAACTCCCACCAGAGTGCATGACACCCACAGCATCCTGCAGAGAAATGTTGAACATCGCAGAAAACGAAGTTTCCGCTGGCAGAAATAAACAGAAAAGGTGGCAAGTCTAACAATTACAAAAGAACGGCTTAAACTTGTAAGATTTCCAAAGTTTTTTTTTTGAAAAAAATCTAACTATCATGGCAATATCCATATATTACTGAAAGAAGCGAAGTGGTGATTAATATCACCGCTTCTTTGGAAATAAGCAGACCATTTTCTGTTTTCTTGCTTCTTTTAACTGTCATATTGACCGGTTCGCTGTCCATGATAATTTCGTCAAATATTCTTTTCTTGCTTAGTCTGATCTGCCGTGCTCCTTCAATCGTCTTATTTGCTGTGAGCGTGTTATGTACCCCAGGTAGAATCACCTCTGGTGTGGTTTGCGTAGACGGAATGGATCGGATTGAGTCCTGATCATTCATGAAGGTGCACTCATCGGAGCTTTGATCAGTGTGATTTTCATTTGGACATGTATTGTTTTTAACACTAATTCTCAGGCTTCCATTTCTTTTGATTGCTGGCTTCAAAAAGTTTTGGTTCGGGTAAGCCAATAACTTGCTGTCTTCGTGGTTCTCCAAGTTAGTTTTATCTCTTCTTTCAACCTTTCTTCTCTTTGCCTTGAGTTTTGTCGGTGTAGCGTACGCACTTCTTCTTCTTGTTCTTGATGGTGTAGTTAAGTCATCTAAAGACGAACTATAGTCGCTCTTATTATCCGATTCTGATTCGGATGTTTCCAAAACTTTATTTCCGTAATCTTTGACCTGCTGCTGTTTCTTTTTTCCATGCTTTTGCAGCATTTTACTGGTATGTACGGTATGTATGATTTTGGATGTAGGGGTTTGGGGTTCTGGTAACATTTCTAAGATTAAATTCATAATCAGTAATGAAGTAGAGTAGAACAACAGAGAGCAAAATATTGAATCCCTGTTGGAGAACAGAAGCGTTGTTTTATAGATTTATCGTCATTTCAAAACATGATACATCATTACTCTAATTTGATCACGCTATTTATGCGACTGATCATTTTTCGTTAAAATGACCTGTCACTTGCCAAAAAATTGAAATTAGGGGCAAATAGGCCATAAACTTTATCGTAAAGTGCATGATTTTACTGTCATTATAAGAGCAATGATTATCAAAGAGTTAAACATAAATTAGGAGAAGAAATAGCGTGAAAATTAAAAAAATAGAAAAGGTATTAAACAATTAAATATTATAATGAATTGAAGAACGAATGTCCAAAAAAAAAAAAAAAATTAGGTATAAAAAATCAAATAGTTAGAAAAATAAAAACTAAAAACATACAATAAGTATAAAAAGAGAGGGATTAATCAAAGTTAATACCTTCTGAATTTCGTTGGATCAAATATCTCAAAGAGTTGTACCATATGTTATGACGCAATCTTGAAGGACATGTAATTTTAATAGATCTATCAGTAGAATGAACAATAATACTCTTGTGGTAAAGACCAACAGGTAATGGATTATTGTCCTCTACACTTTCAACGCTAATAATAGCAGCCGCGCGAGTCTTGTCATCAGATGGATTACCAAACACTGGATTTTCTTCTGACCAATACAAAGTTAAAGTGTAAGGGTGAACCCAGAAAAAGCGTTCATGTCTAATTTCGGACATCACACTCAACGGACCCAAACGACGGTAGTACTTGTACAAAAACTCACCAATGACAGTCTGTGTAACCGCGCCAATAATATTTGGCTCGCTTAAGGAGGCCTCAGTGGCAAGAGAAAATCCGGTAACACTTCGTGTGCTGACATTTGCCGAACGTCTAGTAGAAAGCGCTGATGCCGATCTGTTGGTTAATTGTGAATTTGAGACACGTCTATTTAAATGTTGTGTGGATATTTTTCTAGATGGAGGTGGCATCAGCGCTCTGGTGGAAAGCTCTTCTGGGGTGCTGGAAAACCTGGAGCTTTTTCTTGATGGGGATCTTCCTAAAAATGAGCGGATTGATTTTCTATTGCTAACCCTTGGTGAATCGTTTGGAGCTGGTACAGCACTTACTGTAATAGGTGAAGCACTAGCAACAGCAGCAGTAGAAGCAGCAGCAGCGGAAACAGGAGGACCAGCTTTTGATTCTAACTTGTTTTCCTTCTCTTCTTCTGCGACATCTTGCAATTTGCTGACTGAAACCAAATCGTAACCTCTCTTTAATGCTTCTTCCTTCATTTGGTCAACATTTACTTTATGAAGGGCCATAGCATCATTTTTGGATAACTTGTTATAATATGTTTTTGGAACAACAATCACATTATCTGGGTCTGGAATTCTAAACATATTGGTGGCAACATATGCTTTTTCAGGAACCACAAGTAGATTAAGTTTTCTTGCATATGATTCAAGCTCTGATTTGCTTAAGTTGTCCTTTGATGTCAAATAAGCATATTCGTCGTTGGTAAGAACAGTAAGGTTGAAATTCGTAGCTTTGGATCTGATAAAATCTTCGTTTATATTTTCATCAGCGAAGGAATCAAATGCATCAACAAAATCTTCTTCGCTAGCACCCCTATTCTTGTGATCTCTTGAATCGGAGGCTAATTCTTTTGCTTTAACAGCGGAACTTAATTCAGCAATCTTCGTTGAGGCATCCTTGAGATCATTTTGCAATTTACTATGCTTTTCGCTCCATTCACCTTGTAACTTGATTAATTCATCATACTCTGCTCTCAAAGTATGGTTTTCACTAGTAAGCGAATCAATAGTTCTATTCAACTCAGCTTCTTTATTATGTATCTGGGCTTGCTCGCTTCGCAATGAATCAATTATTCTGTTCAAATCAGTCTCTTTAGTAGCTAATGTACAAACTTCAGTTTGCAATGACTTAACTTGAGCATCCAAAGCAGCATTCAACAACTTCAACTCTTCACGCTCAGCAGTAACACTCTTCAAGTCAGCTTCTCGAGAAGCACTAGATAATTTTAACTCCTCAAATTTGGCTTTATAAGCTTCCAAATCTGTCTCCAAAGCAGCGCCTCTTTCATCAGAGGTTTTATAGTTGCTTTCAGCAACAGAGAGTTTCATTTGAATGTTTTTAACTTCAGTACCAAGATTAGTGTGAGCGATACTCAAATCCTTGTGGGAACCGTTGAGCGTTGCGTGGTCTTCAAATAATTTGTTGTAATCCTGGTATACCTTGTTGTAATCAGTTTGAACCTTCTCGTTTTGTTTAGAAAGAATATCAAGTTTAACGAGCAATTCTTGGTTTTGATTTTTTATCGATTGTAAATCAGCATCTTTACCTGCAATTTGCTTTTGGGATGATTCGTGCTCTTTGGTTAGTGATCCATGTTTGTCGGTGAGTAATTTGTGCGCAGCTTCTAAGGCGGCTAATTTAATACCAATATCCTTAACTTCTTGCTTGTGCTTATCCGAAAACGCCAAGTCTTTTTTCAAATTCTCGTTATGTTGAAGATCTAATTCTTTCTCTTTGAGTAAAGCATTATTTTTAGAGGTGAGATTACTGTTTGCACTCTCCAAACTAGCAATTTCACCAGCCAACGCATCAATTTCTTTGGTCAATTCTTTATTATTTTCAAGTAACGATGACTTTTCTTTCTCAAGCACACTCTTTTGTAAGCTCAAAGCGTTATGTTTCTCTGTTTTTGAGTCAGACAAAGTCTTCAACTCAGCAGCCAACAGATCCTTTTCATTAATTACAGCATCTTTTTCTTTAGTAAGCAATGCCAAAGAAGCATTAAGTGCAGCAACTTTCTTGGTTAAAGTGCGTTTTTCGCTTTCAATATCTTTGACATTTTTATCACTTTCATTTAATTTTTCTATAATAGACTTTTTATCAACAATTAAGTCATTATTTTGCTTAGATAATGCTTCACCCGCCTTGATAGCTTCTTCATATTTACTTGCTAGGTCTTCGTTTTTCTTAGTCAATAATTCCTTAGCGTTAATAACTTCAGTATGCTTTGATTGAAGATCTTCACTGCTCTTCCTCACACTTGCCAATTCTTCTTCAAGAGCAACATGTTTATTTTTTAATGCTCTAAGAGCATCGTCAACCTCTGAACGTTTTCCTGAGATACGCTTGTGCTGATCCTCCAAGCTCTTATGCTTATTCGTTAGGTCTTTATGTTCACTATCCAATGAACTATAAGCTGCTTTCAATGCTGTTAAGGAGGCCAAGATTTCGGCTAACTTAGTGGCTTCTGAAGATTTTCCTGATTTTAATGAGTTAGCTTCATCGACTAACTCTGCGTTGGACTTTTCAAGTCTTGATCTCTCACCTTCCAAGCTTTGAATAGTACTGCTCAATTCCTCAATTTTTTGGGAAGAAATATTTAATTTTTGTGAGATTTCCTTGCTTGAGCTAAGAATTTCAGACTCTTTGACCTTAGATTCAATAACTTCTGACTGAAGGGTAGTAACAGAAGCACTAAGTTCCTTTATCTGGGCATCTCGCTGTTCAATTTGACTTTCAAGTTGTTCTACTTTAACGCTTTTTTCAATCAAGTTTTTATCAGACGCAATGATAGCAGCTGCAAGCTGCGTTTCAACATCACGCAACTTGCTCTCGTAAGCAGTAGCTGTCTCTTTGAGAGATTTCAAGTCAGTTTCCTTAGCTTTAATGACTTCGTCTTTAGATTCAAAGCGTTTTTTCAACTCAATAAATTCATTTTCCTTAAATTCTAGAGACTTTTTCAATTCAACAAATTCGCTTTCCTTATCCTTGATGCTGCGTTCAGCATCTGAGTAGTCGTTACTTAATTTACTAATCTTATTATCTTTAACTTTATGCTCCGTTTCATGTTTAGAGATCAATTCCTTGAGAACAATGATTTCAGCGGAGTACTTGGCAACAACGGAATTAGTAGATGACTTCAAATCTTCAATTACAGTATCCTTTGATTTGATCTCAGTTGCAAGACTGGTATTCAACTCCTTCAATTCTTTGACTTCTCTCTCCAATGAGCCAATTAGAGATTTGTATTCCGAGTTTTCTCTTTCGTGTTTGGCAATTTCTGCTTTCTTCTCTTCAAGGCTCTTTTTGGTAGCAGAATATATTTCTTGTACCTTTTTGTGTTCTTTATCATTAGCCTTAGCGTTCTCTAAAATTTCTTTAATTTTCTTCTCGTTTTCGGCTAATTGAGTTTTCAATTCGCCAAGCTTGCTGTTTTGAGAGTCAACAAGCTCCTGGGAGCTACTATGATTTTGTTTGAGATAATTGTGTTCTTTTTCCAAAAGCTTATGAGATCCTTCCAAAGCAATCATTGCAGCGGTAGTTGCCTTTAATTTGTCACTGATAGTACTATTCTCTGAAATTTTGAATTTAAGCGATTCGTTAGCTTTCTCGAGCTCCTCACCCTTTAACTTCATAGTTTTTTCGAGGTTTGAAAGGCGTTCGGCAAGTTGCGAAATTTCAGCAGTCTTTCTTTCAAGGTCCTTCTCTTGCTGGATCTTAAGGTTGAGTAACTCTTCTTTCTCAGCAGAAACAGCCTTGAGCTGTTTATCAGACTTTCCCTTCAAAGCATCGACTGAAGCTAATTCCTCGGCAACTTCAGCGTGCTTCTTTTCGATTTCCGCCTTTTCGCTAATGAGCTCCTCAACCTTGGCTTTACAATCTTCCAAAGAACCTACATGCTCGCTATTAGCTTCCTTTAATTTAGCAACAATACTTTCCTTAGCAGTAAGATTTTTAATAGCGTCTCCGTATAATGTGTTAAGATTGACAAGTTTGATATTCAATGATTCCAAATCTTTCTCAAGGCTATCCTTAATACCATTAAGATCATTGTTTTTGCTTTTCAACTCAGTATGTTTCTCGTCTAATGAACATTTTTCATCAGTCAACAATTTGTGAGCGACTTCCAAAGAAATTAGTTTTTTAGAAATTGATTCGACAGTATTGCCGGTTTCAGATTTAGACTTCTCCAAATCTGCTAGTTTTTTTGAATTCAATTCCTTCTCTTTGATGTTACGTTCATTCACAGTCTCCAATTCCTCGATCTTATCATTCAATGCAGTAACATTAGAGCTAAGACGCTCATTCTTGTCATTTAATGTATTAATCTTTGAAGTTAGGACTTCCTTTTCTGAGGCCAATTCCAAGATTTGCTCATCGCTAGTTGCCTTTAATTTTTCCAAGTTTTCATACTTGTTTGTCAATAATTCATGATCTGATCCTCTGGATTTGTGCTCATTCTTCAAAGCTTCGTAGACGGCAGTCAAGGTAGCAAGTTTAGCAGCAACACCAGAATGTCTGCTTTCGGCATTCTTGTGAGCAGTAATTAGTTTATCATTCTCATCAGAAACATTTCTCTTGAAAGACTCAGCCTCGGTGACCTTGGCTTCAAGAGCAATAATCTTTTCCTCTGATTCCTTCAAACGTTCCTCTAAAAGGTTGGCTTTGGTTTCCACTGAAGCCTTCTCGCTGTTTAAGGTTGTATTATAATCGTTTAACATCTGCAATTCAGCCTTTGCGCTATCCAACTCAAATTGCTGCTCTTTAGCATTAGCTTGCAAAGCTTCAATGTTCTTCTTTGCAGCAACTATTTCTGAATCAACGGCATCTTTTTCAGACATAATCTTAGCCAATTTGGTCTTTGAATCAGTAAGTTGTCCTTGCAACTTAGTTTTCTCACTTTGCAAAGTTTCATTACTTGAACTAAGGGTTCTTATAGAATGGTTAGCCTTATCACTAGTTGTCTTCAAATCACGGCTATGTTTTTCTAACAACTCATGAGCCCCTTTCAATGCGGCCAAAGATGCAGTAACAACACCAAGTTCATTAACCTTGCTAGAGTATTCGGTATTAATAGACTTATTTTCATCTTCCAATTTGCTAACCTTACTGTTAGTTTCTTCCAATTGCGACTCAACTTCTGTTAAAGATTTTTTCAAAGTTTTGAATTCTTTGTTTTTGCTCTCAAGCTTTCTGAAAAGATCGTTCTTAACGCTCTCCAATTCATTAATGATCTTCTTCTTCTCTTTTAATTCATCCAAAGTTTTGGTGTGGAGTGCCTGAAGTGTAGCAAATTTCGAACTTTCAGCCTTTTTAGCATTTTCATGTTTACCTATAATCTTCTCAAGCTCTTGTTCCTTAGTAGCAACTCTACCTTCAGCTTCATCAAGGGATTCACTCAATTTTTGCTTTTGTTGAAGTAAACCTTCAATTTTCTTCTCAAAAGAACTGATTTGCGACTTGTGAGAGTCAACATCACGAGCAGAGTCATCCTTCAATTTTTTATGATCATCCAAAAGCAGCTCTTTTTCCTTAGACAACAACTTGTGAGCTGCTTCTAACGCAGCAAGCTCCGCAGCAATTCTCTTCAATTCCTGGGATGATGTTATTGATGTAGTTTTGTGTTGGTCAATCTCATTTCTTAATAATTTTTCCTTGCCTTGCAATGCGGTTCTTTCCGCTTTCAAGCCGGAAACCTCAGCATTCAACTTAGTAATGGTTTCATTCAACGCCTTGATCTTTGATTCAAGGTCAGTAGCTTTTTGCATGTTATCTTCGTTCTTAGCAGCAAGTTCTTTGTGTTTAGAGTCCATAGTAAAGTAATCATCTTCCAAAGATTTGTTCTTGGAACTCAAGACTTCATGGGCCGCTGTGAGCTCGAGAAGTTTAGTGGTGGTACCAGAAAGCTTAATGCTAATATTTTTGTAAGAGGTATTTAAAGAATCATAATCAGATGACAACAGTTCATGAGAGTCCTTAATTTTCTCAAGCTCTTTCTCCAAGTCACCGACAGTTTTAACAGAAGTTTGTAACTTGACTTTCAATGCATCGCGTTCACTAGCGATGGAAGCTTTAGCAGCAGTCAAGACAGTCATATCTTCTTGAGTTTGACAAAGCTCTTTGGAAAGAGAGTCAATCTTAGCACTGCTTTCTTTAGCAGCATTGCGAAGACTTTTGCTGGTTTCAGATTCAAAAGAAAATTTCTTATGAAGCTCTTCGTTCTCGGCCTTGAATTTACCAATAGCATCATTAAGGTTGACAATTTCTGTATTCAATTTTTCGTTTTCAGATTTCAACGTATCATTGGTTAATTTATTAGCATCCACCTTTTTTATTGCATTAGCGTGAGAATCTTCTAAAGAATCGTGGTCGCTCTTCAAAAGCTGATGAGCAGCTTCAAGAGTAGCCAAAGAGGCAGTAACAGCCTTGAGTTTATCTGCATTGGATTTATGACTGTCGGATAATGAACTATGCAGCGTTCTCAACTCCCTAAGATCTTGTTCCTTGGCACTAAGCTGTTTCTTATGCTCGTCAACCACCTTAAATAGCGTTTCATGTTCAGCTGCCTTTGCTTCACTTTGTCTTTTGAGTTCCTCATAAGACTTTATTAACACTAAATATTTCTCATTAATTTCAGTCAATTGTGTTTTATGGGTCTCAGCTTCTTCCACCAACTTATTATTTTGAGCCTTTAACTCGGCAAGTTCCAACAAAACGATTTCCTTTGCTTTCTCCATAGAGCTAGATTTTTCCTTAAAGGTTTCATGCTCCTTGGTGAGGGCACTATGGTCAGAAATCAACTTTTCATGCTTATCATTAAGAGTGTTGTAATTCTTGCTGCTGGTATTAATTTGGAATTTCAACTCATCGATATTGAATTTCAAGTCTTGATTTACACCATCTAGTTTGGCCTTTTCAGTTTGTAGAGTTTCGATTTGCTGCTTGAATTTATTGTTATCACTAATTTCTTGTTGCAATTCAGATTTAAGCTTTTTATTATCAGCTTCAGCCTTGGCGTAAGAGGTTTTGAGATTATCGAACCCTTTTACAATCTTAACGTTTTCGGCTTCTAATTTGGCATAAGAGCTCTTAAGGCCGTTGAACTCTTTCTCGATATTGACATAAGACATTTTGAGACCATTATATTCTTTATCGCTGAGAGATTTTTGTGCTTGCAACGCAACAAGGTCTTTAGACACGGCATCATGCTTCGTTATCCATTCAGAAATATCACTCGAGTGTGTCATTACTAAACTTGAAAGTTTCTCATCATGGCTCGTAATTAGAAGTTTGTGGCTTTGGTTTAAATTCTTCACCTCAGTATCCAACTTCGACTTTTGGGTATTCAAATCCTGTATAGATTGCTTTAAAGAGTTATTTTCATTGAGCAATTTTTTGTGAGATTCAGTCAAGTCTTCAAATTCCTTGATATCAATTACTTTCAAATTATGTTCCTTAGCGAAACTATGAAGATTCTCTTTATTAATCTTCTTGCTATCTAACAACTGCTTAAGAGATTCGTTTTCAGCTTTCAAAACCAACATCAAGTTAGCATCAATTTTTTTATCTCCTTTTTGTTTTCTAATTGTGACAAAATCTTCTGAGCGATCCAAGTCACCTATTGATTCATCATTGATGTTTCTGCTTTCATCGAAATCATCATCGAAATCTAAATCATCTTCACCAATAAGTCTACTATGAGAAGTATCTATATCGCCTTCCGTCATATTCTGAAATTCGAATATTTCATCTCCCAAAGATTTTCGACTCTTTGGCTTCTGCAATATGCCATTGTCTTCCTTATCGCTATCGTACTGGTTCAAGCCAGTAAGAGTACCTGAAGGTTTCATTTGGTGATATTCGTCAATCGGTATCAATACTAAATTGTTCTGTTTGATATATTCATCGACAATAGTTTTTGAGTCTCTTGGGAACTTGCACTTGATTGGCGATTCATGTGCAGATGAACTAAACATGGAAGTATTTTGAGGATCAGCGCTAACATCACTACTGAAGGAGAAATCTTTCTTGTTGCTGCTGAAGGATACTTCATTATCTTTAATTCCAAAATTGTCAAATTCATCCAGTTCACTCTCACTAGCACTTTCGCTATCCTCAGCTGGATCATATTCTTGCCAGTTCTCGGTGCCCTTCAATAACTTATCAGTCTCATCATCAATTATTTTGTACACCACAGATTTATTACTTGCCGATTGTAACTTCACATCCTTCAATTTTTCAGTGGAACGTTTAGTTACATTAGCTTTATTAATTAATTGGTTCACTTTTTTGTTTGGGATACTGTGTTCATTACCAATGATTTCGGACTTAATGGCACTTCCGCTAGCACTGAGATTTTCACGTCTATACTTCAAAAGCTGGCCTCTTAATCTAGTGATGACTTGGTGAGCATGATCCAAGTTAGACTTGAGAGTCTGTGATTCTAGCTGAATATTCCTAGCTGGAATACTTTTGATTGGTGAACCTTTAGGTTCATTAAATTTGTCCGAAAATATGTTATTATCAGCATCTCCTTGGCTAGTTGAAGAATCATTGCTGTTCTTGAATAATCTCAAATCAGGAATATTCATCAATGTCTTTTGAGCTCCGGATGGCTCTCTGGTTAACTTGGACAATTCTGATTTCAACAAGCCAACTTGATCTGTAAGTTCGTTGTTTTCCAGATTGAGTTCATCAATGTGATCTTGTAGCTCAACGAGTCTTGATTCGTTAGCATTCTTGTAGTTATTATAATTATCATTCAGATTTTTTAAATTAAGATTAAGCTCATCGATTTGTTGATTCAAATCATTATTGGTATTGTTCAAAGCGGCTAAATCTTTGTTGAGCTTGAAGTTTAGCTCCTCGTATTTTTTCAAATTGGACAAGTTCTCCTGATAGTTCAAATTCAACTGCCAATTCGTATCA
>JXWR01000486.1_pt1 | contig 13309 bp, 8 predicted proteins | sample 315541 | NCBI WGS metagenome assembly JXWR01 (sample SAMN03273951, study PRJNA271842) | soil metagenome | isolation source: rice field ambient CO2 | place: India: CRRI Experimental farm Cuttack,Odisha-753006 | collected 2013-12-17
GTTCAAACAACTAATTCTTATCTACAAAACCCGACTTGGGGCAAAAAAAAAAAAAAAAAAAAAAAAATAACTTTGTATACTCAGTAACTCATTTTATGGTTTATTTTTCGGTTTCTATTGATAGTTCTTCTTTGGCTTTTTTTTTATTACTCATTGTCATGATGATAATCCTAGTAAAATTGTGCTCGAGGGAGGAAAAAAATAACGAAAAAAAGACAAAAAAGAAAAAGTATTAGATTTGCATGGCATCTAGAAATAGGTATGGTTTGGAATAAAAATTTACAGTGCTAAAGTTTACCATGAGTAATTATCAAATACGCTGCCGGTGATAAATAGTTTTTTTCTTAAAAAAAGAAATACAAATAAACAGTGTACCCTTTTGACCTACAAATTGTTCAAAACTTGCTCGTGTAGACTTTCCCTTGGCTTTGATTTGTCTTACAGTAATATATCAACTACTTTAGGCGCTGACTATTCAAAGCGAGATTAAAAGGTAGGAGGCGCCTTGTGCCTAGGCTAGACAACAGGAAAAAAATTTGAGGTTGAATTGCTTGGCGATCGTCCTATAAAAATCTGAAAAAAAAAGGTGAGCTGATATTCTGAATAAATAGGAAAATTAAATGAAGGAAAATAAAAATGATGGTCGGCTGAATCTTTATGTTTCTCTTATGTTCACAACTTCTTGACTTTACCATACTGTTTATCTTACTTCAAGAGGGCAAGAACTGCCCAAGTTTAGCCCAACGTATTTTGCGAGGCATACTACAGCATGTGTGCTTTATTTCAAAGAGCGTTAAAGAAAAGTCCAATTCAGGTCCAAGGGCAGCAGCTGAGAACATAAATGGCTTTCCAGTGTTATGACGACAAACTATTGACAAGCAACAATGAGACATTGCACTTAGGACACGATATTGATGAGCATTATACAGGGTACATGCATTGTGTTTCACGCTGCCGGTTTTTTTCCTCTTCCTGAAGAGCTCATAAGATACCAGAGGGATAATACTTGTGCTGCTAATAGTCCATATAGTACTTACGCAGCACTTAACAATAAGCCGGCATATTTATAATTTTAGAATAGATATACATGTGTAGTGTACAACTCAAAAAATGCAAAAAGTAGAAGACCGTGACTAGAACCTGCGACAGCGTATGCGTAGTTGGTAAGGCGCCATATGCGTCAAACAAGAACCAAAAGAATGAACATGTATAACCAAAGAAATGAATCCATAAGGTTATTTTTGAGCTTGGAAAGTGGTTAGGAAATGGTGCATAGAGATTTTTAGACACAAAGACATCAGTAACCAGCTTCATTTCTGGTAATACCCATATAAAAAGAAGTCTTCAGCAGCATCCCGCCTCTACTGTGACACCATCTAAAGTTACTGTACTATTTAATTCACTGAATTATTGGAAAGGGTAAGAAATGATTCTGACTGAGGACGGTGGGCTTTGCCACCTCTGGTATGATTAGTACACTATAGATGTTAATTTTGGTCATTTGCCAATCTCTAAATAAAATGAAAGAGACTTATTAATTCCATATCATATGACAGCGCAATAATTGAGGAAGTACGTTGAAGTCGCTCTGCGAAAATTAATATTTATTAGGGTTATGACTATATTTACCACCATCCAGCTTGTTCTTTATTTTTTCCGAGACTATTTTTTTCAAGGTTCCGTTTTGGCGATAATTTCGAAAACTGTTTTCTTTAAAAGTTTTTTCTCTGTTTCTCTTTTCTATTGCTTCTCCATTAGTACTCAGAAAACAAAGACAGCGCAGAGAATATTTCCGCTGGCTGGCATCAATATTTCCTTTTTTGGTACTACTGGTACTAATGTGAAGATCGGCATGAAGATCATCACCAGGATCATCACAAAAATATACCACCACTACTGCTGCACCGATAAGCACAAATTTGTGTACAAATTATTCTAAATTTGGGGCAAATCTTGGAAAAAGAAAAGAGGAGTTGGGGAATTTGAAACATACGCACACAAAAATGCTGTGCTATGGTTATAGATTCTTTACAGGTAGCACGCTTAGTGTAAGTCTTCACTTTATTGGTGCAGAATTATGAAGCTAGCAAGCCGATCTCTCAGCTTAAAATCCCAAAATAGTAATAGGGGTATGACAGGAAAATTCACGTATTGAGTGCATCTCTGCTGCCTTTTTTCTTTCCCCTTTTGCCATAGGTTTATTTCATGGCTACACCAGTATGTACAGTGAAGATCTCTACTGGCGACTTGCTTTTGAGTGTTTACCCTTCGATTTATTGCCTTATTTTGTGACTGAATGCCAGTTGCTGTCGTATAAGTGATCCTGTTTTTTTAGCCTTTACTTGTCTCGCCATTGCTAACTCTCTTTATACTTATAAGCTTACAGGTTTAATTTTGTGCGCTTTCCATATACATGAATATGCGGCTGTTAATTCTTGTGACCATAAGCATGAATGTGTGACAGTTAGGGCCGCTCCAATACGAAATATCACTGAGAGAACACCCCAAGCGATCAAAAATTAAAAAAAAAAAAAAAAAAAAAAAAAAAATTATGCAGAATCTTTCCCTTCAGCATCTTCGTACTAACTATGATATCAATGCCTGCAATATTATTGGCTACCATAGCGGCTGGGGGAAATTAACGAGAAAATAACACAATAGCAACTGACAACGCACTTCTACATATGCTCGTCAGCAAACCTGCAGACTTGATGGTTTTCAATGTACACAGATTTTTTCCTTTGGCTCTTCTGTAAGCTCCAAGAAACTGCGACTCTACAGCCCTATACATCCACGCTGATCGGCTGCTCTTTGAACTCCTGAATAATTTTATCAATTTCAGCTTGGATTTAGCCACTGTCTGCTCCGGGTTGGTGCACAACAAAAAGACCATTTTTGAACATTTCCCTATAAAACTATGGGCAGCAGATAAGTAGTGAAGTAAATGAGTCTGGCCGCGGGTGAATTTTTTACTTTTTGGCCGACTACAGCCAGTTCAGCCAATAGTTGCCAAAGAAGACAGAAGCCAAGTACTGTCGTTAACAACGACAACTGCGCCATTTTGAGAAATTACTGTGAGGTTACTTACCAGTTCGTGGAACTTAATTAGCAAAAAAAGACAAAAATTTTGCTTACTAAAGCTTACAAAGTCGAATTAAAATCACAGCAAATGTTTTGCTCAATCTTTTCTCATTCATCCTAGCTTATACTGTACTTAATGCGAGGCCCTAGCTTGTATTCTTCTTTATCTGATTGATTTAAAATATCTGCTTTGTTTTCTTTCTTCATTCAAATGAGGAATCCAATAATTCTGCGGCTTTACTTTTTTTTTTTTTTTTTTATTTTGTCTTCATTTTCCATTCTCTTATTCTTTCCATCTATTTCTACTGTTTATAATTGTTACTGTTATCACATTTGTTACTATTATCTTTTACAGTCATCTTGTAGTGTAACCGCGAGGAAATATAATAAGAGAAGGCTCAAATCTCTTCCTGCAAAATTATGTTATGCGTGCCTTCCATTTGGAAGGAGGAACCACGTAAGGTATTACCTAGACATTGTGACCAACTTCAACCTGAAGTCACCTTTACCAAACTCCATAGAGAAAAAAAAATTTCAGCTCATTCATTAGTTAAAGAAGTTTGCTCTTATCAGAGCTCTTGTTGGGTCAATTATAAATGTGTAGCGCTTTGGGTGAGGCCCTTTTCTTAGTTACCAAGCTCAAGTTTAGCTTTTTCTACACAAAACCTTTCCTAAAGAGCCCCTTGCAATTGAGTATTATGTCTCCCGCAAATCCTTAATCCATCATTTTTTTTTTTTCGCTGATACTTGTAATCTATTTCTTAGGATCAAGTTTTAAGATGTAAGGGTCGCATGGTGCGTTCTGAAACGTTAATAGCTCGTTGCAAAAGATTGAAAGGTGCTCTAGCAAGAATGCAGAAAATAAGAAATCACAAAACCAAAAAACGAGATTTAAAGACCTATATCAGAAAACCAAAATTAGGTGTCGAAAACTTCAAACACGGTAAAAAACGTCATCATTGAAGAGGGAACCAAAACTTTAAAAATCAATAAACACAAGAACAATGTCGTGAACCAGAAGGGTCAGTGAGGAGAAAAGAGAAAAAAAAATGAAGACAAATAATAGAACCTAAAATATAAAAACAAAACAAAATCAGAAAATCAAATAAAAAAAAAAAAAAAAGAATATAGGAAAAAGCGAAGTAAAGACTAGTAATTTCAAAAAAAAAAAGTCATTATAATGTACAAGGCTCTTCTGCTGCATAAATGCCATTCAAAAAAGGGCCAAAAAATATTAATACACAGAAAATCATGAAGTGAATATATCTAATCAACCAACGGTTTGCTGTTGTTGTGGTTGTGTTTGTTGTTTTTGTGATTGCTGCTGCTGTTGGGGTGGTGATTGGGGCTGTGATTGTGGTTTTTGTAGCTGTTGTGAATGCTGTGAAGATGGCGGTTGAGAGTGTTGTTTCTGCAGCTGTGACTGTTGGAGTTTTTGTTGAGCTTTCTGTGACTGTTGTTGCTGTAGTTGATGTTGTTTTTGTTGTTGCTGTAATTGCCGCTGCTGTAAAGCTGCTTGTTTGGCTTGTGTAATTTGCTGTATTCTTTGCTGTTGCAAGTAATGCATCCGTCTTTTGTTTTGAATAATCATTTGCTGTCTTTGGATTTGAGCTTCTCTATAAGATTCATAAGCTTTTGAAAGCAACATACTGCCAAATCTAATGGATTGTGTATCGTTAGAGATACAGTTAAGTTTCAGCGGATCAGAACCAAATGGATCATATTTGGCCTCCATTGATTCTGGAAAATCGTTATCATACTTCCACCGGCTATCGTGTCTGATATACTTGTCAATTTGAGAATTGTAAACATCAATACCTTTCTCCTTTGCAACTCGTTTACTCAAGAGTTCACGGTCACTAAGGTCATTGGTATTTTCATTGTTATCATAAATGCCACCAACATCCGCCATACTTTCATCTTCATCTTCATCATTAGCAGATGCAGTACCATCACCATTGAAATCAACGAAATCACTCAATTTGAAATCAGATTTCCTAATTAAACCTCTTCTATCAATCATTATTCTACCACCTCTAGCAGCTCTTTTTCTCAATCTAAAAATTGGCTCCGACACATTAGGTTGGCCTTCCTTCTCATAAGGACTGTAAAATTCTGGCTGGAAAGCATTATATTTGTTATTAGTAACCCCTTTTGTGGTTGTTGTTGTTGCTGCTGACATTGTCGGGTTGATCAAAGTATTAGCTGGTTCCATATTGTTATTGTTGTCTTGTATGTTTTTGGTGACAATTTCAAGTAAGCTATGCAATTCCTCTTGATCGATTTTCTCCCCGTTACTCCCATCAAAGGCAATGGTGGAATTCGGTGCATATCTACCATTTCGCAAATGTTCATGAAGCTCAGCATTCAAGAAATTACTTGCTTGCACTTCAAACAAACTAGAAACAATAGAACTGTATGGTAAATGGCTGTATTCTTTGATATCGGCATGGGCATTGGAAAGAGTGAAAAAAGGGTTCATGGAATCATCAGTCAAGTTGATCCAATCAGCATTGTTTTCATTCAACATTCTTTGTCTGAGCTTCTCATTGACAGCTCTTTCAATAGCATGGTTCTTATTCATTAAAACCTGAGAAACGCTTTCTAATTCCATATCTGGGATCTTAGATGCTGGCAATTTGACATATGGCTGAGCGGTAATGTGACTAGTAGCCATTTGCTTCTTGACATTTTTAAGTTCTTCCTGTGACACTGCTGCTTTTTGAGCCTTTGGAATTTTCTCCTTCTTAGATTTTTCTTCTTTAGTCTTCACCACTTCTTCTTTACGTGATGTTTGAGGAACCACAGGAGGAGGTGGTGGTGGGATTATTTTCTTCTTTTTGTGTTGAACCAAATCTTCTTCATCGCCTTTAATGCCCAACTCACGTTTCAAACTTTTAAAGTGACATCTATCTTCAAACACTTCACGTTCAAGCTTAATGGACTCTTGTCTCTTGAGTTCTCTTTGAGCAACTAAAGAAACCAACAACTTGACACTTTTGAGCTCAATATGTAATCTCCTCAATTTTTCTGCACTCTGCATATCAGTTTTTCTCGTTTTTCTTTGTTGTCTAAATTCTCTTCTTCTAAAACACACAAACGGATCATCGTCATTATTTCTATCAGATGGGTCTTCAAATTTGAGTTGAGGTGTCAAAGGCTGGCCTTGTCTTTCTATTCTTCTTCTTTTCCAATAAACATACACATCATTACCAAAATCCTGCAAAAGGGTTTCCAACGGTCTAATGTTCTTTTCTTGTTCTTCTGCATTGGCCGGGTCTAACAACGTAACAAAGCTGTCAACATGCATCTCTTTTTTCAAACTATCTTTGACAGCTGTCGGCGAGGTCTTGTCTGGGGTCAATGCATATTCTTTTATCTGATCAAAACCAAGGATTTCAGTGGGGTCAATGGTAATGAAAGGCTGTTTTTCATTGATAACTCTTTCAAAAGTATCCACTAACAATTCAAATTCGTCTTCCAGGAGTGAGTTAGGTTTTTTTTTGTCTCTATTCTCCTGCTGCTGCTGCTGCAGCACCAGACTCTCATTATTTTTATTATCATCATTATTGTTGTTATCTTCATTCGAATTGAATTTGTTGAGCCATTCCTCATCCTCTTCATCCATACAGTAGGGCACTCCGACGGTGTCCTCAACTGTCGCAGATGTTTTTAAATAGGAATTTGAAAGGTTGTAAGTACCTGTGTAATACTTCTTTGCGTCTTTCCATAGCTTAGAAGCATCGGGCGTTGGAATGAAAAATTTATTTTCTTGTTCCTGTTCCCGTTGTTGTTGTTGCTGCTGCTGCTGTTGCTGCTGCTCCTGCTGCTTTTGACCTTGATCTCCATCTTGATCTTGATCTTGATGGTGAGGTTTGGAGACCGCGCCTGCGTCTTTCTTCAGCGCGGGAGCGGCGGCGGGAGCGGTGGCGGGAGCGGAAGTCGGTGCACCGCCGGTGGCGCCCGCCATCTTCATGATACGTTGCAAGTGGACCTCGGTCTCTTCGTGCTTCTCAACACCGGTCTCGACATGTTGAAGTTCACGCTGTTGATCTTCTTTCTCGAGGTCTGGCACCTCTGGTTGCCTAAGGATTTGAAGCGTCTGCTTCACCGAGATCTTTCGCTGTCTAAAACGAGCGCCAACGGAAGGAGGAACCGCCATCGTCGTTCTCATAAATGTGACATTTATTAATTAGGGGTTGGGAGGGTGGCGAAAAAGACTGGTCAGTGGGATGAAGGAGAACTGATGGCCATGTCAGGACACTGAGGAACCGGGGACAGGTTGTAGATGTCAATTGGGTACTATTTACTTTGATTGACTGGAGGGCGGCTGCTCGTAGTTGTGTGGATGTTGATGCTTTGTTAGTGCGTTATTATTGTTGTTGACAAGTGTATTTTCGCGATGGTATTAGGTCCCCTATTACCGCCGAGCTGAGCGCCGAATGAAAAGAAAAAATTTTCACCCGTGCCCGCCCCTGCTGCGAACACTGCGATTGCTGGATTACTGGATGGTTGGCGGCGGCAGCAGCGGGCGCTGAGGCGAAACTGGGCGATAGGCATTTATTTGTTTGTTTGTTTGTCGTGCTGTAAGGTTGCTATGCTACGTTGCCAGGCAAGGTGTAAGGTAGGGTATCACTAGGCTACCTTCCCAATATGGCAAATTATAAAAGATAATATCATGTGATGCACGTGATGAAAACTGTTCACAATAAGCATCATGTGACTAGTATGGTTATGCAGTACTGGTCGACTCCAGCAGATCACCGAAAACAGAATGATAGAAGATATTCAATGGATGAACATTGAACAAATTAGAAAAGCTGAAGAAATGGAACAAGAGTGAATATAAAAGGTCAATCGGCCAACTAAATAAATAACACCTATCAAAGATGTCCAGAAGAGCAAGGGGCCAGCCGCTTTTCCAAACTAAAGAGGATACAAACTTCAAAGAAGCCTTGAAATTGTACGAGGCCAAGCACCACAAGAAGGCATTGAAGCTTATTGACACCAACTTGAAGAAAAAATCCCATGCACCATCTTTGGCATTGAAAGGGTTGTTATTGTACAACATCCACAGCGCTAACGGCAAAAACGAAGACCCACAACATGTTGAAGCTAAACTGTACTTCCGCAAAGCATTGAAAGAGGATGAGTCCAACCCGATTATCAACCACATTATTGCCATTTTCAGTAGAGCCATTTGTGATTATGCTGAAGCCGCCAAATACTATAGATTGGCATTAGACAATGGCTCGGAAAACAAGAACATCTTGAAAGATTTATCTGTCACTGAAGCTCAATTGAGAAGATATAAAGCAATGGCAACTTCCCGAGGTGAAATTTTAGATGAATTCCCAGGTTACAGAGCTCACTGGACTGGTTTGGCAGTAGCCCATCACTTGAATGAAACTTACAACTTAGCCGAGAAAACTTTGACAAGATTTGAAGACTTGGCTGAAGGAAAACTTTCTGAACCTGAATTTTTTGAGCATTCTGAATGTTTGCTTTACAAAAACAGAATTATTTTTGAAAGTGGTGATGTTAAGAGAGCGTTGGAGAATTTGCAAAAAATTGAGCCGAACGTCTTGGATAAGTTGAGTGTCTACGAATCTAGAGCATTGTATCAATCCATGCTTGGAGATCATAAAGCTGCTTCTTTAACATACAGAAAATTATTGCAAAGAAACCCTGATAAGGTAGACTACTACTACTTGTTGGAAGCTAGCTTGGGTATCGCTTCTTCTGAAACCAACAAGAGACTCAGATTGTACAACAAGCTTGAGAAATTTTACCCAAGGTCTGATCCTCCAAAAATTATCCCATTGGTATTCTTGCCATCAGCTAGCAGAGAGTTTGAATCCAAATTAAATGCTTACTTAACCTCCAAACTTTCAAGAGGCGTTCCATCGGTGTTTAATGCTTTATCATTTGTTTACAAGAATCCAGAAAAGGCTAAAGTTCTTGAAAGATTGGTTTTTGAGTATTTAAAAGAAATTACTTCTGATAAAGTTGCTGATCCAACCGTGGTTGTTTGGACATTATATTTCATCTCCCAACATTACTTGGCCCTTCATGATTTAGCCAAGGCCGAAGAGTATGTTGACAAAGCCATCAGCCATTCTCCAACATTGGTTGAGCTCTATTTGTTGAAGGGTAAAATTACCAAGCATAAGGGTGAATTCCAAAAAGCTAGTGAAATTGTTAACAGTGCCAGATTATTAGATTTGCAAGATAGATTTATTAATTGCAAAACTGTCAAATACTATTTGAGATCTAACGATGTTGATAATGCCATCAAAGTTGCTTCTCTATTTACTAAAAATGATAATGCCGTTAATGGATTAAAAGACTTGCATTTAATGCAAGCCAATTGGTATCTTATTGAAGAAGCTGATTCTTACTTTAGATTATTCCAAGAAGCCAAAAATACTTTGCTTAAACGTTTGACAATTTTGGATGCTGAAGATGCGGAAATTCCGCCAGAAACCCTCAAGGAGATTAAAGAAGACATTGATTTGGTCAACAAATTTAAAGGTCTTGCCTTGAAAAGGTTCAATGCAGTGGTCAAGAACTACAAAGACTATGACAATGATCAATTGGACTTCCACAGTTACTGTATGAGAAAAGGTACTCCAAGAGCTTATATTGATATGTTGCATTGGGCTGATAAGCTCTATGACCAACCATTGTTCCTTAGGTCAGTCAAGGGTATCTCTGAGATTTATTTGCAAATTAACCATGACTTGGCCACAAAAGAAGATCAAAAGACCAATCTTTTTGAAAAATACACCAATTTGGCTATCACTAAAAAGAACAAGAATAAAAACAAAAACAAGTTCAATAAGAAGAAAGAAGAAGAAATTAATAAAGTAACTGCTTATGACAATGATCAAGATGTCTATGGTGAGCACCTTATCAGCACTACCACTCCAATTGATCAACTTAACGAAACTTTCAGTTTGTTAAAAGACAAATCATCGGTGTTTTATACCAAATTAGCCTTTTTGATCTTTTATCATCAAGCAAAATATCTCTTGGCTTTCCAAACCCTTAAGACTGCCAAAACATTAATTTCTGAAACCACCTTGTTGGCATACTTTTTGATTAAGTTGACCCTTGCCAATAATGCTCAAGTTGATGATCCAAAACTCGCTGCATTGAAAAAAATTGTTTCCAAATCGGTGGAGACTACGTTCCCAGATTTTACTGAACTGAATTTATCTGGATCATTGGTAAAATATTCTCAATTTGTAGGTAACGGTATCGAAAGTAACTATTATTTTTTGAAAGCTTTGAAATTGGTATTTGAGAATGACAATAAGGATGATGCTGCTGAGGCTGAGGCTAAATTTTTAGCAGAACTCGCTAACTATGGTGACAAAATTGCGCATGTTTCAGATGGCGGATTTGAAAAATCATTGAAGCCTAATGATGTTGTTATTGCTAAAGACTACGTTAAGTCAAAGGGTGCTGAGGAGTACTATTGGATTTGAGTAGTGGTTTGTTATAATTTCTCTAATTTTTACTGCGCTATGTACTTATACATACTCGATGTTCATAAACTGATATATTGTTAGACAAATTTCTTATTTGAACCTGCTATTTTATTTTGTTTTTATTTGTCAGTAGATAATCGTGCTAGAACATATTCTACAAATCTATTTAGCTATGCCCAATACCATATCACGAGGTAGCTTTGCTATGCACTTTATTTAGGGCTCCGTCCTACTTAAGCACCATTTCTTGTTATTTAACAAAGTTGCTCCACTTTACTTGAAATAATAAAAAAATTTTGTTGGTTCCTCTATTGTTGTTGCATCCAGGGAAAAAAAGGTATTTATGGCAGTATTTGTGTCTGTGAAGTTTCCATGAGTAAAGTACATTGACCATGTTGAACCCCGAAAAACGTTTCCTGTATGGATCTGCAGACCTGCCCCTGATTCTCGAGGTCCAAGCCACGCTGATGATGATTTCAGAATCTTGGCACAGCAAGAGATCATTTCCACGTGAAGGTATAACGACAACGACAACAACAACAACAACAACAACAACAGCGAGCATTGCTGCTATTCAATTCTTAAAAATAATATTGTTATTACAACTTGTACGGTTTGCACTGGTAAACACTTTTTTTTATCATAATAGATTGTCTATGACTTTAAAAGAGAGCCGAATAAATGGAATTATAAAGATAAAATAAAATGGTTATTGAAGTAATTGCAACATTCGAAACGAAACCAAAGAAAAAATAAAACAAAACAAAAGAAAAAAAAATTGAATGAAAATCAAGTTAATTAAGCAAGGACAAAATCTCAACAAAATGAATGACTTAACACAGAAGAGCGTAAAATGGAAAATAAAACTAAAAACAAAGTTGCTAATAGAATAGAATATAAAGTATACATAAAATGAACAAAAAAAAAAAAAAAATCAAAAATTGGATCAGAGAAAAGAGCAAGAAGAGACTTATCAATCCTACGGAACAAACACTTGGAAATAACAATGCTGTAAGTTTGAGGTAAACTAACTCCAAAAGTGTCAGTGACAGTAGCCACTGCCACTCTTCCACACACCAATTGGCATCTTGTGACCCAGTGGCAAGCTGCTTCGTAAAATACAGCGTAGTCTACCTATACAGTAGCGCTCCACCGCACCGACCCAGGGCAGTGGCCCCATTTTACCACTAAGAAACGTGACTCTCCGACAACCAAAAAGATCCATTTCAATTGAATATAACGAATATTGTTTATTAGACACTGTCCGATACACACTCAACACCGATATCCATCATATCATTGCAAGGTACCCACCATTACACCAGCACCATACCAATGCCAGAAGAAAACAGAGTCTCTCAGTTCCCCGCCGGCGACGACTCCAGCGTCGCTCCAATTCCTGTACCCTCGGACACAGCAGCAGCAACGACAGCGGCATTGAACAACATCCCATCGCCCGACTCGGTGTCGTCAGCAGAGCCAAAGCAAGAAGGTGATGATGAAGAGGGCGACCAAGAAGCAGAAATTGGGGCGAGCGGGAAAAGCCGCTTGAGCAACAGCGATACAGCCAAAGACACATTGAGTACTGCAGCTGGAGATGTCAAGAATGATAACACCAGCAGCGACAATCATAATAATAATAATAGTAATGATAATAATGATAAATCAGTGCCAGTAGTACCGTCTCAGGAAGCAAAGGGCACCAATGCCACTTTATCCAGCACCGCACAATCTGAACCTCAGCAAAGAGACCAAATTGGCCAATTGCCGTTGGATGAACCACAGAGTGAAACTGGACCTCAAATAAATGAGAAATCTCTACCAGCAGAGCAGCAAGATGCCGAGTACGTTTACGAGGACGAGGACGATGACGACGAGGACGACGACAGTGATGAAGAATATGTGGATGATCTTGAGCTCCAGTGGCAGGAAAGCATGAACCAGTTGAGGGGATTACTTAGTTTTGTTATATTGCCATTAGTGGGGAGAATGGTTGGCAGAAAAGTGGCTAATTTGAGTATGTTTGATTCTTTTTTTTTTTTTTTTTATTATTATTCACTATTGCAATCAACTTTTAGTCTTGCAATGCGGCTCTTGAAGCCGCTTGCTGTTCTATTTTATCGATTATTTATCAATTGTCAATGACCTTACGTTCTCGTACAGTTTTACTAACAAGGCTTGCTATTTTCAGTCTGGAGAAGTGTTGCTAAAAGAATATGGAGCTGAAGAGCCGAAAGCGAAGATTGAAACACAAAAGGCGAACCGAGCAGCTTGAAGAGGGGTCCAATTGGGCTGAGCTGGTCTTAGGTCTGCATTGAAGGCGGCTTTTAGGGGAGCAACCAAACCAAACCAAACAGTCAGCGGGGAAGATGGGGGCATTTTTTATCATTTTCATCATTTTTATCAAGGTTATGTACATACACTCTAGCACTAGCACTCTCGCTGCTGCCCTCGCCGTCGCATTATAATACACTGCCGTATCTACCGATCACGAGGCATGATCGTGCCGATATGGAGCTAGCTACGTTGGATAAGGGTGGTGATTATTTATATAGCTTGGATAGTGTGGATAATGCAAGTTATGGCAATATTGCCATTTTTGTTCACTTTATGGTTTCTTACAAGAGGTAATAAGAGCACACGGGGGGAGGATCTGTATCTTAATGTAAAGAAGAACAAGTCTATCAAATAGTAAAGATTAAAAATTTGAAACTGAAATCATTAAATAAAAA
>JXWR01003952.1_pt1 | contig 13307 bp, 6 predicted proteins | sample 315541 | NCBI WGS metagenome assembly JXWR01 (sample SAMN03273951, study PRJNA271842) | soil metagenome | isolation source: rice field ambient CO2 | place: India: CRRI Experimental farm Cuttack,Odisha-753006 | collected 2013-12-17
GGTATGTTTTTCGATTCATGGTTCTTTTTTTTTTGGTGATAATTTTTTTGTTTACACATTGCCTCATTCTAAAATGGTATCCACCACCGCAATAAATTGTTCCTTGATTGCACTCAAATACTCTTTATTAGATTCCATAGTAACGAACTGCAAATTTGCCCCGCCTTGGGGAGTGGACACAAGGTACAAGGATACCACTGATGATCCCACAACAGCTCCGGATCCAAATACCAAATCCTTGATAATCAACTCGTTATCTGAATTTTTGCTTGAAGGCCTGTACAAACCAAGATTTGAACACTCAAAGGCCGTGTCACTTGGGGTAGAGTGTTCGCCAATGGTGTATTCGGAGACTGATGGCACATAATTGAGCATTCCGTTCATTTGAACTTCATCTGAAAAATTATTCTCTAGTGATTTACGTAATTCCCTTGTTCCGGTTTCTGCACTGGAAATTAGTTGACCATCAGCCATAGTTGTTTGTGGATCAATTGCATTGAAATTAGAAAAAAAGCCTGCGATATTGAGCCCAAGTTTGTACTTTTCTTGTTCATTAATAGGGGCCAATCTCCTCAAATTTATAGGAATGCAATAGTGAACCGGTAAATTATCAAAATGATCCTTCAATACAAATTGCAAAGCCGAAAGAAGCCAAACAGAAACACTAATGTTTTTGGCTTTGCAAGCTTTCAAAAGTTTTGAAAGATGTCCAGGAGGAATATTGATCAACAAATGAGCACAACTAGATTTTTTCTCTGGAAGACTAGCTAACTTGAAAGTGTCTGGCCCATTAATAAATTTCTGGACAAAAGTTGGCAAGTACGGCACAACGAAATGCCCAAAGAGAGTGGAAATTATAAACCAAGTTCCCGGCTTTTGAGTAATGACATCAGCCTCAGAGGTCAACGGATATTGTTTGAGGCCAGGAATTACAAGCTTGTTCGATATATATAGCTTTTGATTCGCAATGTCGCCAGTAAAGCCAATGCCCTGACCTATATCATTTTCAATGGTAAATTTCTTGTTGGCAATATCATTGTATGTTTTTTGGAATTCATCGTGAAAAATTACACCGCTCATACCGTCAGCCAAAGCATGATTATAAAGAAAACAAGCTGTTGCATCATTAACAACATACAATCTCCAAAGTGGTTTCTGTTGGTCTGCTTTAATGGTTCTGTCTCGGCTGTGCACATAACGGAGAACGTCTTCATTAACAGTTGTTGTTGTTGCTGTCGCATGTTGTAAAGGATTACTATCCAATTTGCCAATATCGAGATACACAATCACATCACCAAAAGCAATGCTGTCAAGATCTTTTATCCTCCAATCTTCAGATTGATCTTGGGTATTTTCTGGCTTGTTGAGATGAAAATCAATACGCAATGCTTCATGCTTGTAAATGAGTGCCCGAAGAGTCTTCAATAGAAGTTCTTGAAATGTGTTGTTGGTTGAATCGAAAATGTTCTTGGAGTAAGTAGCACTCACAGACACCGTGGTCGAGAATTCTAACTCTGTACGGATCACGTAGTGTTTCTGTACGGGCGTCAATTCTTTCATACTGCTTTCCTTAAGCTTTCTTTACTGATGATTTGGGATAGAAGAGAGTTTATATTCTTGAACTTGACAGGACACGGACACTTTTAGTTTCGGTACTCGGCTTTATTTTTGCGGTGCGGCAATACAACTCAACGTACCTCTTTTCTCCCATGTTATGTGTGCTTCCAGCACCACAATACAACGCCAATCATCAGTGCTACCCAACCAACGCTATATTTAGTCCTTCTTGTATTGTGTCAACACTCTTCAACTGTATTATACACATACTTTATTGCTTGTTACTACTGTTATTTTCCACTTCTTGAACAAAACGGTAATCGTTTTTTATAAACGTCGAGCTTTTACCACTCTTCATAACAACAAATTATTGTTTGTTTTGATTCGCATTGTCAAAGTAACTACTGTCCCCAGAAAGTTTTACAGAATAGAGTAATACGAAAGGTTCAGTTATTCCTATATCTTTGCGAAATCATCGGGCAGGGTAGCATGCTCCTCACGATAGGCATACCAAAATCCAAAGTACGCCTGAGATTCAGTACAGATTTAGCTTTGCCTGTCTACAAAATAATCCACAAATAAGGGCTCCCTTATACATGCAAAGACTAACTCTGCTTTCTGTTTTCAAATCCAGCTTTTTCTGTGCTCCCAGGTCTCGTTTCAGCAAGACTCGACCGCGAAAGCGTATTTTTTTTTTTTTTTTGTAAAAATCTGAGAATTTTCGTATTCGTATTAAAAGATCAAAAGATAGCAGTAAGTCCGCACAATCAAAGCGGGCGTCACCATGCATTATAGCGCTCGAGACTTTTATCTTCAAAAGAAGTGGCTGAATTGATTTTAATGAGCAGCGAGGAGCTTGAAACGATCGTTGGCTTTTGTCATTTTCTTGCTTCTTTTGACATAAAAATAAAACTATACTCTCTTCAGCGCCTTGCTTATGATACATCTTTTGAACTTGCCAGGGCTGAGCTGATGCCTTTTAGTTGTGCCAATGTTAATAGTTTTGTAACTACAGTTATAAAGGAGATCTAAAGAAGATAAAAGACAATAGCATCCGCCACAGTGGCATACTCGGAAGCCAATATCACATGACCGTTGAGAAAGACCGGTTTTTGCCACAATCTTGAGATGAGGTGGATAAAACACATTGCAACGGAACAGTGTGAATGGTGTTCTTTGCCTTTAGAATGCTGGCTACTGAGTATTATATGACATCGCTGCTACTAATCGGAGTTATAAAATAGCATATAATTACAGTACATCTCTTGTCTTTCCAGCTTATTACATTCAAATACAGCACAGCATGAGTTGGTTTGGATCTGCTGCAATCAACATTGATGCTCTTATCAAAGAAACTTGCTCAGAAGCTATCCCCAATGGCGAAATAGACTACAACAAAGCATTTGAAATCATTGATTTGATCAAGGTTAAAAAGGTAAAGGCTAGGGATTTTTTGAGGTCATGGGAAAACAAAATAATCAACAATAAAAATCCTAATAATCAAATATCACTACTTAATTTGGTGGACTTGTGTATAAAGAACTCAGGTATCAACTTCTCTTTAGAGATCTTTGCCGGAGGCAGCGTTCCTAATGCTGGCTCTGATAATGACTTTAGCTCCTCTTATGGCACTATTCGTAATCAGTTTTTGAATAAGCTATTGTTTATCTTACACAACTCAAAGACAAACTCTTTAGTGAAGGATAAGGTGCTAGAATTGATTGAAACCTGGCACATATTATTCAGCAAACATTCTAATTTAAACCATAACATCAACTTGATTTACGACACTTTAAAAGACGAGAATTTCAAATTTCCTAAAATAGATAACAAGGTGATTTTCAATGAGAAGTTTCTTGAGTCAAAAGTTCCTCCGGTGTGGGTTGATTCAGATTCCTGCATGATAGGCTTTGAACCTTTTACAGTTATCAACCGAAAGCATCATTGCAGAAACTGTGGTGGTGTCTTTTGCCAGTTGCACAGTGCCAAAAGTGCCCCAATACCAATGATGGGCCTCAATGAACCAGTGAGAGTTTGCGACTCTTGCTTTGAGCAGATCACTGAAAAATCGAAAACCACTGGCCATGGCAATGGGCATGTTGTGAAGCATGGTCACCGTCAAAAGACTGCGAGCAAAGATTATGATAGCGACGAAGATGAGTTGTTGAAAAAAGCACTTGCCTTAAGTTTGAAAGAATCACAGCTCAATACTAGCACTGCTTCGGTGAACAGAAACATATCTAACAAAGGAGGTGAAGCTGTCAATTCTTATATAAGCGAAGGTGACGAAGATGAACAAATGAAAGCTGCTATTGCCGCTAGTTTGAAAGACTTAGAAGAACAGAAAAAGGAACAACCAGCTGTTGAGGTACAACCAAATGCACAATCATCGACCTCAGCATATCCGATTGTGAAGACAGGCTATCCATATACCCCTCAAGAAGTTTCTCAACAACAACAACAACAACAGCAACAAGCACCTCAGCAACCCCAGCAGTCACAACCATCTCCGTTTGATGGGCTATTGGATCGCGAATTAGAATCCAAAATAACATCAAAGGAAGAAGATTCTATTTACTTGTTTTCACAGCTCATGAACAACTTGAAACAACAGCAGATCAATGGTCAACAGTCTGCTAACGAAATTGTACAGAATCAAGAACTCCAAGGCCTTTATACGGAGATAATTAAGTTGAAGACAAAGTTGGGAAGAAACATCAATGAAGATTTGGGAAAATACGAACAGTTTATCGATTTACAACAAAAGTTGGGGACCATTGTCAGATTATATGACAGCTTATTGGAAAAAAGATTAAGTTTAAGAGGATATAATCGGAATTCTTACGGTGGGTCAATTCAATCTTCAGGACAACAGTATCCATACAGCACAATACCTCCAAACTACAGTGGAATACAGCCATCATACACTGGTTATGCACCACCTCAACAACCTCTTAGTTTTACTGTACCTAATCAAAGCACGGGAAATATTTCAGCTCAACCAACTGCACAAATACCACCACAGTTTACCCATGATCCGTACAAAGAAGCTTCGGAATCTTCGCAAATTAGCAAAAATCAGACGCAGTATCCTCAACATTCACAGCCTAGTCTGAATTTAGGACCTACAGAAACAGGTATAAGTGAACCCCAAACGGGAGAACCACAGTCAAGAAGCGTTTTGCCATCTGAACCACAGAGCTCAGATTTACCAAGCGCACCATCTGAACCTTCTGCACCATCTGTTCCACCAGTAGCTTCTGCCCCGCCAGTACCAACGGATCCTTCTGCCCCATCAGCTCCAAGTGCATCTTCAGCCACGAATCAATTATCATATAATACGCCTCAGGGACAAGTAAGTCCACAGCAAACATCTTCAAATTATGCTAATTTGTTTCCAAGTGCACCGACCGCTGATCTCAAGGATCAAAATACACACAAAGAGGAGGCTCTTTTGATAGAGTTGTGAATAGCTAGAAGTTGTTTTTATGTTCGCTATCTCTGAGTGGTTGTAATTAGAAACTGCGCTAGATTTAGTATAGCGCCTTTGGCTATTGGACGTCAAAAAAGCATGTATAAGCTGTCTTTCTATTTTCTCATTAAAAGTTTTGATGTTGGTTTTTCTAGAATTTTTATTTTTTTTTTTTGTCTTTCTTTTGTTTTGCTAAAGCATTATTCAACAATGTCTACAAATTGATGAATATAAATAAAACTGTTTTATAATCATTGATTATCTCTAATGTACACACATAATGTAATCTATAAATCATCAAAAGTGCCCGTGACAGCATTTTGTTTTGACTTCTTCTTTTTCTTACTTTTGATAACATCTTTCCAGTCTTCTTGTATCTCATCATCACTTTCATCACTACCTTCTTTAGCAGCCTTTTCCTTAATTTCTTTTTCAAAGGCTTCTCTTTTTCTCTTCATTTTTTCATTTCTAGTTTGTCTAGATTCTTTTTCATCGACTTTAACCGACCATGCTTCATTGGCCTTTTTCAATTCTCTTTTCTTTTGCTTTTCCTTCTCTTTCTTTTCAGCATTTGCAAGATCCAATAACCTGGCCTTCTCTTTTTGTTCATTCAAGTACTTATACTCCTCTAAATTTACTACTTTAGTAGTGAGCCAGCCATCTTTGGGTAACTTATCTTCGTCCAAATATCTGGTCTCTGGCATTCTTGGCAATCTGATCAAGCCATAAGCTTTAGCAAGTCCAATATAATCAAGACTCTGCAATCTGAAAATAGAAAGAGCTGAATGTTTACTATAATATCTAATGAACCCAACGTATGATCTCACAGAAAGATCGTATCTTGCTCTATCTTCCAAAATCCATTTTTCTACAATTTTATGCAAATTGGTCTTGAATCCATATTCAATGTTTAATTCTTTGTCCAATTTATCCAAATTTGTCAACTGAGGCTCTTCTTCCATGTCTACTTTCTTGACCCGCATGAAATCGACATAGTCTTCTTCTCTGCCTTTATTGAGTAGCACTAATGCTTTTCCCACTTTGTTTGCTCTACCGGTTCTACCACATCTGTGTAAAAACACATCTGGGTCTGTTGGTGGATCAATTTGTACCACTAAATCCACATCAGGAATATCAATACCTCTAGCAGCAACATCTGTTGCCATCAAAATAGACTTGCCCTTTTGGTTACTGGTAAAACTTTCAAGAGTTCTAATTCTCGGCTTGAGTTGCAATTTACCATGAATCGAGAAAAATTTCAAGTTCTGCTTCATTTCTGATGCATCTGATGCTTTGGAAAGTAAGTAATTAAACATTGAGTAAAAATAAGTCACTGATATACAAGTTGGGAAGTATACTATAGCTTTTTTGAAATCAAACGTAGCAAATATGTGAAACAAAGCTTTGATTTTCTGTTCAGACTCAAGGGCAAAATATTTGATGGATAAAGATTTAGGAGCAGCGTTGAGGGCACTTTGACTCTTGACTGCAATCTTGACTGGATTAGCCATACCAATTTTAAAAATCATGTCACCAGCACTAGAAATCGTGGCTGAAAATAATCCAATTCTTTTTTGCCTTGGTAGCTTTCTAACGATTTCTCTAATGTTCTGTTCAAAACTTATGTCCAATAATCTATCAGCTTCATCGAGCACCAAACAGTCAAAATCTTTGGTTTTCACCACTGACTGTGACAAGAACTCAAGTAGCTTCCCTGGAGTGCCCACTATTATTTGAGGTTTCACCGAGAAAAAATATTGAAGATCTTCTTGCAAAGTGGTCAAAGATCCAACAATCTGTTGAGTTTTAACGTTGGCTGGCAAGCTTTGCTCTTTTCTTATTTCTTCATCTTGGGGATAATACTCTAGTATGTTGTTGAAGACATTGTTTATCTGGACAGCTAACTCTCTCGTGGGAGCAACAACCATGGCAAAAACATGGCCTTTTTTGACAGGCTCGGGGTTGCGGCATAACCTCTGCAATATTGGAATCACAAAAGAAATGGTTTTCCCAGATCCAGTAACGGCCTCCACTACTACATCTTTGTTTCCTGTGAATAATGGAATGGTTGAAGCTTGCACCGGGGTCATAGAGGTAAACCCCTGCGCTTCAACCGCGTTCAAAATCCAAGGATAGAGCTCGCAGTTGATGCTCTTCCAGGATAAATTCCCCTGCTTTGTTGACATCTTGATATTGCTGAGGCTGTTTTGTGACAGAATTGTCGAGATATCAAGAAATTAGAGCTCCATCTGCTATAACGTAACATTAACAAATATAAAAATTTTTTTTTTCTTTCAGCCATCTCATCGGGTTATGAGCCATGTGGCAAGATCATCAAAATTACCAAACCCAAGCTCAAAGCATATTACAAGAAAGAGAATGGACATTATTATAGTATGCTGATGAACTGAAAAAATCTTTTCGTTTCTTTTTTGTTTCAAAGCAACTATATATTATCTTTTTTGCTAGTTGAAAATGAGCGATGAGCAACGATATGACCGTCAATTGAGGTTATGGGCTGCTGATGGGCAGCAGAACTTGGAAGATTCACATATTTGCCTCATCAATGCCACTTCAACTGGCTGTGAAATCCTCAAGAACTTGGTATTGCCGAACATTGGGCAATATACTATTATTGATGATAACACAGTGAAGGAATCAGACTTGTCAAGTAATTTTTTCTTATCTGAGGACCAGTTGGGCGCTAGCAGAGCTGAGGCGGCAAGTATTCTATTGAATGAATTGAATCCTTCGGTGAAAGGCAATCACATTAATAAGTCTTTGGCTACTCTTTTAGACTCGGAAGGCAAAGATTTCTGGAAGAAGTTTAACTTGGTGATTATTACTTCCACATATCAGCTAGCGGGTCCTGTCGATAAGCTTATTGATTTGTTGTGGGACCAGAATGTTCCGGTTCTCACGGCAGAAGCAGTAGGGTTTTATGCCAGTCTCAAAATAATTTTCAAAGAGCGAACTATCATACAATCACATTTAAATGAGATCCCTGATTTGCGCATAGACTGTCCGTGGGTTGAATTGGTAGACTACGTAAATAAACTTAACATTGAGACCTTATCAGTGGAAGAAATCAAAGACATACCATATTCAGTGTTATTAATATACTTTCGTACCAAATACATTGAGCAGTTCAAGGAGTCGCCAACTAGAAAGCCGTTCAAGGAATTTATTGAAACAAACACGGCTGTGTCCTCAATACGTTACGCAGATTTAGAAAATATTGAAGAACTCCTCAAGTTTTACTGGAGAGGAACTACCAAAACGTCTATACCTTTAGAGGTCCAGAGAATTATCCATGATGCCGAACTAAACAATGAGATAACCAATGAGACGTCCCCATTTTGGATATTGGTTCGTGCCTTGAAAGTTTTTGTCGAGGAAAACAATGGAAACTTACCACTTTCTGGTAAAGTGGTTGACATGGCTTCTTCCTCCAAAGCGTACATTGAATTACAAAACATTTACCGAGCAAAGGCGAAGGCTGACAAAGAAAAGATTTGGGAACATACAAAAAGAATTGTCAAAGATGCTAATTATCCAGAGTCTAATATATCTGAAAGTTTAGTGGATAATTTCTGCAAAAACTCGCAGTACCTTATTGTTCAAAAAGGCTCAAAAAAAATCTTCAGTGATGATCTTAAGAATAAAGTTGCAAATCAAAATAGTCTCGCCAGTATCTACCTTTCATTATTAACCGTTGCTAAATTTTACAAAGAGAATAAGAGGTTTCCGGCCACATATGAATTGGCACGCCTTCTTGATTTAGCTAAAACACATCTAGGACAGGAGATAAATCTTGACAATGATAGTCAATTCACAAAAACAATAAAGGAAGTTATTAGAAGCGAAGGCGTGGAAATGATAAATATTGCTTCTTTCATAGGAGGGTTGGGCGGCCAAGAGGCCCTTAAAATTTTGACAAACCAGTATATCCCATTGAACAATACTTTGGCCTTTGACGGTATCTTTAGTCACCTTGAGAGATGGAGAGTATGAATTGTAATATCTAATAGCTATTGTTGCTATGTTTGATGTTGTGCACTGTTTCGCTTTATTTTTTGTTAGGTTCAATATTCTGTAAGCATGTGTTTGTGGCCCCGCGCAGTTTGCGGCAGCAGTAGGTGATACTTCTTAGGTCATCAACAAAACCAAAGAGAACACAACTTTTGAATTCTTCCCTTGTAGCCTTTCTCTGGCATATCCATCAACAAGAGAAAATTATTTATCTCGCTAGCATTAAAGCTTACCAGGGAATTTGCTTTTTAGCTTATATGATTTTCAATACCGCGCTATTGTTTTCTCCCAGCGCGTCGATACCCGATATCCGGACATACGCCTCGAACTATGAGCTTCGAAGATAATCCTCCTCAGCATTTCTCATATTCTCAAAAACATTTGACAATTCCGGAAGTAAAATTAGATACCGAGGCTTGGGCAGACAGCACAGCTAATGTGCCTTTAGAGTACACCGACTACGATATTGAAGCATTCAACAGTTCACAAGCAAACTTGGCACCTTCTACGGCAACATCAAATAGTCAAGATGATAGTTTCAAAATCGAAAATGCTATTAATGGTAAGTGTTGTGATTGCATTGGTAGCGCTCATTGGTCAACTGTTCAAGAAAATCCAGCAGATTCTGGGGGAAGTCCACCGCCCGTTTTGCATGTTTGTGACGTTTACAATGATGATAGTGTAGATAAAGACGATATGAGCATGGTTGATGTTGAAAATTTCAATAGCGAGCAACTCATAAGAACAATTTCAGCTGGAATTGCAAACTTGAATACAGCTGAACAGCGCTCTTTTAGTAATGGAATTGATGAAGCTTCAAGCGTCGCCAGTTCAAGCATACTTATTTGCGACAAACCAGAGTTTGGTAAACACACCTCAGAGCACTCATATTCTATTCCTGCTCATCTTATCCAAAATTATGCTCATGACGCTGCATTCTCATCGTCTTTATTATTCAAAGGTGTCGATTACGTCGATTTACATCCACGAATTTTCCAGAATCATGTTTTACTGACTGAATGGCGGACGAAGCTGCCAGAGAATCATCCATTCAAGTATCAACGAAATATAAATTGCCCGTTATCAGCCGCTGGGCAGCGCCACTTAGAGCACAGGTGTGGCCATGCCAAGCTTAATGCGGTCTCTTATCGATATATAAGAGTCCGCAAGGACGGGAAAGGTAGAAAAGAAGTAATGTGTCGTTTTTGTACTAATAAGAGATGGTTTAGTTTGAAATCATATAAACACCATTTGTTATTCTCACACGGGATATTAACGGCTAAGATATTTCATACTCCTAAAACCAAATCTGAAAATGAGAATGAATTTATAACTTTTTTACCATTACCCAGCAAATTTTATGAGCAGAATAATCGAGGTTTATTGGATTGTCATGTTCAATGTCCATGTTGTGGCAATTGGGTATTACTAGGCAGAGCAGCTAACGAAGACAATGAGTTGTTAGACCATTTTGGTTTGTATGCAAAATATTTTTTCCATGTGGCGAAATGTATTACGAATATAGATGAGATATGAAAATTTATTATAAACGGGCATTGTTTTTACTTTTTCTCTTTTTTGGTTTCAGGGACAGTATTTGGGTTTCAAAGTTTACAGTTTGTTTTAAAAATTATCTAAGAAACGGTGTATTAATAGTATATAGAATGACCTTTTTTTTAGATTAAAAATCTAGTCAAAAGTGCTCAGCATAATAAAAATGATGAAGTAAATAAATAAATAATGCAATAAGTGAAAAATACAACAGCAAGTGAAAAAAAAGGAAACAAAACAAATAGCAAATAGCAAAAAGCAAAAACAAAAAAAAAAAAAAAAACTAATATAGTCTAATGTACACTTGAAAAAAAAAAATTTCAATAGAGAATCAACAGGAAAAAATTAAACTTACAGTCTAACTTGAGCTAACGCCGTTAGCAAGAGCGCCAGAATAAGCCAAACACCAAGTTCTGGATTGACCGTTATCCAACCAAGTATCTTTGAAGCTATCCTGGGAAAAGAATTCATAACTTGACTTTGGATCATACAAAGCTTGGTTAAGTCTCAAAATACCAGTCCAGCCACTGTCCACGGAGTCAATAATGTTTTCTATGTATTCATCCCATTCTTGCTTGACATAAGTTGGACCTCTAATGGCTGAAGAAACTGGAGTAACTGGAATCATATGAATACCGTGAATGTACTCAACATTGGTACCGAAAAAAGTAGTGTAAGCAATTTTATTTTCAAAGAAAATACCACTGACTTTATTGTTGACAATCTTTTCTGGTTCAATGTCATTATCATCAGAATACAAAAAGTAGTTGTTTAAAGAACGCTTTGTAACAGCAATCATCAAATCACCACGGTTTTCCATAGCAGAGTCCTTGATAACTTTACCCCAAAGTTTCATACCATAAGAGAAATTATAATCTTCACTAGTAGATTCTTCATTCTTACCAGCACCGGAGGTAAAGAGACCAGCAGCCCAAGAATGACCACTAAACCAATCAAACATTCTTGAAACTGGGAAATATTTGTCATCTTCAGAAGGATTAGCCACATCTCTGATCAAACTGTTAACCCAATCTTTATTATCATTAGCCCAAGTTTGATTACCATATTTGTTATCAACATAACCGACAATAGCAGCAGCATGGACAAAATAACCATAATGGAAATGATGGTCATTGTAGTAACCGTTACCGTAATCTTCACCAGAATCGCCGTCATTATTAGCTGTACTAGAAATACCACCAAACTTTGTGTCGTACATGAATGGGAAATGTTGCTGGTTAGAAGTGAAAACTTCAAAAGCTTCTTTCATGCTGCTCAATGTAGACTTGGTAGCATCTTCATCTTCCAAAACGTCAGAAAGGACGTAAAGAATGTATGCGTACTTATCGAGGATCTTACCAGCAGAATAAGTAGAAATGCCATTAATGGAGTCCTTGATATCAGCTTGCAAATCAGATTTAACGGTAGAAGCAAGCAATTTCAACTGATCACTGGTCCAAGAAACAGAACTAGAGTTGAGCTGTTGAGACCATGGGGCAAATTGAATTTGAGTGTTAAGTTGCTCTTCCATGATCAATTTATCAGTAACAAAACCATACATGTTGCCTTTGGTGGTAGATTGCAATGAGATACCAGTAGCGGTCTTTTGAGTAGATGAAGACAAAGATTGAACATGATGAGGCAAGGCAAACACGAGACCTTTACCAGAAGAAGACTTACCGACATTGGTGTATTCAAAACCATAAGTAGCAACACCATTATCAACGGTACCGTCAACTTTAGCCTTAGTTGGGTAAATACCAGCAGTCATATCATAGTAAGCTTCATAAGTGGAGTTTGGAGCGATAGCAACTTGAATAACCACACCATCAGCAGCATCGGAGGCTTCAATTTGATTGTTGTCATTGACAGTGAAGTTGACTGTGGAAGAGGAGTTACTAGTAACATAGACCAACCAGTCACTGCCAGAGAACAAAGTGGCCTTGTATTTGGTAGTACCAGATTGTAAAGCATCAGAAGTCTCTTGAGAGAAAGTTTTAATACCACTAGAAGATTTGATCAATGGCACCAAGTCACCATGGTAAATGGAAGTAACAAAACCTTGACCCAAAACAGTTGGAATTTCAACGTAGTTGGAAGTGTCGTTGTTTTCAGAAAGAGTAACCTTAACAGAGAAATCCTTGATATCGCTAACGCCCAAAGTGACAGAACTAGAGAAATCCTTAGCAGAAAACAATAAAGAAGCAACACTAGCAGGTAAAGTGAAATAGTCAGTTCCGCCATTGGAGGAAGAGCCGCTATCACTACCATAAACAGCTTGGTCTCTAGTAACATAAGAGATACCCCAACCGTACATATTAGTCTTTTCATAGAATAAACCGTATGGGTATGACCAAATCATATCAGTTTGCTCAGAAAGGAACAAGTTAGCATGGAATTTGTTGGTTTCATATGGTCTGTCATTGGTGACGCCATCTGGGATGTCCAAAGGAAGTTGTTTGCGGTCAAAAATAGACAATGGAGCCTCGTCAGAAATCTTGTCAAAGAGGCCACCGCTGATAGAGGTGTCATCAAAGCAGTCGGAAGAAGAGCTGGTGGAGTTGATAGAAGAAGCAAGACAGCTGTTAGACAACGATGAGTTGGTGTAGCCGCTTGAGTTGAAGCCAGAAGAGGAGCCAGAGTTGGAAGAGGAAGTGGAGGAAGTGGAAGCAGAAGGAGAAGATGCAGCAGAAGC
>JXWR01002561.1_pt1 | contig 13301 bp, 6 predicted proteins | sample 315541 | NCBI WGS metagenome assembly JXWR01 (sample SAMN03273951, study PRJNA271842) | soil metagenome | isolation source: rice field ambient CO2 | place: India: CRRI Experimental farm Cuttack,Odisha-753006 | collected 2013-12-17
TTTTTCTTTTTTTTATTGTTTTCTTTTTGTTTTATCACAAATTTTTTAGTGTTGTGTAAGCAACGCATGTATTTTAAGTTCGCGGGATGTGCAAAAAATAGGAGTAAGAACAATATGCCTTTCGGTTACGGTATGTATCGTACAGTTAATGGCAAGATTAGTTGTAGATAATAAAATAAAATTAGAAATTTTTTTGAATTATACTATGGTGCAGTGTGATGTGTTGGTGTATATAAAAACTTTTTGAAAGTATTACTATTAACAAAACTAAAACGCGATTGGATGAGATAAAACCGAGTAATAGTAACCAATGAGAAAAAAATATAATGATTAAGCAGAGAACAAGGGTATTAATAAAGCAATAATAAAGCATGTGTGAATCTGAGAAAGAAGAGAAAAGTAAATGAAATAGAGAAACAAAAAGACAAAAAAGACATATGTGAACTAGGCCACAAAGAAAACTGTAGAACACAAGAGTCATTAACAAAAACCAAACTTCAAACGAAATTGGCAAGTCAAAAAATAGAAGCACATTTTGGGTAATAAAATTTGTAGATATCACAACGATATAAATATAAAGTAGCGAAACATGAAAAAAGGCATAGCATCAAAAACCAGCAAGATGAAGGGGTATCAAACAAGATATAAGAGAGTGTCGCTAAATAAAGCGAAATACAGTTGAGATGAGTGAAGTTGCTTATAGCAAGGCCAAAACAGACAAAAAACCACCAAAGACAGCGCTAGCAACCAATTTGTTACCAGCAGCAGAATGAGTTTCAATTGGTGCACTAGAACTACCGCTGTTGTTGTTGATGCTAGAAGGAGAGGCAGCACTACTAGAAATAATTACTGAGCTTATTGTGCTGTTTGTGGCAGGAAGGATAGTCATAAAACCTGTAGCGGAAGCATCATCAATGGAAGATTCATCAGATGGAACAATTGTACTAGTAAAATGAGCTGAAGATAAAGATGGAGTTGAGGTGGAGTTGAGCCCAATGGCTTTAGCTGCTGTGCTGTAGGCAACGATTGATGGAGTTGAAGAAAGAGGAGTTGGTGGGACAATACTTTCTGGAAGAGAACTCAAAGATGTAGTGGCAGCGACGGTAGCGGAGGAAGAAGAAGCAATGGTGGTGGTAGAGTTAGCTGGTACCGAAGCAACAGAAGTGGATGTCTCTCTGTCAGTGGAAGCAGTGTTGATACATGTCAAACTGGAGTCACCAAGACCAATCAAGGTGTAAAAACAACTCACGTTTGGGTCTTTTGGGTCAACAGGAGATGAAGCAGCAAAGGCAACAGCGGTTAAAGTAGAAAAAGAGATGATATTTTGTAATTGCATTTTGGATGTTGTTTATGCTGGTTTAGTTACTAGCTTGAATAATTATGAATTCTTTTAGGTAATGAAAAAGTGTAGATAATCAGTAGAGTTTGTAAAAATAAAGGTTAATTGTTGATGTTAATACAAAACTTCTTAGAGAAAAATAAATTGCCAAACAATCTTCTTGGTAAAATTCCAGGAATAGACCTTCCTTTATACACCATCATGGCTATTGCCTTTTCTCCATTATTTTCTCTCCTTTTTTCAATCTTTTATGTTCAACTTCCCCATTAGGAACAATGACGCAGTCGCTCACAAACCGCAGTGCTTTTTTTAGTGGTTTAGTCGGGGTCCCTGCTGCATTGCAATGCTTATTGATGCTTCTTTAACCCTCCCCTGACTTCTCCTAGCAGCTACCAGCATGTCTTCACAGACGATTTTCAAACTTGCAGCTTGTTGCATTTGCGCTTTGTTCTATTTTTATTATTGTACTGAAGCGGCAATTAGCAATTCTCAGTTAATTAAACTACATTGAATGTTTAAATCACATGACTTGATAATTGTGTGTCATGTTCTGCAAGCTAGCATATACAAATATGTGTCTACGTGGTCCTGCGTGCAGGACTTAAAACGAGTCCAAAAGTTTCAAGCTATTCATATAACCTATAGTTTGTATTGTTGTTGAGATCTGAATTAGCCAGGCGCATCAGCATTCGTTATAAGCTTTAATGGTTCGCTAGGCTGCGTGCCGTAAACGGTGTTTTTCTACATCAGGCTACATTGTGGATAATCAAACTGCCACTACTTGTTTGTTTCAAAAAGCAGTTTGTCCGTTTGTTTGGACTCCTATCTTTTATTATTATATCTTATTTATACACATACATCTCATAATTAAATTGTATCACTTTGTCGTTCATACATATTTATGTACCTTACTGGCAAATAAATAATATCCAACTAAATATTTCAAACAACACATATAGATGTGCTAGTGCAAATATGTAACACAGTTGTGCAACAATAACATAAAATTTTTCATTATCGTGGCGCAAAAAGGGTGAATGCCTAATCGTTTACTAATTTATATCGGCTCAAGTTGTTGAAACGTAACACAACAATCATAGTCGGAAAATTGTTATCTTCGTTTAATCTGATCTGTTCAGCTAAAGTTCGCAGCAGCAGCAGCTGCTGCCTGTTACTATCCATGACTGTTTGAGCACTTGTTTCAGCGCCACTAGAAAATCCTTCATTTCCTTTATTTGAAAAAACAAGTGTCGTCACAGACTTATCTCTTAATGTAACTTCATAATTCACGTCACTCGCTTTTTGATTCAGATCACTTGAAATAGTTATTATTGGCACAATATTGTTTGATAACATGTATTCATAGTAGTTTAGTCCATGAAAAGAATTATTACTCAGCACAAAATCAGACTGCGGCTGCATTGAAAACCCCTTATTTGAATGTTTGACTTGGTTGATGTTCTCATCATTGTCTTGAGTTATAATATTATTGGTCAATAATGAAACAATTTTCTCACCAATAATACTCAACTGAGGCATACGGCTAGCTTTTGCAAAAGCCAGCCGTCTAATATTTCCCAACTTGATAATCTCACCACCGTCCTCATCAACATCCCCTTCATCGTTACTCTCAGTAAATGGCCCCGATGTGCTATCTACAGGTACAAATGCTTTTGAACCATTGTTTATATTCGTGCCATAACTGTCCGGCAGTTGGGCACCACTATTCTCAATTCTGTTGCTGTTTGTCCGTTTCTTAAGCCTTTTTTGAACTAGCTTCTGTCTTCTCTTCGCCAGCGTTGTCGTAATCGTCTTTCTCTTATCATTTTCATTATTAAGTATATTTACGCCAAGCAACACGGCATCATCTTCGGACCCATTATTTAAGTCAGAAGTAGCATCGTACTCGGCATTATTCTCGTCTTTATCATCAGTATTGCCATTAAGACCATTAATATTATTTGTGGCTCCATTACTATTAACGAGATTATTACCCATAACAATATCTGTGATATTTTCAGTATCAGCAGCATAATCATTGATACTCCCCACCTTATTCTCTTTAAATCCGGACTTTGAAATATTTCTTCCACTCTTGGGCGCTTGACTGGTTCTTAGAGGAATAATTTCACCAGCAAATTCGAAATCACTATCACTATCTTCTAAAAGTGCACTTTTGGAAACATTAGCTCTTGAGCTTTTACTAACAACACCAGTGCCAAGTCCAACAGAACCAGAGGAGCCGCCAATAGAACCACCAGTAGGGCCAACGCCTTCAACTTTTGGTCTTTTTTTAGTGCTTAAAGTTCCAGTTTTCTTGTGGCTTCTTTTGCGAGATTTGCTACCGCTGGAGACATAGGCTGCTCCAATTCGTTTCTTTCTGGATGATTTAGGAACAGCAGCAGATGTGCGCCGCAGAGTAGGGTTTTCCAGATTTGAAGCCAACAAAGTCACCAGCTTTTTTGATGACCTACCCACTGCGAGTGGCTGCAACAGTCTAGCAGACCGATAGGCTGTTTTTGAATGTCTAAGGTGACGTTCAGCAATCAGCATTTCTTCTTCATCACTCAAGTTAATTATTTCAACATCGCTGTTATCATCAATACTGTTGCCGATGTCGTTGATAGAAGGAGAAAGTTGGCTTGTATTTTCAACTTCACGAGGTTTATGATAAAAATTTGGCGAAGAATTAATGGAAAGTAGGCCTTTTTCGGTAAATTCAAATGAAGTGGTAGAGTGTATATTTTTTCTGTTGAATGTGGTGCTTATATGTCTGGATCTGTGAACTCCGTGTTCATCAACATATTTGATAATAAGCTTCCGTACATTATGCCCATTTCTGGCTGATTTGACTGTCAGCCTTCTTGCTATTTCACCACTGATAACTTCCTCGACAAGACTAAAATCATCATTGCTTGATTCATTTGCGCAGTTCATATTCAAGTTTCTTTTTTGGCTAACCGGTTGAATAGCTTCCTCTTGATAGCCCCTGTGTCTCATGGCGTTAGCACTTTGAAAATTATTTATGCTAGTGTTCAGTAATTCAATAGAATCTTCAAGTACCTCATTTTGCCGTTTTAGTTTTCGTTGTTGGTCACTTCTTTCTATAGCAATTTGGGCAAACATTTTTTGTCGCTCCTTCTCCATACGATCAATCTCCTCCATTATTTTAGTTTGAAATTCTTCATCTTCAGAAGAGGTATCGAGTTCAAAATTGATAGTCTCATCGTTTATACCATCATTGTGAATAAATTCGCTGAGTTCGTTACCGCTGTTTTGTTTCCCCTCTAATTTTCCTCCAGCAGGTTCATAGTGTTCAGCAAACTTAGCTTCAGCATGCTTCTTTGTCTCAGTTTTATCTTTGGCAAACTCATTTTTAACAAATGTATTTTTAACAGACTTTCTGTCAATATCCTCAAGAATGTAGAAAGTGGAAGGATCAGCTATAGTAGGCTTATTGTCAAGGCTTTCAATTAGCTTATGTTCACTAAAATTCACTTCATGCGTAATCAAATTGTTTTCAATATGATTTTTGTTATCTAACACTTCTTCCTCGCGCACTCTAATATCAGACTTTACTTCCTCGCTAGAGTTTTTGTCATTAGCTAAGTTTGTATCTCGACTCTCTTCACCCAAATTCTTTTCGTAAAAATTGATTCTAGCGCCGCTATGGGGAACGTTACAAGAAGCATTTTCATGTCTATAGTCTTCAACAGCTATTTGAGAAACTGGCCCAGTTGCTGCTTCATTTTGGTTTTCTACTTCCGAAAGCCTGACAGCTCTTCTAAGGTCGATATTGGTGGTGCGAACAATGGAAAAATGGTGTTCATTAGCTTGATGATTAGCAAAGTTACCAGCTTTTTGTTTGATAATATCGCCACCTTTGACAACTTCCAAACCATCTTCATTTATATCATTTTCTACAACATCATCATCTTCATATGGCATTGTCATATCATGGGGTCTACTTTCCACAAATGGATCAGCTGAGTTTACAGTCGTAGTTTCGGTATCCTCAATATCGCCATGGCCTGTTCCATCAACATAGCTGGTGTCATTGTCGTTCATACCGTTATCGTTAAAATACTCATTTTCAGAGAGACTATCTTCTCCAGAAACCGCAGTAGACGTCTGCTGATATTCGCCCCCATTGTAATCATCGTCATTAAGTTGATCAAAGAAGATATTGATTCTATTACTGTCAATATTACGTTCCTCGTCAACTCCAAATACTTGTTTTGTGTCTTGTTTTCTAGCAACTGGAACATCCTCATAGTGAGATTCGTTAGTCACGGCTTGTTGTATATGCTTCTCATCGCCTCTTGCTCCCTGTTCATTATCATAATTCTCACCACTGTCACTTGCCTCACTGTCCACAATTTCCAGATAATCTGCTTGCTTAGCATCTTCGCTTTCACCATTACCATTTGAGTTAAAGCGTTTCTCAACGTCTTTAATGACATAGTTCTCTTTTTCAATGCGTCCATAACCAACCCTTTCGTTATCACCTACTATTTCTCCCACTCGATCTGAGACAATTTCACTATCTACTTCCCTATTCAAATAAAACTTCTGATTTAGCCTCATTCTATTGTTCGGCATAGTTACTAGGCCGACATCTTCTTTACTAAATTTATCATCAAGTCCAACAGTATGCGCTTTATTCTCCTCGTAGCCATGTATCAAATCCTCTACAACTTCCTTTCCCATTCTGGAGCCATATGCGGATTTGTTAACTTGCTCTTCACTGTCATAGTTGCTCAACTCTGTACTAGTATCTTGTAAAAAGTTCCTTTCGGTGCCATTAGGAGAGTTGCCGTTCAAAGTAATGGATTCCATGCTTGTTGTAATTGACCCTTGCTCACCAAATTTTGTTCCAGTGTTCGCAACATTGGAAGCAACAGCAGTTATAGAGGTTGTATTATGCAACAGTAACTCGGTGGGTTCTGGAGTAAAATCCGCAGAAGATAAGCTTATCACAGGCACTTTATCTAACTGAGCACCTTCATAATCATTGCTGTTACTGTCGACGCTATCAGGTGATAGTTTTTGCCGTTGTTGGTTTGCTTGCTGTTGATTAGGTTTTGTAATATTTTGCTTAAATTTGATATAGCCTTTACCATCGTTATTTTCATCGCTATCACTGATAATGTCACTCTCATCAGAAACCGGCACTATTGGTATTGGTGCACTTTTTGGATCATAATTGGAGACCTCAGTTGGTGGGATTCTTTGGCTTGCTGTATCGCCTTTGTCATCCAGTTCATCACTGGATACGCCATCAAATGTTGACCGCTTAAACAAAATTCCAAGCTCTTCTTTTTGGGCTTCATCAATAATCTCCAAATCACTATCTGGCCCATCCAAATCAGAATTATGAGCCGTGCCATCATCATCGTCACTAAGATTGCCCAGATCCACAAACTGGCTGGAGTATAAAATCTCGTTTAATTTGTAATGTTGTGCATTATCATCAACGTTGAAATGAAATTCTTTAAAAATATCTCTAGCAACATTGATGTCACCCCATTTCCCATTGACACAGGTTTTCAAAACTGTCAAAACTTCGTTTTTCAACGACAAAGAATCAACCAAGTCTCTAGAGTTTTCTAATTCTTGTTCTTGAAACATTGGTTGGTTTAGGTAGTTCAAGAAACTGTCGCTAAAGTTCATGTATACTTCATCTGTTTCAACCAAGTTCAAAGTATCACGATAGTAAAGCTCATTTTCAATTTGCATATCGGGGTCCTTATCAGATCTTGATAATTTATTTAATCTAAGAGCAACTACTGCAGATAATAATGATGAAAGATTTACTTTCCCATCAGAATATCTGCGAAAGACATAATAGTCTGTGAACACTTTCCGTTTAGATTCTTTGAGACGAATATGTATTACTCTCCCTAATCTATTGAGATACTCTTTTTTCATTTCCATCAAATTTTTAACAATCCCAAAGATTTCCGACTTTAAAGAGGTCTTGGTTATTTTAAAATCTTGGTTATGATATTCTGGCATGTAATAATTATTGTAATGATGTACTAGCTTTGCTAACTTTTTACGTTTGGTGTGTTCCTCGCGAATAAGCTTTTTGAGAGGTTTGTATTCTACTTTATGATGTTTAGGAATTTTGAAGTTCATTGGGAATCCATGAAATCTTTTGAGAGTGTTTAATTGATAATTTGTCGACACAAAATTGGAATCAATGATTTTCCAATTATTCAACAAGGCATATTCTAGTCTTGAAACTTTTTGAAGCCCTTCAGAAGGGGACTTAGCAAAGGCTAAAATTGGGGTAACATAACTAGTGAGTTCGTAATAATCACAGAATTCTCTAGCTTGCAGTAACGGCACCCAGTTTCCCCCACATAATGTAGCATCTCCATACTTGATTAATGGCATATTCTTGCTAGTATACTCGTTAAGAAATAATCTTCGGAGGTTTTTGCGTGCTTGTGGTCCTTTGACTGCATCGTAAACATCAAATAGTTGATTCAAATTGAGATAATCATTATCACATCGCCGTAGCACTCTTATAGATGTGTTAGCATTTATATGCACAAACATTTCGAAAAATTCAAATCCACAGTATATCGTTCTTGCAATCCTATTGAATATTAGCAACGGCCGCACATTAGAATAAATCTCATATTTTCTTGCAAACATTCTAGCTGTTGGTAAGGGAGTCCAATAGCCCTGGTACGCCAGAGGTAATTTGGCATCATCTAAAAGCACTTTTTTACGACAAAGTAGCAAATCATTTTCTAGTTTCTTGATATCAACTTTATTGAGAAACATCTTATACCTTGAAACATTAATCCATGACCCGATTTTTCTTCTTGGAATGGAAGATCTTAGTCCTCCAACATTAAGTAAATATACTTCCTCAATGTCGCACAATTTTGTAGTCAAAGTAACATAATCATCAATAGATGGCTCACTTTCAAAGTTGTCATCATCGGGCAAGGGCACATTATTATCATTGTTGTTATTCTTTTCAATGTCTTTCTCACTTTCATCCTCAACAGCTATACTAGTAATAAACTTGAAACTTTCACTTTCAGTTTCATAATCTCTGGGCTGGCTACCTCGACTTCTAAGTCGCTTCGATAACTTAAGGTGCAGTTGAAATTCTTGTTCATGGTCTTGTTGCTGTTGCTGTTGCTGTTCTTGTTGTTTTTGATGCAGGCTAACCTTCTCCAAAACGATATCCAGCGTTTCGGTGTCTGCGTTTTCCACCTGGTTGAGCTCTACCAAAGAGCTTTCTGAGCTGTGAAAAATTTCAGGAACTTTAACGTCACCACCTTTGACAAGTTCTGGCTTTTTATCACTTTCAGCGCGCAGTACTTGGTTCACTTGAAATTTGTTTTCGTAATGTAGCGGGGTAAATAAAAAAGATGCTTTCTCGTCATCTGAAAGTAAATCGCCATCCATGAGAGCTCTTGATCTGATATTATATAAAGAATAGTGTGACTATTACACAAGCTGGTATTCAGATTAATATTAAGAACAGGCTCTGTGTATTTATATCTTGACCACGAATGCGCAACCTTACTGGCACTTATTATCGTGGCTTCCCTCTCTCGCCATGTTCCTCTCTACTTTTTGGTCGTTCTTTGCAGAATCAGAAGCCAAAAATAAACTGGAGAAAAGACGCGCGTCATGACGGATAAAAAAGTATTTATAATAAATTATGTAATTACCACACCCTAACACCTTTTCTTTTTGGTGTTAGGGTGTATGTTTTTCCCGCGCAATGCTTACTTCCCGCTTGGAGTGCTTTTTTTTTAACTGGGTTTGGGAACAGCACTAGTACTTTGTATCACTTTCTATCTGCTCTAAATATCCTTCAATTTTTAAGACTAGACACCTTTTGCACTTCGCTACTTCCCACTAACCTTAATATCCCAATTTCACCCAACCCACATTCTATTTCCTCTACTTTTCTTGTTGACTTGTACAACTATTTCGTCTATATCACTGTCATTGCGGAGTTCGTTTTCCGTGGAATTTCGCTACTCCATGCGTCATTCTGCATGATAATAATTCTGTGATTAGATAGACCCACGGGTTCATGCAGCCCTAAGCAGTCATTTTCTCTGGTTCGGGCCGCTGGTGCCATTAGGAGCACAGAGCAACGACAGATAGACAGACTTGAATCTCGAATCCCCACGATCCTTCTTGTCCAGCCAATAACTCATCGAAGATAAGCTAATCACAAAAATCTATAGTGACTCGGGTTATACTTGTTCTGTTTGTTTTTATATATAGGAACCATTTTCTTCATTTTAAGTTACTATTGCTGAATTTTCAGCTTCCAATTACAATAATAATCCTTTTTTCAACTCATCCTCCTCGGATAATTTCATTATTGCTATTCTCTTGTTTTTGCCATGTCCATTGCTGAAAAATACTACCCAAACCAACCAACCGAACCAAAAGTTGTAACTTCTGCTGTTCCAGGCCCTGAATCTAAGAAACAGATTGAGACGTTGGGCAAAGTCTTTGACAACCGTCATGCCTACTTCATTGCTGATTACGACAAGTCTTTGGGCAATTATATTGCGGACGTTGATGGTAACCTTTTCTTGGACCTTTATGCTCAGATAGCTTCTAATGCTTTAGGTTATAACAACCCAGCACTTATCGAAGCTGCTAAGTCTCCGGAAGTTATTAGAGCTTTGGTTGACAGACCAGCGTTGTCTAATTTCCCTGGTAAAGATTTCGCAAATATTCTTTCTGCAATCTTGAAAGGTGCACCAAAAGGTCAAACTAAGTTTTGGCCTGGTCTTTCTGGAGCTGATGCTAACGAATTGGCATTCAAAGCAGCTTTCATGTACTACCAAGCCAAGAAAAGAGGCTACAATTCGGCTTTTACGACCGAAGAAGAAGACTCAGTGATGAAAAATCAAGCTCCGGGTTCTCCAGAATTGGCTGTTCTTTCTTTTAAGAAGGCTTTCCACGGAAGACTATTTGCTTCTGGGTCAGTCACTGCCTCTAAACCAATTCATAAGCTCGATTTTCCAGCTTTCCACTGGCCAAAGGCAGAATATCCAGCTTACAAATATCCATTGGAAGAAAATGTAGAGGAAAACGCTAAAGAAGACAAACGTTGTTTGAACATCGTTGAAGAACTTATCAAGACGTGGCATATTCCAGTTGCCGCATTGATTATTGAGCCAATTCAATCTGAAGGTGGTGACAATCATGGTTCTGCAGCCTTCTTTCAAGGACTTAGAGATATTACGTCTAAATATGGGGTTGTTTACATTATTGATGAGGTGCAAACAGGTCTTGCAGCCACTGGCTCATTGTGGGCACACGAACATTTCAACATTACTCCTCCACCAGATTTAGTAACTTTCTCCAAAAAGATGCAAAGCGCTGGTTACTTTTTCCATGACGACGAATTTATTCCAGATAAGCCATATCGTCAATTCAACACCTGGAGTGGCGACTCTGCCAGAATGACCATTACTGGTGCTATTATCAAAGAAGTGCTCGACCATGATTTGACAAGCCAAACCGCCAAAGTGGGAGACTATATTTACAATGGCTTAACTAAGCTTGCCGAAAAATACTCAGAGGATATTAATAATCTTCGGGGCAAGAACAGAGGTACTTTTATTGCCTGGGACTTCAAGACTTCCAAAGAAAGAGATGAATTCATTCAGCAATCCAGACTCCGCGGGGTCAATATTGGTGGCTGTGGTGCTACTGCCGTGAGATTGCGTCCATCTTTAACTTTTGGCACCAAAGAAGCAGACATCTTTTTGAGCATTACCGAGGCTGTGTTGGCTAACAAGCACAATTAGTGTCACAATTAGTGTTTTCTATGTTGTTATTTAGTTATGTTTTGAATCGTTCTTGCTTATATATGATTGTGGGCTGTCCATTCTCACAAGTTTGTTTGTATTAATGGGATTCTCTGGTGTTTTGTAGTTTAATATGCGCATAGTTTCCCTCTTACTATGGGATTCCAATATAGTACCACGTGATGTGTATGGAATCTTCTGGAAAAGGTCACGATATTGATATCGCGTTGCGCCTTAGTAATCATGAAACCGAATATCGAAAATGAGGTGAGGTCAGTGATTGCATTTTGTGTTTGCTCATTTTGTCACTTTTTTATTCTTTTCTACTTGTTATCAGCTTACTATCTAATCAAGCCCTTGCATTTTGCTATATCCAACCTACTTATTATTTCCCATAATGTCACAACCGCCATTTAGTGGCCCTGGAAATAATCCATGGGCTACCGGCAGCACCACCCCAGAAAACAGATCTAATGATAGTATCAATAATAATATTAATAATAATATTAATAATAATAATAATAACAATAATAATAATAATAATGATAACACAATGAACAATCTCCCCTTCAACTTTTTTAACGGAGATGGCAACGGTCCTAGCTTTATGGTTTTTGAATCAAGACAAAATGGCGAAGCGCCAACCTTGAATTTTACAATGAACACAAACATAACCGATAATGATAATAACAATAGTAATAACGTAGGTCGTGAAAATAATAATGGTGATTTTCAAGATGTTTTTGGTGGCCTTTCGTCTATGGGACAGCTATTAGCTTCATTGGTTTTGCTCAGTAGAAACGGTCAACATAAAAAAAAGCATGCTAGTCAAAGAGCACTAGAGTCTTTAAAAACAGTGGACTTAGAGACTCTTCCAGAAAGTGATCGCAATTGCACAATTTGCTTCGATCCCTTTGAACCAGTGCAAAAAGATGAATCACAATCGGATGGTGATTTATTCTCTGGCAAGGGCTTTTCAAATGCTATTCCTGATGATGAGTCCATATTTCTTGAAGAGGATGATCCAGGTATTGTGTTTCCAGGAAATGTTACCGGTACCAGAACCTCGAATTATAGCTTGAATACTGATCCAGTGTTTATTAAGGAGAAGGAAAAGAGAAAGACTGACGCTGACAAGAACAAGAAAATTCAACATATAGCGGTCAAAATGCCATGTGGTCATATCTTTGGTGAGACTTGTATACGTGAATGGCTTAAAAATGAAGTTACTTGTCCATTATGTCGAAAAGAGGTCGACAGCGAAGAGTCCGAGTCTAGCTCTGAGAACTCTGAAAACAGAAATGTTACACTATACTCATTCCCGTTGACTAGAGTCTATATTGGGCCAGATTTGAGTCGTGCAGGGGGTGGGCATGAATGGTCTGATCCACAGTTGGCCATTCCTGATCCTGTGTCTAATAGTTCGCCAATTTTGGGAGCTTCAATTGTGCCTGAACGACTTAATAATGATGGTACTACTGATGGTGATCAAAACAGAGACCAAAACAATAATAACATTAATAGAGATTCAGCTAGTGGAGCTAATGGTCAAAACCCTAATGGTAGATCTAATAATACCAGCAACGATAATTTATCTAATCATAATGCTACTAGTAACGACACCAGAAACAGTGCTAATAATACTCACAATCACAATAGTAATGCTAATATATCTGGAGTCAGCGATAATAATGGCAATAACATCAGCAATAACATCAGCAATGCTACCCCACAAAACACAACAAGCAGACGTATGACACTTGGTGGTTTTCCTCTATTGTTTATGCGTCCAGTTGTTCAATTTGGGAGGCTTGTGACTAATAATCGTAACACAACCTCAACTGACTCTAATGACGCGGATGTCACCATTAGCAATCCTACTGATAGTATGAGTGGTGACACTAACGCTTTTGCGAGCACTGCGAGCAATGGTAGCAGCAGCACCAACAGCACCAGTACCAGCACCAGCAGACCAGGATTTGGTGGACCAACAAGATCTTCAAGACAATTGAATGTATCAAGAAATGCACGTTCTCATCCATACCTTAGGTCTTTCATTATCAATGCATCTAACAGAGAGACTAGCTGACGACTTTGTGTTTGATTTCTCCTCATAGTTTTCCTTGTCAATTTTCTATTTTCTCTTT
>JXWR01006220.1_pt1 | contig 13290 bp, 6 predicted proteins | sample 315541 | NCBI WGS metagenome assembly JXWR01 (sample SAMN03273951, study PRJNA271842) | soil metagenome | isolation source: rice field ambient CO2 | place: India: CRRI Experimental farm Cuttack,Odisha-753006 | collected 2013-12-17
TTTTTTTTTTTTTGTTGTTTTTCTGTTTAGGATCTTGCACTAGAAAACCGTTTGTCTAGTTGTCTTGTGATTTTTTTTTTATTCAGTCGTACTATCTGCCAAATTCAGTTTGCTGATCATAGACAGTAACTTCAGAAGACAGTTTGTTCTGTAGTTATCATATTCAATATAACCAAGTGAATTTGCCAGCTTTATTAGACACATTGCGCAAATAAAGTTCCTAACTGAGCCAAAGAGCTTTCCATTTACAGAAACTCCTCGCAGTTATTCCCAAACAGTATCGCGCTGTCGGAGTTTTTTGATTGTATTGCATACAACAATTGTGACATTTACAATTGCAGCAACACAAGTCAACAGACGTCAAGTGAACCGCGATACTGTCAGTGGCTTTCACTGTTGATGTTTCTATCTTCGAAGAGGTTTTATGAAAGAGAGCACATCTCTATAAAGTACACCCTTGGTGTGTTTACTGCTAGGCTTATGAGCGAGGAGCCTACCTACAGGGCCGAACTACCTTAGTGTCACTGCTAGTGTCACTGTTACTGTTCATTGGTGTAAATGTCTATATGCTATTAGCAGCATTAGCATTAAGATTCAACTGTGGAAACTCATAGAAAGCCATACCCCACCACCCTTGCTCATCCTACCAGGGGGTCTGACGTTATTCCACTATTGCGTTATTTACTCTCACTCGCGGAGGATCCGCATTGGCTCGTAGTGCACGCCATTAGTAATCAGTAATCGAAAGGAACGTTGGTACCACTACAGTCCAGTATAGAAAACACACTACCGTTACACACATAAACGCACTCAAACTTGTGCTAAATTAGAATTTGAATTAAAATTTGCCCAATTGCTTGCACTGGGAGCAATTGTTTGTTTCCACACAGAAGATACCAACTGCACGGGTGGCATGCGATGTTGCTCTGCTGCTCCACATGTCCCATTTTCACCAGCCGACATCGACAATAACGCAGCTCCCAAGTATATAAGTAGCGCCATTTCCCGTGGCATTCATCCCTGCTGTTATTTTCTCTAGTATACTCAATTGCAATTGATACCTACATTGAACAGTCAAACCGGTTTATATCAATTCGTTCTTTGCTATTTTGTTTCTGTTCTAACTTCCCTCTGCGCGCATAACCTGAATTATGTCTGGTCTAAACCTCTTTATCACTGGTGCTACTGGCTACATTGGTGGCACTGTACTTTACAAAATCTTACACGACTCCAACTTGAAAGACATTCAGATCACTGCCATTGTCAGAACTCCTGGAAAATCTGAATTGTTGAAAAAGAGCGTCAAAGAAGACACTGGTCGCGATATCAAGACCGTTATTGGTAACCTTAACGACATCTCTAAATTGAAAGAGCAGTACGAAGCCGCTGATATTGTTGTCACTACTGCCGATGTTGACCACGTTGAAAGTGCTGCAGCTCTTGCTGAAGTGGCTAAGCAAAAGAAGAAGCCATTCTATATTCTTCACACCTCTGGTACTTCTGTTCTTGGTGATAAGCTTGCCAAAGACAAGAAACCAGTTACTGAACCACTTTCTGACATTAAGGACAATGACAAGATTACCTCATTGCCAGATGAACAGCCTCACAGACCAGTGGACAAGCAAATCTTGAGCATTCAAGAAGCTAACCCAGAATACGTTAAGACCATTATCATTGCTCCGCCAGCCATCTTTGGTATTGGTGACGGCTATGACCACCGTTTATCTGCGCAAATTCCATTGTTGATTAAGTTTTCTATTGGACATGGCCAAGCTTTCTCTGTTTATGATGGTAACTACATCTGGAATCATGTTCACGTCAGAGATTTAGCCAATCTTTACACTTTGCTTCTTGAAAAGTTACTCGCTGGCGACAAAGATGTCAAGACCGGTAAAGAAGGTTACTATTTTGCCGAAGTTGGTTCTCATATTTGGAAAGACGTTAGTGCTCAAGTTGCTTCTACTCTTTTCACTAGAGAAATCTCAAAAAAGAAAGGTGTTGCCGAATTGGATCCAGATGTAGTTGCTGAACTTGCTGGATTCCCATTTGCTCCTTACCTCTGGGGTACCAACTCCTACTCTAAGGCCGAATTAGCTCCTAAGTTGGGCTGGAAACCAAAGTATGATGACAAGGCATTCTGGCAGGACATTGAAGATGAAGCTGACTACATCATCAACCCGGACACTTTGAAGAATGCTCCTCGTAGCCAAAGCTAAGTTCATCGTTAGTTAAGTTTTGGGCTCTATCTATTTATGAATAAATGATTGATTTTGTTATGAGTTTTCGTATTTCTGATTTTGAATGTATCATTATTGGACTCACTTTGTGTTAGGAATCGGGTATGTATACATAAAGAAAGAGCATTGAAGCTTATTCTGGTCGAAATGTTGAGACAATAGTCAGTAATTTGACTGACATGTTGGGAACCTAGGTTATACACATTCCCGGGACGGGTAAAGTTTAGTATACGTAAGTACTTATGTAAGCGGAGATGATTTCTACTTTTTTTTTTTTCTTCTCTTCATGCATAAAAATAAAGAAGAGTGAATAGTTGCCATCATGAACAAGACAAATAAAAAACAAAGACAACGAAAGGTAAATTAACGCCAGCTTCGTGGCACAACCAGCTCAAGAACTCTTCATCAACCACAAATGAACAGAAACACAAACTTTTACAATGTCATTTGAGTCACTATATTTATACAATGTCACGTTGCAGCCGCCGTCATCTGCCCTCAATGCAGTAGTAGGCCAGTTCCAAGGCAAAAAATCACAAGAAATTGTTATTGCTAAACACTCATCCATTGAGCTTTGGAAAGCTAGCAGCAGTACAGGAAAAATGACTAAGCTTTTTTCCCAAGAAACTTTCGGATCCATAAGAGCAATATCTGCATTCAGACTAGCAGGTCTGACCACTGATTATTTGGCAATGACCTCAGATTCTGGGAAATTCACAATTTTACAATTGAACACAGAACGCAAAAAGTTTCAAGTAGTGTTTAATGAACCATTTGCAAAAACCGGGATGAGAAGACTTCTGCCGGGCCAGTATCTTTCCTTTGATGCAATGGGAAGATCGGTGATGTTGTCCGCCATTGAAAAAAATAAAATTGTGTATGTTTTAAATCGTGATTCTGATAATAATTTGACAATCTCTTCCCCATTGGAAGCCAATAGAAATAGAGTATTGACATTTGCTTCGTGTGGGCTAGATGTAGGTTATGAAAACCCATTATTTGCGTCAATAGAAATCGATTATGGTGAATACGAACTTGAAAAAATTGAACCAGATACCATACCAAAGAAGACTTTAACTTTTTACGAGCTAGATTTGGGGTTGAACCATGTGGTGAAAAAGTCTTCAGAAAGCATTTCAGAAACCGCAAATTTTTTGCTTAGTATTCCAGGTGGCAATGAAGGTCCATCGGGAGTGTTAGTGGGTTCTGAAGATTTCATCCAATACAAAGCAGAGGGCCAAAAGACGCATATTCTTCCAATTCCCAAGAGGGTGGATCAAGTTAAACATAACTACAAAAAAAACTACATCATCACTGGTGTTGTGCATAAAATGAAGGGATCATTCTTTATACTTTTGCAAAGTAGTTTTGGTGATATTTTCAAAGTAACAGTTAATTACACCGAGGATATGATTGTCAAATCAATGAACATCAAGTATTTTGATACTATTCCAATTTGTCATAATTTGATTATTTTGAAATCTGGTTTTTTGTTTGCTAACACTCAAAGTGGCAACAAGTTTTTCTACCAGTTTGTCAAACTCGGTGACGAAGATGAAGAGCAAGTTTACAACTCCAAAGATTATTTCAATACCACTGAAGAAATTGATGATGTGTTGTTTCGTCCCAAAGAATTGGATAATTTGCAACTTGTTGATATGATTGAAAGCTTGAATCCAATAATTGATTCTCAATTGGTTGACTATAGTAATGGCAGCAGCAGTAGCAGCGGCGGCAGTGGCAGTGACGAAATTGTTGCTGAGGCTAATGAAGAAAGAAGAGTGGCGGCAATTTGTGGCACTGGAGCCCAATCCTCACTTCGACTTCTACAACACGGTTTGACCGTAAATGAAGTGGTTACTTCTGAACTACCCGCCATCGCTACGGGTGTATGGACCTCCAAACTTACATTGAATGACAAGTATGACAAATATTTGGTGATATCGTTTCCCGATAGCACGTTAGTGCTTTCTATTGGCGAGTCAGTGGAGGAAGTTACAGATTCGCAATTTGAAACAGAAAGGGCCACTGTTGGCGTACAGCAAATGGGATTAAACTCATTAATGCAAGTGCATACTGATGGGGTGATTCATTTAAGCATTGATGATGAGGGAAATACAACTAAAGTCAACGAATGGTTTCCCCCAGCAGGGATAAAAATCACAACCATGACAAGCACTAATTATCAACTTGCTCTTGGGCTATCAAATCGTGAGTTGGTTTATTTTGAGCTTGATGATGAAGAAAAATTGATTGAGTATCAGGAGCGTAAAGAAATGCCGGGTCAAATTTTGTCATTGTCTCTTGGTGACATTCCCGAGGGGAAGCTAAGAAGCAATTTCTTAGCCATTAGTTGCAATAATCAAACGTTGCGAATTGTTTCTGTGGATCCAAACAGTACTCTTGAATTAGTCACGGTACAATCGCTCAGCAGCAACGCCACATCAGTGTTAATGCTCTTGATGCCAGAACTGTCATCATCGTCATCGTCATTCTCTATGGCTAACGAATTAAGAGCCAATCTTCAACTTTATTTGCACATTGGGTTGGAAAATGGTATTTATGTGAAGACTCTGATCAACAGCACCACTGGCCAAATAACTGACAAAATTGTTCAATATTTGGGCCCATATCCTATTGAATTGTCTAAAATTATAGCCGGTAGTGGTGATCAAGCTGCTGCTGTTGCTGCTGCCTCCGCTAGTGGTACTAGTAGCAGTAGTCACGATATTTCATCTGCTGCTCTTGTGTGCGCCGGCACACGTACCCATGTTGGATTTGTATCCAGCAACAATGGCGGCTTTAAAGTACTACCACTAGCCTACGAATCAAGATTTAACCATGGTACAAGTTTCAATTCTGAAGATTGTCCTAATGGACTTGTAGGGGTACACGAGAACAATTTGATGATTTTGACTTTGGAAGATGTGTCAAATGAATTCAAAGTGGATACAATTCCTTTGAAATATACGCCGAAACGGTTAGCTATTTTTAAGAATGAGGATAAATTTGTTTACTATGTTGCACAAAGTGACCAGAACACAGTACCTCTTTCAGCTGGTATTAAGGAAGAAACTGAATCTAAGCAAGATGAAGAAAATGAAGAGCCGCAGAGAGATCAAATTGGATACGTTAGAGAAACTGGGTCGTGGGCTTCATGCGTACAATGCATTGATGCTCATAGTGGTGAATTATTGCAAGAGTTGCCGTTTGGCTCCAATGAGAATTTGTTCAATATTTCCACAGTTTATTTCAAGACTCGAAATGCAACATTTGTTGTTGTTTCCAGTGGTGAGAATTTTACCTTTGGTAAGCCACCTTCATTGCGTCAACAGCAAGCTGACAAGCCCAAGTTTTATTTGACGTGCTATGAAGTAAATACCAACACTAACACTACCATTGATGAAGATGATGAAAATGAGAATGGCCAACATCTTCAACTATCCTTTGTGCATCGCACCGAAGTGGAAAAACCGGTGGCCTCGATGTGCCCCTTTGCTGGCAGATTACTAGTTGGGCTAGGTAACACCCTCAGACTTTACGACATTGGACAAAAGCAGCTACTACGTAAAGCAGAACACACGTTTGCACAACTTCACAACATAGTCAAAATTTCCTCCCAGGGGTGGCGTTGTTTCATTGGAGATATTCGTGAATCAGTGACGTTTGCCGTTTATAGGGCTCGCGAGAATATATTCATTCCATTTGCTGATGATGTTGTCGCTAGGCATGTCACTTCATTCACGACGCTAGACTACGATACTGTGGTCGGGGGCGACAAGTTTGGTAACTTGTGGGTAGTTAGATGTCCCGAAGAAGCGTCCCAAGTTGCTGATGAAGGCACAGAAGGTGCCGATGAGGCCAATGACAAAGCCAATGGTCTGTTCTTTATTTTGAAATCTCAACAGGACTCATTCTTGGGCGGCTCTGCATACCGGTTGAATCTACTATGTCATTACTATGTCGACGATATAGTAACTTCATTGCATAAGAGACAAGATAACTCTGGATTGAATGAACTGGTGATATACACTGGCTTGCAGGGGACAATTGGAATCTTGAGTCCATTAGTCAGTAAGAATCAAGTTAATTTTTTTCAACTTTTGGAAAAAGAGATGCTGCTTATTGGCGGCGCCGCCACCGCCCCTGTCGATACTACTGTTGATATCAGTGGCCGCGGAAGCAGCAATGGCAAAAAAGGTGATGATGAAATGCTGCTTGTTGGAAGAGACCATTTGATGTATAGAAGCTATTATGCCCCGCAAAAAGCAGTAATTGATGGAGATTTATGTGAGAAGTTTTTAACGTTGAATGAATCGAGAAAAAATAAGATTGCCTTGAAGTTGGGTAAATCAGTAAAAGATATAGAGAAGCGGATTTTAGATATTCGGTTAAGAATCACTATTTAGATTGTGTGTCTCTGCGGTTGTATTATGTATTGTATTATGAAGAGAAAATAGATTTCTTTCGTTAATACCTATGGGTGGTGTATTTATTTATAGTAGATGTAAATAAACAAAAAAAAAAAAAAAAAAAAAATTTTTGACATTTGCTACCAGTTGATCTGAATGTAAACTACACCATACATGAAATATGCGAGCTAAACTGGTTACTTGTTACAACATGTACAAATGAGATTTGCAGAAAAGCACCAACAGCACAATTAACAAGATATAAGCATCTAAAATGTATAAATGTATAACACAAAAACTTCAAAGACCATAGGCACCATGCACTATTGATCTACTCAAAAGCACATCATTAAGTTTAGGCTGGCTATAGCTGCAACTACAACTAAGACCATAGCCCCCGCACCTAAAACAGAAACAGAAGTCAAATCTCATTAGAAAACCTGTGAACAGCCATGTAAAAATAAAAAAAAAAAAAAAGATGAGAAACTGAAAACGATAATAAGCAAAATAGAATGCAGTTCATGAGTTCATTAAAAAGTAAACTAAAAACAAAAATAACGGGGTGTATGTGAATAAGTTTGTATGTATATATGTATGTGTGTCGTATACGACTATGATGTATGAAGACAAATAGACAATAAGTGATGACAGAGAAATATTGAATAATTTTGAAAAAGAGAAATGGTAAACTTCAAACAAAAATTTAAAAATTTTTCCAATGACCTGAATATCCAAGAGATCAGAGTGTATAGGATAAAAAAAAGGCAGAAAATAAAACATGTGCTGGTCAAAAAAAATTCAATTATCATTGAAGAAAAGAAAAAAAAAGTCAAAACAAGCATGAAGATCAACAAGTCAAATATTTATCATAAAAGTCAAAAAAAACAAAATAAAACATTAGCACTTCACATTATTTTTTAGAAATTTGCATCAAATTGTAATTCCGTACCTCTACTCCCTGTATTTAGAGGCCTATTATCCTCACCATCACTCAATTTTTGCCCCTCCCCGTCAGGCCCAATACCACCTTCGCCATCCTCACCATCTTTCAAAACATCATAATCCACCAATTCTCCCATCTGCAGCGCCACCTGTAACTCAGTCTTCACAAAAGTCTCAATGCATTTCAAGCAACAAAACTCTTTCCTAATGGGGACCAACTTTACATCACAAAGGTCATAAAATTCAATAATTGAGCCCATAGATTTATTAATTAGGATTTTTTGACAACTGTAACAATTGTTTTCGTTTGTTAGTTTAATTAGAGATTGATTTACTAATTTCAAGTGGTTTTTGCTCAAGTGAGTAGACCATTGTTTCATTTCTTGCATTGATAGGTCATAGTTTTCAAATTTTCGCAAGCAGAGTTCACTAAGTTTGGGAAGTTTGAGCCTGGTGCTGGTGTGTTGATAATCAATGAAGTTAGCTCTGTTAGTATCTTTCGCGTTGTTGTATTCTAGCTCACCAATGTATCTCTTTATGGCTCGTGGATGTAAATTGGCTGATGACTTGGACATACGGACGGATTTTTGACCAATGCATTTTTGCAACTTGTGAGATTCTTTGTATGTTCTAAATTCAATCAAATGAGTATTTGGCCGCACAGATAAGATTTCCAAATTTTTCAACAATAATACCTCAAACGGTAAATATTTGATTTTGTTTCCCGCTAGTTGTAAGTAAGTCAATTTTTCACAATTTTTAATTTTCCCTGGGATGTTGGTAATTCTATTATTTCTCAAACTGAGCACAGATAGGTTACTCAAGTTAAAAATTCGTGGATTAATGGAAATTAATCTATTGTTGGATAAATATATTTTAATTTCAGGTTTGAAAATTATCCCAGATAGACTGTCAAGACACACTAAATTATTCAAATCTTCAATTTCATCAGGAATAAATGTCAAATCCAATTTTTCTAATTCAATCACTGATTTACTTTCATCAACCGCATGATTAATGCATCTTTTGGCAATGGTTAAATTAGCATTTTCATTAGTGGAATTGGTACGGCTAACAGTGCGCTTACCTCTCAGCATTGGGTCATTAGTTTTGGCAGATCCGCGGACTTTGAAATTACTGAAAGAGTTTGCTTTAAGTTTGTTTTTGCTATTGTTATTGTCGTTATTCCTGCTATTGTCGCTATCGTTATCAATTTCTTTGACTCTTGCATTAACATTAAAATTCGATTTGAGCCAAAAGTTCTCACTTTCGTCAGTGGATACATCATCAGAATTGGAATTTAGAATGTTGGTACTCGCATTAGTCAATCTTCCAAATGAATCCAATTGCAAATCAAATTCTTCTGAACTATTATTTTTTTGAAACAATCTTTTACTGAATGTGGTTGAATTTTGTGACGAAGCAAAAATGCGCGGCTTGTTGGGAGTACTGCGTTTGAAAATTGGAGTCTTATCGAGATCATTAAGGGTACCATCACTAAGTTGATCATCTTCATTGAATGTGGATTCCATATTCTCATGCTTGATATAATCATCAATGGAAAGGTCACTATCAATCTCGTGTTCTGTTTCTCTTTGAGCAGAACTATTATCATCAATTGCATCGCTACTGTCAAGCGGTGCATCGCTACTATCCACCAACTTGGCATCACTTGATAGCACGGGACTACTGGTGTAATCAAACTTGCTTTTACCATTTATTCGATCTTCATCATCCTCTGTCTTTTCACTGTCATTATCGTCGCTGTTTATAGATTTTCTCAATGTGGTGGAAACAGTATTGGCATTGTAGCTGGGAAATTTGGAAACTGAAATGCTCTTGTATTCATGAGCAAAAAGTGGCTCATTATCATTAGAAGGAATAATACTATTGTCAATACTAATTTCCGATGATAAATTCATGCTGTCGTTATGGTTTTTGTTGTTTATATTGTCCAAAAGGCGCAACTTGCGACTTTTCTTGTTTTTAAAATGACTGGTAGCATGGCGCGTGGCCAAGGAGGAATCGTTATTGCCTTCAGAAGATAATGATAAACTGCTGCCATGGTAGAATTTCTTGGTGTTAAAGAAATTGCCAGTATTACTATCGCTGCCATTATTGATGTTTTGGTTTTTACTCCTACTACTGCTACTTGAGCTTCCTTCATGGTACAAGTCTTTCGACTTGAACAGCGAGCTTTGATCAAAGTAAACTGCATCTCGATCAAGCGCCAATTTAGATTTTTTTGGCTTCACAAAACTCAAATCATCATCATTGCTATCGAGATCCTCATTGTCGGTGGTACTATTAGAGTTCAATCCGTCGGTAGAATAAAACCGGAAAGCACTTGATCTGTTTCCGCTGTACTGTTCATCGTAATTAGTGGCGCTGGCACTACTAGTAGTTTCAAAATCTGATGTATTTAGTTTATTGTCGTTATTGGTTTTGTTAACATTATTATTGTTATAGGTAATATTGAGGCCATCAATGTCGGCTAGTTCTCTTTTTCTCTTATGGTGGATAATTTTGCGAGGCGAATAAGGGGATTTCTTAGACTTTCCATGTTTTATCTTCTGTCTTTGTCTCTGTTCTGATGGAGACTCCTTGGTGTGGAGCTGAGTGCGAGTATCGCTGGCACCTGGATCAAGGGGATTGAGATTGCGATCGCGGGACTCGAGGGATAAGGGGAGCTGGGGGTTCTCGAGCCTGGATTGGTCGTAACCAAATGGAAGCAAAGGATCGTGCTTCTCCATTGTGGAAAACGAGGTGTGAAAGAGGAGGGAAAGTGTAACAAAAGGAAAAAAAAAAGCAGAAGAGGATCAAGGGAAGCAAGAGAAGTAAAGGACTAACAAGGGTTTGTTTTAATTTGAATGCGATGCGATCACCAAAAAAAATAAAAATAAAAAAATAAAAAAATTGATTAATCTTCCTGTGACGCGTCGTGACGCTTACTGACGCGTACGTTCTAACTATTGGTGCATCACTTTGCCTTGATATGCTGGCACTGTCAATTTCTCTAGTAGATCTGCTCTGTTGAGCCTTTAATGGCATTCACGTTCGCTAAAAAACAATAGAAATTTGCGGTATCTGGGCAGCCAAAGTTCAATTATTCTCTACGCCTGTTTCCCCCAAACAGTTCAACAATTTGTGCGTTCCAAAAATGACATTGTGTCTGGGTGACTATTTACACTGATCTACATTGCCATGCTACTTATAGCCAAAATTGCTTTTTCTAGCCAACAACCTGCTGTAAGCTTTTCTATTTTGCCCATGGTATACCAATAGTTTATACTATATAATATATACAGTTTATTCTCTAGTCACTGTGTATCCATCATGTTGGTGTAGAATTTATCGGTACCCGCCCATTTTAGTAATCTCTTAGTAATCACAATTGAGAATAACAAAAGTGTTTTTTTTCTCTGAACTGGAAATTCAAAACAGTCGGCAAACAGGTTATCATTGCCCGTTCAACATCCGAGTGGGTCTTTGGTTATCTTATTCAGATCTCATATCAGCACTGGCTAGTCAGGCAATTTGGACAGGCGAGAATTGTAACGATTACAGCGCCGCACTTTGGAGTTTCATACTATCGGGGCTTTTCTTATCTTTATTCTTGCTTTTCAATATCAAACATTGTACCGACACTTTCAACTACTCGGCTTATTAATCAATAGTGCAAAAATTAGAATATGAACGGACCAGGATACTATGAGTTATACAGAAAGACTACCATTGGTATCTCTTTGATAGAGTCTTTGGATAATTTGATTTTGTATGTGTGATTTCAGTAGTGATTATAGTAATTTTTGGAAGTTGTGATGACGATTGTTCAGCCTGCGTCACCAAAACAAAGGGACTTGTGAGATGCGGCGTGATGGTTCAGAGTTGCAATGATACACACTAGTATCACCCTGGTACAAAATTCCCTTTACAATTTGTTTGCAATGATCCTCTTTACTAGAAGCCCGCATAACAAAGTTTTGCTTCATCATCACAAGCCATTACTAACCGTTTGTTTTCTAGAGATCAAAGAATAGAACCCCAGCTAGCATTGAGAATCTTGGCTAATTTTGACAGAATCATTGCAGAAAATATCAAGGAACAGTTAAAGTCAAAACTCAGTTTCAAAGGCCATTTGCATATTTACCGATTCTGCGATGATGTGTGGACGTTTGTCATTAAGAATGTTGACATCAAATTGGATCATAACGAAACGGCACATGCAGATAGAATCGAAATTGTAGCCAACAATTCTCGAAGAATTGGTGAAACTTGAACTTGAACTCGAACTCCAATAAGCAATTTTCTAGGTTTCTTTTTTGTCCTCAGTAACATTATTCTCCTCCGGACGACTTTGGCGGCATTCAAATTTTTATTTAAATCAATAGTGAAAATTGTAAACTAGGGAACTGACATACAGTTATTTAGCTCTAATTATTTTTTTTTTTTTTTATAATATCCTTTTTAATTTTGGTGATATCTTTTTACTCTTTTTCATGCGGTGGATTGCTTTTTTATGGTACCATTAACTGAATTTAACTTACCTTAATTACCATTATCCCTCACACTGCACAGAAGAATCGGGCTGAACTTTTTATTCTATTAATGCAATAACGAACAAACAAAGATTTTCGTAACACAACTCATAATGAAGCTGTCGAGAACAGTCATTACTACTATAGGGCCAATTGCCAATCAGACTATTCTATATGTGCTTTTTTACTCCATATCAGTAGTAGTACATATATCTATAGACAATAAAACTAATAGGTGTGCGTTATAACAATTTTGAGCTAAAAAATGAACAATAAAAAAAATTTGTTTTTTTATGGATCGATAAATTAATTGTCTGTGTATATTCAAAACATTTTCATGTTATTAGTGATGGCAAAGGCAAAGGCAAAACCAAAAAAATTATAACAGCAAAAAAAGGTCACGCCCGGATTCGAACCGGGGTTGTTCGGATCAGAACCGAAAGTGATAACCACTACACTACGCAACCAAGTGCTTGCATTCTTAAATTTTCATGATCGCTACACTGGAAAGTGCGCTACAATTAGGTTATTAGTACTCTGTTAAGACGGGTAATGCATTGTTTAAATTTAATGGTGGTTTTCACAATCTATGACTGTTTAGTGCACGCTCAGGCTTCACTTTGGATCTTTTGAATTGTTATTTGCGTTTTTAACATGCAGATAAATGTTAGGCTTTTTAAAATTTTCAGCTTTAACATTTCGATTGCGATGATTAGATGCTACTGTCTTGGTGTATCACTTGGTGAATACGTTACTTTCTATCTCTGTATTTGTATTTTTTGTATTTTTTGTATTTTTTGTATTTTTTGTATTTTTTGTAGTTTTTTATTCTTTTTGTGGGCATTGAGAATTAGAATATCAAAGGATGAGTGTTAATTATGTACAACTAGATAGAACCAGTGTTAACTTCTGGTTAACGCGGAGCTCGTTGTTGCGTTATGATTGGCACGTTTAGAGGCCTGATCAGCATAGAGCTTTTTCAGTGTTTCTTCTGAGATAATGTCCTGATTTGTATCCTCAATGGACGATAAGGACTTTGATTGGAAAACCATTCCAATCTCTAGTCTTGTTTACTACATCACCACGGTAATGAATTAGATAACACATCAGTGTTATCTTAGTGAGTGGAAGATGGTATCGAAGTGAGACCCCTTTCTTTTT
>JXWR01003747.1_pt1 | contig 13282 bp, 8 predicted proteins | sample 315541 | NCBI WGS metagenome assembly JXWR01 (sample SAMN03273951, study PRJNA271842) | soil metagenome | isolation source: rice field ambient CO2 | place: India: CRRI Experimental farm Cuttack,Odisha-753006 | collected 2013-12-17
TTTTTTTTTTTCTTCACGGAGCGGTGTTTCCAGTATACAGATCCTCACTAGTAATCTACCAGACTCTACCATTTTCTAGCCCCAAGAAAAGCATTATATTCAAAACTTACTGCCTAAATTAAGTAATGCAAGCATTTAAGCGTGGCTTTGCCATTTCAAAAGTGTTACAGCATGAGAATCCATTGGTATGTTTTTGCCAACTAAGTTTAAGCCCACTGCGGTGGTCAACGATAAATATTTGCAGATGCTACTGTTGACGGTATATTCACAGCAAGACAATTGTGCTAACACTGCTCAAGGGGTTACCGAAAAAAGCCCCAGAAATGCCACGTATGTCTCGTGGGCTTCCAGTGAAGCAAAATATTCCAGGAGTGAAAAAGATAGTGCTAGTTTCTTCTGGTAAAGGAGGTGTGGGGAAATCCACCATTTCCGCAAATTTAGCGCTATCTTTTCAAAAATTGGGCAAAAAAGCCGGGCTTTTAGACGTTGATGTTTTTGGGCCATCTATACCAAAGTTATTCAATATCAAAGGTGAGCCAAGGTTGTCAGATACAGGAAAACTTTTACCAAAGATCAACTATGGGTTACCAACAATGTCTATGGGCTACTTGATACCAACTGAAGAATCTGCGGTTGCTTGGCGAGGCTTAATGGTAATGAAAGCTTTACAACAATTGTTATTCGAAGTGCAATGGAATAACTTGGACGTACTTGTCATTGATATGCCTCCAGGTACTGGTGATACTCAATTGACCATTGGTCAGCAATTAAAAGTGAATGCTGCAGTCATTGTGTCTACGCCTCAGGACATTGCTTTACTAGATGCAAAAAAGGGCATTACCATGTTTAACAAGGTAAAAATTCCAGTGGCTGGGTTAGTGGAGAATATGAGTTACTTCTTGTGTCCCAATTGCCATCATGAGTCTCATATTTTTGGCAATGAAGGTGTGAAAAGAGAAGCACAAAAGCAAGGAGTAGAGCAATTGGGCTCCATACCGTTGAACGAAGAAATTTGTGCACAGTCAGATAAAGGTAAACCAATTGTGGTTTCCCATCCCCAATCCAAAATTGCAGAGTTGTTTAAGGACATTGCCAAAAACTTGTCGTGTAAGTTGTTTTAGGCGCATGCACTAGTATGCTAAAAATATCTGCGCACTGGTGTTTGTGGATCCGCTTGCACACAAACCCATATCTGCAGATATTTTTCCACGCAAATGCCTCCTGTTTATACTCTTCAACATGAAAATACGTTGCTGTATGAAGGACATAAAGCCATTTTAGCATATAGTGAGAACAACAAGCGAATTCAGTCAGAGATGAGACTACTGCTGATACTTTTAGGCTGGATGCTTTGTAATAATGGTACTTTTGCCTTTGCAGGTGATACTAATACTGATAGGCTTGTCAAAAGGTCTCCAAAGTCTTTGTACTCTGTTGAAAGATCAGATAATCAGCGCAGGGGCATATTTGATTTTCTGAATGCTAATAAGAACACAAATGACAAGAATGATCAATTAGTGACAACAGGTGATGCTAGAAATAACGATCTCTATGTCAATCAGCCAAATAATCCGGAAGCACTTATTATACCAGCAGCAGGAACAGATGAAGCTATGAATAAGCAGGAAGCCACAAAGGGATCTCCAGAAGTTGTGACAATAGATCAGGTGGAGAAAAAGAGAGAAGATAATAACTCCCAAACAAAAGCCCCATTTTCAAATGCTTCTGAAGACAAGATTATATCCTCGGCACCGGCTAATGTGAAGGATGGTCAACACAAAAATAGTGCCGCGCTTAATATAGAGAATAGCAAGAACAAAAGTGATTCAACTTTGGATGAGGACAAAAATAACGCCAAACTAACTTTTGACTCTGGCAGTCCTAGTGTCGGTCCAGCTTTGAGTGGTAATAAACCAGATAGCGCACATCCAGTGAACTCCGACAACAATGTCCATGAAAATCAAGCCGGTGTACCCGCAGCAAATGCAGTTGGAAGAGAAGCAAACGATCTGTCTGGCTCACCACTACAACAGTCGCATGAGTACGATTATGTATATGTTAACGCAGATTCAGAAGTTGATGCTGATGAAAGTCAGTTTTATCAGCAGGGATACTATGATGCATTGCGTGACTTTGGTATGGATAATCTTGGTCAAGGAAATTCTGATGTTGATAAGATACCCGAAGCGTATAGAAGCACAGATGAAAACAGACCACAAGTTCCACAGGAATACATGGAAGGTACTCCACTAGGTGTTTCACAACCAGTATCGCAAAAGACTCCACAAGAAGATTCACGAAAACCCCCTTTGAAAGAAGGTCCGCCAGAGGTTCCACAATCAGTAATTCCACAAGAAACTTCACAAAGACCTCCTTTGCAAGAGGGCCCACCGGAGGTTCCACAATTACCAGTTCCTCAAGCAGGGGTTCCTCAAGTAGGAGATCTACAAGCAGCTTTACAGGAAGCCTCACGGTTGGCTCATCAAAATAAAAAAGTTGAAGGTAGTCTGGGAACCTTGATTGATGACGGCTTTAATAATAGCGACTTTTTGGATGCCAGTATATTAGATAGAACCCAGTTTGAAGAGGCTTTTGTCGTAGCACCTGCATTATCTGCTGATAAATCAGGAGTTATTGCCTCAGAAAATAACATCAGAGTTAACGTTTCTTTGATTCAGTCCGCAGGAGCAACCAATTCTACTCGCGCCAACTACACTGTCACGGGGAATTTTACACTTAACGAGACAACTTCTTCAACAACCGCGGAGTCAGAAGAGTTTAGCGTATTGCAACACACTTTATTGCAAACCGATGATGATGAAATCATTGATATAAATACTCTAGATTTTAGCATGGGAAATAGAAGACCGGAAGCGCAGGTATCATCAGCAGATTCCAATGAAAATAGTAATGATCTTTCGCAGTATAAAGCTGTTGTATTACAAAGCATTGGCGAAGAGATTTCAAGAAGTGAAGCTACGTTTTTAAGCTGTGCAAATGCAAAATATTTTGTTTTAGCAATAATTATACACCGTTTGATTAACTTTTGATTGAAAGCACAGTACAACATATTTTTTTCTCCATGTTGCAAAATGGTGAAGAAAAGGAATAAAGCAAATAATCGATTACTGAAAAAGAAGAACAAGTTTCTAGTAAAAGTAGAGTAATAATATATAAAGCTACTAATTCTGATTAACGAAGTTTACTGTGAATGTGTAATATTCAATCTTTCATGGTATAATGGTTTGTAACATAAGGCTTATTCTAATGTTGTAAAAGTGTGAAGCATCATGTAAGGTTTTAGGATCAGTCTATTGGTGGTCACTGTTTTGTGGAATGGTGTTCGGAGGATATGTGTTGAGTTTGGTACTGTTTCCGGAGGAATCGGAGATTGTGGTTTTCAGAGTGCGTCTAGTATAAGGTTATGTAGCCCGGTATACCGGTGTGTGGAAATTCCTCGAAGCGGCAAAAAGTGAAAAATCCAAAAATATATTTCCAGAACTTTCAGCAATTTTTTACTCCATTAATAAGCGTCTACCTCATTTGCACTTGGCAGCTTTATCATAGGCATCTTATAGAGCTTTAATAACTACATCATATAAATAGTAACCATACATTAAAACGAAAACACAATGCAAAGAGTCGTGTTAACTTCATCCCTACGTGCTGCTTCTAGAAGAACGCTAGCCAAAAGCACCAGCAGAGCATTTGCTGCTCCAGTGTTATCCAATACAAAGAGAGCTTACTCTTCTTCATCTTCTGGATCTGGCTCTTCTTATTCTTCCGGGGAAGGTTTGAAGTTTTTGTTTCCACTTTCAATTGTGTTGGGTACTGCTTTTGCCTTGCAAGACAGATTAAACATATCTACTTATAGCGAGAAGATCTTTAAGAGTAAGTAATTTATTTTTTTATTTTTTTTAAGTTTTTATTGATTATACCTGGTTGTTTAGATCATGTTGACATCAGAGACATTTGATGTTTGCTTATTTCGGTTTATGGATGATTGGTGGTATTGATTTGGTTTTTGATGTTGATTACATTGTACTAACAGCTACATATTATAGAAAAACAACCTGAACAATCTGAAAAACCAGCTTCTGAAGAGCCAGCTTCAGATGAATCAGCTCATGCACAACAAGAACCAACTGAAGAGGAAAAACCACAAGAGCCAGCTACTTCTCAAGACACACCATCTGCTACCCATGATGAAGCATCTACTCCAGAGGAATCTTCTGATAACAATAGCAGCAGTAGCGAAGAATCAAAAAACGACACCCCATCTGAGGAGCAACCAAAGGATGAGGAATCAAAGTCCGAACAGGAAGAACCAAAACAATCTGAACAATCTGAACAATCTGAAAAATCCGAACAGTCCGAACAGTCCGAACCACACTCTGAACAAGAGCAGCCGGAATCCGAACAAAAGCCAGAAGAACAAAAATCAGAACAGACACCTACTGAGGGTAAATCCGAAGATAAAGCTGAAGGTGAAGAACAGGGACAACAAGCTGCATACAACCCAGAAACCGGTGAGATCAACTGGGACTGTCCATGTCTTGGAGGTATGGCCAATGGCCCATGTGGTGAAGAATTTAAAGCTGCATTTTCTTGCTTTGTTTACTCTGAAGCTGAACCAAAGGGAATTGACTGTATTGAAAAATTCAAAGGTATGCAAGATTGTTTCAGAAAATACCCAGAAGTCTATGCTGAAGAATTAAGAGAAGATGAAGTTCCTGTCGGATCAAGTGAAAATGCTGCTGCTGGTGCCGCTGCTGCTTCTCCAGCTGGTGAAGTTGTCGCTGAAGCAGCTGAAGAGGCCAAAAAAGACCAACCAAAGCAGGAACAACCAAAACAAGATTAAATTGATTACTTGAAGTAAAAAGTGAACTAAAAGTTATGTATTTTAATATTTAGTATTCAAAAAAAAAACCTGTACATTTATCAAAAGATTTCATTCACCTTAGCGGTAAGAGCATGTAAAAACATATGTCTTACAATAAAATGATATATTTTTAAAGACATCTACCTTACAGCAGCAGAAAAGAGGGTTTCAACATTACGGTGATAAAATGTAAATCTTTAAGAAATACGTCTAGTATTTTTACTGCACATATCACTGCATCATATCAGAATATTTGCAACGATTTCAAGCTTACTGAAACTGATGCCTTTCACATATCAACTAAGTGTCACAAGAAAGTAGAATGTCACAAAGCGATGGTAAACACCCATACACCATATGATTCTTATGGTGTCTGGATTATTCTATAACAAATCACATGATCTAACTGCACCCCGCACTAAAATATTGTATATTCCCGTTTTAAACACGAAGTAAAAGAAATAGAGGAGGTAGAAGCAGAAAAGAGGTGACGAAAGCTTTAGGGCGTCTATTTTAGAAATACTCATACTAGTATATCAGCAATTCGTCAGAACAAAGCACATCAATTTATCTATTGTCAGGACTAAAAGTGAGCATAAGCTATTGAAAACAAAAACTGGTGTCCGTCTGTCAAAAAACACGCAACATCATAACCCAAACACAACAACAAAATAATAGCCACTCAACATGTCCGCTGACTTTGCATATACTTTGATTTTTGACACAGATCTTAACAAGACATCCGTTCAAGAATTTAAGACATTACTTGAAAAGCCAAAAGATGACATCAAGATTGATGCAATGAAAAGAATTTTGATCACTATGTTGAATGGTAATCAGATGCCTGAATTGTTGATGCATGTCATTAGATACGTCATGCCTTCAAGAAACAAGACCCTCAAGAAATTGCTTTATGTGTATTGGGAGATTGTCCCAAAATTAGATTCTGAAGGCAAATTAAGACATGAAATGATTCTAGTATGCAATGCTATCAGAAATGACTTGCAGCATCCAAACGAATTCATAAAAGGTAATACTTTAAAATTTTTGACCAAATTGAAAGAATCAGAATTGTTGGAGCCTTTGATCCCAACGGTGGTTGTTTGTTTGGAAAATAGACATGCTTATGTCAGAAAAAATTGTGTGTTTGCTATCCACTCTATTTACAAGTTAAACCCAGACTTGATCCCTGATGCCCCAGAGATTCTTGCTCAATGCATAACTGTGGAGAGTGATCCAATTGCTAAAAGAAATACTTTTGTTGCTTTGGGAGACTTAAATAGAGATGCAGCGTTGGCATATATTCAAGAAAACTTAAATTCCTTAACTTCTTTAGACGCTTTGTTACAATTAGCATTTATCGAATTTATTAGAAAAGATTTGAAATTTGCTTCAGGCCAGTTAAAGCAACAATATTTGAATTTGATTGTTGAACTTTTGGATTCCAGCTCTTCTTCAGTCATTTATGAATCTGCCTTAACTTTGACTCTTTTGGCCAACAACGATGACGTTTTCTTAGCTGCTGGTAAAAAATTTATTGATTTGGCAATAAAAGAATCCGATAACAACATCAAATTGATTTGTTTGTCAATAATCGTTGATTTAAACAAAAAGAATCCAGGTATTTTACAAGACTCTGCGTTGGATCTATTGAGAATTTTGTCTTCTACTGATTTGGATGTAAAGAAGAAAACTTTGAGTTTGATTTTGGAATTGATAAATAGCAAAAATGTTGATAATATCATCAGTTTCTTCAAAAAAGAATTAATAAAAGTTTTAGCTGTTGATGAAGAATCAAGTGTTGATAAGTCCAACGAATATAAACAGTTATTAATTCAAACAATTAACAAGATTTCTATCAATTTTATTGATGTTTCTATTGAAATCATTGATTTGTTGCTTGATTCCCTCAACCAGTTGAATTCTCAATCTGCTTACGATATCATTACTTTCATTAAAGAAATTATTGAAAAATTTCCATCTAAGAGAGAAACAATTTTGGTCAAACTTATTGATTCTTTGCATCATGTGAAAAGCGGTAAAGTGTTGAGAGGTTCTCTTTGGATTATAGGTGAGTATGCATTAACTGAGAAAAACATTCAAGAATCTTGGAAATTTATCAGATCAAATATTGGTGAATTACCAATTTTGGCTAGTGAGAAGAGAAAACTCACTAAGCCAGAAGAAGATGTTAATGAGGCAGAAAAGGAAGGGGAACAGCAAGCTTTTCATAGTGAAAGTGGTGCAGTGAAAAAGAAAGCAGGCCCGGTGGTCTTACCAGATGGTACCTATGCTACGGAAAATGCGTTGACCACCAGAGAAGTGAAGCTAAATGAAGAGGAAGATGATGATCATCCGCCAATCAGGAAACTTATTCTTAATGGTGATTTCTACTTGGGGTCTATCTTATCATCTACTTTGCTCAAATTGGTTTTAAGATTCAACAAACTTTCCACTAACCATAAGATTTTGAATGTGTTAAAAGCTGAAGCGGTTCTAATTATGGTATCGATTCTTAGAGTTGGTGAGTCAGAGATTGTGAAGGAAACCATTGATGAAGATTCTGCTGAAAGAATTTTATCATATATTAGATACTTGGTTGAAGATTATGACAATGCCGTCGATCAAAAGCAGATTGTTGCCAAGAGTTTCCTTGATGACACCAAAAAGGCGCTTGGAGCTCACCTTGAGGAAAACGAAAAGAAAACAGCTGATAAAGGGGTGAGCCCGGCCACTCGCAACCTTGTTAATTCCATTGATGAACTCATCAATTTCCGGGTTTTTCCAAAAAGTAGTACTGCATTGAATTCAGGAGCATTTAACGACGATGATGATTTGGAAGCTATTAACAAAAACGCATCTTCTACGTTAGCTGCCAAAAAGGAAAAACTTGCTTCCAGATTAAACAAAATCATTCCCCTTACTGGGTTTTCCGACCCCGTGTATGCTGAGGGTTACATCAAAGTTCATCAGTTTGACGTTGTATTGGACGTGCTTATTGTTAATCAAACCAATGCTACCCTTAGAAACTTATCGGTGGAGTTTGCTACTTTGGGGGACTTGAAAGTGGTTGATAAACCAGTGAGCGCTAATATCGCTGCTCATGGATTCCACCGAATTACCACTACAATAAAGGTGACTAGTGCTGACACCGGGGTGATATTTGGTAATATTTTGTATGATGGACAACATGCCACTGACCAAACCATTGTGATTTTGAATGACGTGCATATTGATATCATGGATTATATTAAACCAGCCAGTTGCACAGAATCACAATTTCGCAAGATGTGGAATGAATTTGAATGGGAAAACAAAATTGTCATCAAGTCTTCCACCATTAATTCATTATCGGAATATTTGAATTTATTATTGAAAAACACAAACATGAATTGTTTGACTCCGGGAGCGGTAATTGGTGATTCGGACTGCCAATTTTTAAGTGCTAATTTGTATTCCAAGTCTAGTTTTGGTGAGGATGCTTTGGCAAATTTGTGTATTGAGAAGATCAAAGATGGTCCAATATTAGGTCATGTTAGAATTAGATCTAAGGGACAGGGGTTAGCTTTGAGCTTGGGTGATAGAATTGCTTCAATTGCAAGAAAAAATTCTGCTAATTTGAAGGCTGATTAAGCCTAGATGCGGATTGGGTTTTGGTTAAAGGTTTTTCGGGAAATTTTTTCTTTATTTGTTTAATTTTCTAAAAATAAAGCATAAACAATGTAATTTTTTTTGTCACACGTAGAGCTTAAGAATTCAGAATTGCACTATAGGTTCTGCTCCTACTTATGGTATCAGTTACCGCCAAGTTTTCTATCGACCCTACAAGGTATCCTTATAATACCGTTATAGAAGTGAGTGTTGTGAATTCTAGCAAATGCGGTAAAGTATATAAATAACGGTTTATGTCTATAATTAAAAATGAGAGTTTATGCAACAGTAACAAAAATAGAGTAAAAGATGGAAAGGGGATGCTATGAATTGGATGGGTGTAAGTTTGGAAAGCAAAAGGAAAGAAAAAACTCAGTTAAAAACGGGTAAAATTAGCAGCAGCACAATATTTGCCAAGGACAGCCTCCCGCTATTAACTATCAAATCTTTGGCTGGATAATATCAATTTTAACTTGGTTCTTGCGCTTATAGTACCCGACTTGAAGCACCATCAATTTAATAGCCAACACTACAAGCAACACCACCAAATTCGCCCATATAAGACACAAGAAACGGCTGTGTACCCTAGCATGCAAAATATTTAAAGAAGTCTGATTCACTACTTCAGCAACGGTACTCAAGTTTAAAGATGAATGCACCGTGATGAAAATGCTGAGCACGTTAAGAGTAATGAGCCAATAAAGCTCACCGCGTTGCCACATGCTTTTTTTTTTAGAGTCAAGTTTACCCGAAAGTTTGGCATTCAAGTTGCTGAGAAACTTAAGCTTGCCAACGATTCCAATGAGGTATTGAGAGACCATGAGGACAAAGACCATAATGAGGATAACAATGAGAAAATTGCGGAAGTGGTATAAGTGATTGTGGTTGAGCAGCTCGGAGACTTGGGGTAAGTTGAGATAGTTTGTGGAGCTGTTTAAAGAGGAGCTGTATAAGGTGACATTGTACTTGGAGAGGAAACTATCGGAGAAAGAAGTGTAGCAGTTGGTTGTCTCGTTTGCTTCAAGACATACACTGTTAAAGCTGATGTCAACGGTAAGATCAACGATTTCGGGATGAGAAGTTTTGATGATGTTGTAGATTGCATTGTTGTCGTTGAAAGAAATAGAAAGAATTTTTCTGCAAAAGAACGTGGCAAGGGTAAGGGCAAGGGAGACCGTGAGTAAAGTGGAGGAGACTAAAGCACCGATTGCAAACATATTGATGGATAGTAAAAAGGTAGAGATGAAATAGGGTTGTGAAGTTACTTTTTGTGGAGTACAAGAAAGTAACATCTGGCTACAATGGCTACGAATATTGGTCGGATTTATATGGACTGGGAAGAGGGCTGCTGTATGCACCAGTGCCCATGCTACGAGTCATTGCTAAGAATACTTGTGACTTATGGTGTTTTATGCTTGCTGGTTATTGTTTGTTTGGTTCATGTTGAAAGGGCTTTTGATGTGATGCGTCACTTGGGTTGCGGACACCACAACGAGTGCTCTAAGTAAAATGACTCTGCCCGGGAGCGTATTACATAAGCACATGTGGCCCGAGTCAAAAAAGAAATCTCGAACCACCGCCGCACTATCAGTAGCCAGTACTACAACATCAAAGACTCATCCATGGCCATCGTTATTTAGTGTGCTCTTTTCTTTCTTACTCTTTTGCTGAAAATTTTTTTGTCATTTTGGAGCCAGCACTTATTGTTGGTCATCAGTCATAGGAACCGCAACTAAAACCACAACTACAATCACAATGTCTCTCAAGACCCCTTTCTATGGCCTCCACACTAAGCTCGGCGGTAAGCTTGTCAATTATGCCGACTATTTGCTTCCAATCTCCTACCCAGCCCAATCCCACATCGAGTCCCATCTCCATGTTAGATCGAAAGCCGGTTTTTTCGACGTCAGCCATATGCTCCAGCACAAACTCGTTGGTGCTCAAGCTATCGAATTCTTGCAAACTTTGATTCCTACCGATATTGCGGCTATTCCAAAAGGATCTTCTCACTTATCTGCATTCTTGAATTTAGGGGGCGGGGTCATTGACGATACCATCATTACCAAGGTTGCTGATGACCAGATTTATTTTGTCAGTAACGGGGCAACTTCGGAGAAAGTTAGCGAATTCATCAACGAATCATTGAATAGTTATCAAAATGGTAACCACGGCTTACAATATTCTAATTTCAAAAAAGCGCTAGTTGCATTGCAAGGTCCATCGGCTCATATCCATTTGTCCAAGTTTCTCAACACTGATCTTAAGAAAGTTTTTTTTGGGCAACATTTCTTTTACGAGAATGGCGACAAAGTAGTTGGCAAAGGGTTTACTGAAACTTTCAATAATGCCAACAGTAATGGGTTGCTTGTTTCAAGAACTGGTTACACTGGTGAGGATGGATTTGAATTATCGATTCCGAACCCCGAATACGCCAATGAGTTGGTACAACAAATTTTGGATAACAGTAATCTGGAAGTCCAGCCAATTGGCCTTGCCGCAAGAGATTCCCTTAGACTTGAAGGTGGCATGTGTCTTTATGGCAATGAGTTGAGTGAAACCATTACTCCAATTGAAGCTAGTTTGAATTGGATCGTTTCCAAATCTCGTCGCTCACCAGAAACCGCCAACTTCAACGGTGCTGAAAAGATCCTTGCACAGCTTAAAGATAAGAGTAAAGTGCCATATAAGAGAATTGGATTTGAATATGAAAACGGCGCTGCTGCAAGAACAGGATCCATAATCTATGTTAAAGATGATGCCGCAGATGGTAAATTGAAACAAGTTGGGTTTGTTACTTCTGGATCCCAATCTCCATCGCTAAGCCATTCTAGCGGTAAGAAAATCAATATTGGCCAAGGTTATGTTAAGATGCCATACAATAAGAAGGAAACTGACGTGGTGATTCAGGTGAGAAAGAACTTTGTTGAAAGTAAGATAAAGAAGTTGCCGCTTGTGCCTGCTAATTTCTACAGAGGGTAGCTTGGAAATATGAGAAGAGGTACATACGAACAATTGTATTACTTATTAATATAGAAGTCTTTGGTTGTATCACTCCAAGACATGGCTTGATGTTGTACAATGTTGCATGGATTCTCAATGCACAGTTCTGCGCTCGTGCTCGTGCTCGTGCTCGGACCAAAGGGGCTGCACGACAGTGAAAAAAAAAAAAAAAAGTGAAAAACACGTTAAGCAGCCAGTCAATACAAGGCAATGGTGAGTGCTGTTCGTACCAAAGCTTGTCTAACACCAAAAAAAGAAGACAAAAGCAATATTTGTGATTGAGGATGAATACCCCTGAGTTGACTAAGAAGCAATTTCTCCGAGGTTCATTGAAACTGTAGACATTTGTACTTGAGAAAATTAATGAAGGTTAAACAAAACGCAGATACCTGCGTGTAATATTATCAAACGTAGTTATGTTGAGCTCTTGTATCTATATAGCTATAAATCTACCAACCTTTCTAAAATTCCACTGATTGCTGCTCTGGAACAATGGTCTTGACTTTGCCCGTATCGATAAACGTCAAGATATTTTGAACCACAAACTCTTCCATCTTCTTGATGGTTTCGATGGTATGTGTACCCATATGTGGCAAACTAACTACATTAGGCAAATTGATCAATTCTTGATTCACTCCAAATGGCTCATTTTCAAAGACATCCATCCCAGCGGCAAACACTTTACCATTTTTCAATGCTTCAATCAACAGCAATTCATCGATAACTGCGCCTCTAGCGGTATTAATAATAACCACACCATCCTTCATCTTAGCGATGGCTTCAGCATTGATAATATGCTTGGTGCTGCTATTCAATGGCAAGTTGATGGAAATGATATCAGACTGAGCGAGCAATTCGTCAAACTGTACATAAGTGGCACCGGCTTCTAATTCAGGACTAAGCTGGCGACGATTATGATAAATAAACTTGCTGAATCCAAAAGGTTTCAATCTATGCATAATGGCTCTACCAATCTTTCCGTTACCCAAAATACCCACGGTTTTACCTTCTGGATCATGTCCTTCAGGAGTGCCAGCACCCAATGAACCACCGACTTTAGGCCATTGACCAGCCATCAAGTTATCATGAGAAAGTTGAAAATTACGAAGAGCACTGATTAACAAGAAAACATGAGTATCGGCAGTAGCATTACTAACAAGGTCTGGAGTATTAGAAAGCTGAATCTTGCGCTTACTCAACGCCTCAACGTCCACTTGATCATATCCAGCGGCCCGATGAACCACTGCTTTGACACTTTGCGGGAAAAATGAAACCAATTCTTCATCGAATAGCCCCACATATCTCTTGGTTTCCAAGTCTCTAGAAATCACTTGAATATCTTGATATTGTGGGTTATTCTGCAAATCGTTGATGAATTCAGCCCGGCCATAATTTGGGCCAATGGGCAAGTCAAGCACCTCGGCGCGCTGAGTTTGTTGCACGTCGTCCCAGGCACGATGGGCATACTTGATTGGTCCGATTCTAAGGACTTTTGGCAATGATTGAGTGGAGGTTGCGGTGCTCATGGTTCTGGCAAAAGTTTGTTTAGCCAATTGAGTAATCATTATGAGTGAGTGAGTAGGTAATTGGAGGTAGAGAAAAACAACAAGAGCAAAAAGTACAGTACTTATAGTTTTCCTTCGAAAGCAGAAAACGATAAGGAAGCTCTGATACTAATTAAGGCCGCTGATGACGATCGGTGAGAGTAATGTGTCAACACGTCTCCGTCTCCGTCTCCAGTGCTGCGTG
>JXWR01001150.1_pt1 | contig 13228 bp, 7 predicted proteins | sample 315541 | NCBI WGS metagenome assembly JXWR01 (sample SAMN03273951, study PRJNA271842) | soil metagenome | isolation source: rice field ambient CO2 | place: India: CRRI Experimental farm Cuttack,Odisha-753006 | collected 2013-12-17
TGCTGCTATTTTAAATTGAGCTGTTCAGATCGCCTCTCGGTGGCCAAGTTGGTTTAAGGCGCCAGACTGTAATGTCAACATTAATCTGGATATCGGGTGTTCGAATCACCCCCGAGAGATTTTTTTTGCCAATCTAAAATTTTTGATTTACCCTATGATTTCGTCCATAAGTGAACCCATGTCCTAAGTTATTACTCAACGAAAAACAAACTAACGATGAAGAGCTCCAGTTCACAATATATAGCCTTTTAGAAAGTGTAGTAGTCTTACAACAAAAAATACCGAGAAGTGTTGTATGGAGCTCAATAAGTCCCAAAGCTTACATGGTTTAGTAGACTATTCAAATTTTATGACCAAACTTTTTTAAAACATAACTATGCATTTTACTATTTTTCTTTCAACTCGTTTTTCTAAAGTACAAGCTTATAATGTCCTTGAATTATTTCAAACAAAGGTAGCTATTAAAATGTATTTGTCGAAGTAAAATTGAAAACCTACCATAGAGCTAGCCAAGAAGAAAAGCAGCTATTTTGCAAACCGAAGAGAAGAAGAAGTGAAATATAATTTTAGTAATAACAAGAAAGAAGAAAAAAGAAAAAATATAGTACAAAAAGTATAGTACAAAAAGTATAGTACAAAAAGCATAAGAAAGGTAAATGAAAAGAATATAGCTGAAAAAGAAAGGTTTATCACACAACTCTACCATTATCAAGCCTAATGACGCTGGTAGCAACATCTATAACTTCCGGTGAATGCGTGATCAACAAAGTAGTGACCCTTGTGTAATTATTCTCTAACAAGTTTTCTCTCATAAAATCACAAACCTTTCTAGTATTCTCCGGGTCCAAAGCAGATGTGCATTCATCCATAATCAATATCTTGGGCTTTCTTAACATGGCTCTAGCAATTGAGATCCGTTGTGCTTGCCCACCACTAACAAGACTGTTTGAAGCAGTGCCACCAATAATTGTGTTTAAACCGTGTGGTAGCTGCTGAATTATGAAATCGTACATGTTTACCATCTGTAAGCATTCCACAACATCCTGATTAGTATAATCAACGTTTTCTTTCAAGCCATATACCAAATTTTCATAAATTGTTCCAGGAAAAAAAACAGCCTTTTGCAGTACCACAGCAATTGAGCGACGCAAGTGTTGTATGTTGAGCGTGTTGATGTCTTTGCCGCCAATAAAAATTTGATTTTCCAGCACCAGATAAAGTCTAGAAATCAATGATGCAACGGTGGACTTTCCAGACCCAGATTCTCCAACTATGGCCACCACATCGCCTCTAAATATATTAAAAGAAACATTATTCAAAGTTGGGGTTTGATGATTGTATGAAAATTTAACGTCTTTGAACTCAATAAAAGTTTCATCCTTTTCAGCAACTTCATTAAAACTTTCAATAAGATCATTACCGATGGTCTCAATCAGCGCAGGTTCCAAATTTGCTAGTTTCATAATTTGCGTACCAGCACGTTGACCTCGGCTAATGTCAGGCAATTGAGAAATTGCCAGAACAACAGAAACAATAGCAAAGATTAGCAAAGTATATATTTGCATCAACTGACCTGTGTTGTACTGGTTTTCACCAACTAGTTTTAATCCATAATTCAACAAAATCATTTGGGCAACATAAGACAATGAGGTACCCAAAGAAATCCCAACTCCGGCAGCAGCGGCTCTGAAATTGCCTTCATTTCTGAGAAGCTCAAGCTTAATGTTGAATTTTTCCTGAAAAAAGTTTTGCAACTCAAGACATTTAACGGTCTTGATACCATTTATGATCTCATAGCACAAGTTTTCCAAAGCGGCCACTGCCAGCTTATAACGATTTTCAGAATTTTGAGACACTACTGAATAAGAGACAGTGATGATGGCAAATAGGCAAGAGATAGCAATTCCAACAAGAGACAACTTCCAACCAACGACAATGGCCCAAATGAGGCCCAACAGGGACATTACTGAAACCGATGTTACTAAACTCAAAAACTCAGATACCAAGTATCGCAAGTCTCTGGCGTCGTTCATGAGCAACGCAGTAATTTCTGCGCATTTGGAGCTGTTCTTGTCAAACCAAGATGCTTCCTGGTATAGTAATTTTTGGAAAATGGATTGACGAAGTGACACTACCCAAATTTCACTAGCATACTTCAATATAAAAGATTTTAAGAATGTAGTGAGACCGTCACATAGAATAATGGCGATTAAGACCACTGACCATTTCAAATTGTATGCTGCTGTCCCAACATCTCCATGTGGAATGATACCTTCCACAAGTTTAGCGAGAAAGTAAGAGAAAATTGGCGTTAGGGTACCATTTATCAATGACAACAAAACTCCGATAGATATTGTGAGCTTGCTGTTGGTTGTTTGCCTCATAAAGCTTAATATTTCGAAAATGCCTTTTATTTTTTCCGGTTCTTGTTTATAGGTAACAGCTTCCCGTTTTTCTTGATCGCATTTCTCGTTATTGCTCTTTCTGTTGAAAAAGTTACGCCAAGTGGGCTTTTTGGTCTGTGCTTCAATGTCATCCACTTGCAGGTCTGCTTCAGTATGAGTGTTTCGTTTGGCGTGATAGGAATCATAGTAGCTTATATTTCTTCTATCCTTGTGGCCATACTTTTCATAATCTACCAAATAATTATCAATAACACTATTAGTGTCGTGCTTGTTAACACTATCATTATCAACTAAATTTTGCTTCAAATTGTTGGCCAAATCAGAAAACGCACCGCCAACTTTACCCTCCAATGTTAATTTCAACCCTGATTCAACAACTCTACCCTCCTGCATGATGAAAACATAATCTTCTGGATCAATCTCCTCTAACTGATGGGTGGTAATAATTGTCGTTTTATTCTGTCTCCAAAGTTTGATATTTTGCAACGCTTGCTTTCTAACATTTGAATCTAGAGCAGGGAATGCTTCATCAAGGATCAAAACTGGGGTATTTCTAATGATTGCTCTAGCCAATGCTACTCTTTGTTGCTGGCCACCACTTAAAGAATGGCCTTCTAAACCAACCATAGTATCAATTCCATTAGGTAATCTGGTTATTACTTTATCCAATGCTGCTTTGCTAACCGCGTCATTAATTGTTTCGTCACTGACAGACTCAGAACCAAAAAGAGACCCAAGCGCAATATTTTCTTTCACAGTCATGTAAAAAAGCATTGAATCCTGTTGCACTAGTGTGATGTTTCTAGTAAGCCATTTCTTGCTCAAGTTATCTAATGAAAAACCATCAACGGATATTCTGCCTTGTTGAAGCAGGTAAAATTTCAAAAGCAAATTAGACAATGTTGATTTTCCAGAGCCCGACTTTCCAACCACGTAGTTTAGCCTGTTTTTATTGAATTGCAAAGATACATCATTGAGAACTTTTGCATTCGGCCGCGAAGGGTATGCAAAATGCACATTTTGGAAGCTGATGTTTCCGACACAGTGTACTGGATCAAGGTATCTTGTGCCGTTGAAATCTGTGCCATAGTCTTCATCAAAGCTATCTTTGATAGGTTGTTGCGCCGGCAGCTGCGGCAGCTGAGTAACAAAACCAACAATGGTATTAGCGGCGACTATGGCCTTCTGTAAGAATATTAACTGAGAAGCCAACGAAGAGAGTGATTGAGCAAACACCAAGCAACTCGATAAGCACACTAGCACAGTACCTGATTGTAGTTTACCCTTTCTGACCATATGGCTACCAAACCAAAATGCTTGAATGAAAGCCATTAAGACAATGATTTTCATTGCACCCACTTGTAAAGCCGACAAAAAAGATGTCTTGATGTAATGCTTTGCACACTTGAATGTGGACTCTTTGAACTTGGTGTACTCAATATCCTGTGTGCCAGCATGCTTGATAAGCTTGTTGGACATAAGAGCCCAATTTAAAACGTCTCCCGAAACAGCAGATTCATTGTTTTCTTTGACTTGGCTTCTTTGAATCAATGTATTGAATACCACGGATAAAACAGCAATAACGGGGAAGGAGGCAAGCATAACGAGAGTCAAGGTCGCTGAGTAGTAAAATGATACTCCAAGAGCAGCAATTATAGTGGTAACGGTTTGTAATAAAAATGCAGACGCTTCAGACACCCCAGCTCTCAACTCTTCCGCACACCTATTGATCTGGTTCAAATCGCCCAGCACTTGCAAACTAGTATCGTACCAGCTGAAAGGTTTGTTTATGTATGTTTGGTAAATTTTGCGTCTAGCAGTTCTTACTTGCAATTCTCCAAGGACAAGCCATACATAGAGCATTGCCCAAACAACGAAGAGCTGAATTGCTCCAAGGGCAAAAAGTGAGATTGTTGATAGTAGCGTAGCATTCATGTATTCGGCAAAACTCAGGTATTTGCCAGATTGCCATGATGACAAGACGTTGAATACTTTGCCAACGAGAATACTGGCGGTTGCTGGAGTGAGACCGGCAATTATTGACAATGTAGTACCTATTAGAAGCACCCAAAGTTTCGATCTAGGAAGAAACGCCCACAAGCTCTTGATAGAGACTGATTTTTTTGAGTTTTTAGTGCTAGTTGAAAAAGGGTTGTTGTGTATGTTACCATTTTTATCTTTGTCTTGATCATTGTCCTGGTCTTGATTCGTTGGGGGATCTCTGAAGATATCGTCTGATGAGCGCGGTGATATTTTGATGTCCAGAAACGTCGATGTATTACTGGTGGTTGAATATATTGAATGCTGCATTTTGAGGGAATATGATAACCTATCACTCGCGATTTTGTGTGTCTAGCGAAGTTCAACCAACAGCTATACAGTGTTAATAATACCTAATTCGCCAAAAGAGCAAAATTGAACAAAAAAAAGATTTTTGAAATTGGCATCATTAAACCACAATTAAGCGCTTTTTGCAAAGCTATATATAAATTCCATTCTTATCACATAACATTTTAGCATGGTTTGATGGAAGCAGACAAGTAACAGCCACATCGAGGATATTGTCTAGTAGCTGTCGCGTCAAATTTTAACACATTAGTGTAAGGCAACAATCGTAATTTAGATGTTGATGCAAAGAGTAAGGTCCTGCAGCTGCCTTTTTTTTTTTTTAAAGAAATCTGTTGGTATTTCCTAACTTGTACGATACAATGCTGACCTTTCCTCAATTTTCAAAGTGGTTAAACTTTTCAAAGCGGTGACCTTACACCAGCTCCATTGATCTCGCTCAAAACGGAAAGTCCTATGTCGCCCGCCCGTTCCATGTGTGTCAAGCCTCAGAGCAGCCAATTGGACTAGCTGTAACTGTAGTCTAATTAGCTTAGCTAGCCAAGCAAGAGAATGAACGCCATTGACTGGTTGTGGGGGAATGATTATTCTCAAGTGCAGTCATTAGAGTCAGTTAAGTCAGTGTAACTGTGTATATATCCACTATGGTCACTTAATGACTACGATTTTCTGTCAGACTCTTTAACGCTGCGGGCCCACCACCGGAACTTGAGAGTCAGCTCCCGGGGGATACGCCATATAATTGTAGCTAGACAAATGCCAATTAAGAAATAAAAAATTGCTGAAGAAAGATACTTTACATATGCGGAGGTGCTAATCATCGCTGATGTTGTATGTATGGTGGATATAGTAAAGTATAAGAAAGTGCACTTTTGGCTTAGTCTGGGATCCGCTTTTTGAGGCAACGTTAACTTTTCATTAGCAGGTTTAGATTTATTTCTGTTATCGGGCATCACAATGTTGTATATTGTATATTAATCTTTCAATTGTGTACTTATTCACGAGCTTTTTTTTTTTTTTCTTCTTGGTGGATATATATATTTGCAATTTGAAGCATGTACCACATATCGCTTATGTTTGTAGCGAATAAAGACGATCAAAATAAACAAGGGGGAATAAAAAAAAAAAAAAAATTAAAAATGCACGTTTAGTTTTTAATCTATACCTAAAATTTTTATTTGAACCATGCAATTTGAGCCATAACTCATAATAAGGTAGGAAACACAAAGCTAAAAATAGGAGTAAGAGAGAAAATGTAGGAAAAAAGTATGAGCCGCGAAATTCAAAATTCAACAGTGTACAACAAGTAAACGAAACAAAAGAAGCGAAAAACAGGGGATATCAAATGTAAGAGAGAGAAAATATTTATGAATGATTAAACAGAGAAAATTGTACGTGTATATGTATGCTCAATCTATCTTGATTGATTTCTTTGTATCAAGTTTTGATGACATTATTTTGAAATGTGCAGAAATCAAAAACATAAAATAACTGACAACCAAAATTGACGCATTGCTGCTGCTGCTCAAATTTTCAAGTTGAATTTTACCCATTGTACACCAATCTTTTACTGGAATGCAACTCAAGTATTTACACCATGAGCAATGTCCACCACCATTGGTGAAGAAATTGACGCTCAATAAGTAAAACCACAAAAATGTAAGCACCACGCAAACCAATCTAACTGCGACCCAGCCAAAGAAAACGGGAGTTTTTCTGATTTGAAGGTTTGGAAAAAATTTCCCAAATTTAGAATTGATCACTCTAATGTTAGTGAATTCATTAGCTCTGTTGTCCCCTCCATCGTAATCAAATGGGGTAAAAGAATTCAAACTGTTTCTTGCAGGAATAGCTGATTTATTCAACTCCTTTGGGTCTCTTTGGTAACGGTATCTTTCTTGGAAAATAAAGTTAGGATCCTTAAATAAAACCACACTGAGCAAAACCCCAACAATAAACCCACCAATGTGACTGAAATTATCAAGCCCGGGCAAAAGACCCAACACCAAAGTGAAAATGATTTCGAAAATCAAATATGACAAGTTTTTTCTATACGTTTTTGGATGCATTTGCGATTTGTTAGTGAAAAACAAAAAATGAACCAAATTGACCCCAATGATTCCGAAAAGAGCTCCTGAGGCCCCCGTTGAGGAAAGACCACTTTGAGCAAAATTAGCACCAAAGATGTTTCCTGAAATGCCAGCAGCCATATAGATAACAATAAACTTTATTGATCCAATGGCCCTTTCCATGTCAACTCCAAGCATCATTTGCAAAAGCAAATTGCAAATAATGTGAATAAAACCTGCATGAAGGAAAATTGGAGTAATAATTCTGTACCACTGATTTGGTTTGTAGCCATTATCATCTTGGCTTAAGCCTCCTAAACCACAAAGAGTGTCAAGGGTACATCCCGTAGATGTGTCAGTTGAGTTCGGACATGGGAAAACGTTACTAGTGATACTGGTGATATTATCAATGTAGATCATGCATGGCACAAATCGCGATCCCATATTGATTTGAACATAGTTTGATGGACCAATCATTGGGTTGAAATATGGTTTTGTTTGGACTGGACTACCAGTAAATGAGCCCATTTTTGCTAACTCAACAATGAAAACAATGGTTTGAATAAGAGTAAGGATGTAACACCATATAGGCACTCTTTTGCCTCTCCACATTAACCAGCCTTTGGGCTTCTGTTCCGCAGCAGCAGCGGCTGGATCTTGAATATATCTAGGACGAAGTTCATTAGGGCCAAACTCGTCATTAACCTTGAAGCCTCCATTTATGGTTCTTGATTCGTTGTTGTAAAATTTATTATTTCTGTACGGATTAAGCAAAGAGGTGGCTGCATTATTATTTTCGTCGTTTGTTAGCGATGGAGTAGCATTATATGCCACTGATTTTATTGGAACATTATCAAACGTATCATCATCATCCACATAAGGTCTGTTGCTGCCGTTATTCAAGTTATTTCGACTCATTCTTTTATTAGGGCTGATTTCTGTGAAAGGGTCTTCTTTGAAAGGATTTGATTTGGTGCTGCTGTGTCTAGATATGCCCGAGTTATTTGACTGGCTATAAAAATCATTTTGATGAGCTTTAGCCAACTCTCTTTGATTACTTGGATTGAGGCTTGTTCCCAAGTTATTTATAGCACCGGCGCCGTTATTATTAGCGGAAGGGCCAGAGTGGGGGAAACCGCTGTCTGAATCTCCATCTGTATCGTAATCGTAAATGACCCTATTGTTTAAGCTTAAGTTAGGGTTGGCAGGCTGAAAGCTGTTGTCTTTGAAGCTATTATCGATATGCGCATTAGGGTCCACAAAATTGAAATCGTTATCGTTTGGTCTCAGTAGATTGTTGGCATTCGCGCTGGGGCCGCCATAGCCACCGCCATGCTGATTGAATCCACCTTGGTAACCGTAATCAGTGTCATAGTGGGCTTGAGGAGGCACGGGCGGAAGGTCTTTGTGTGGGCCCGAGTTTCTTGGGTTGTAGTAATTTGACATGACGGATAGCTGCTCAGCGTATTGCTTTAAAACTTGTCCTATCTTGTTTCAAACCTTTATGCTTGAGTAACTTGATGGGCTTTTAGAGATCAAAGGAGAAAAGAATAAGTTTTTCAATCTGATGTCCGAAAGCAGGAAAAGCGGCCAGTTGTTGTCCCGGTGTTGCCACAGAGGAAGCGGTCAAAGGATGGAGAATGTTAACGCTAATATTAGAAGCAGAGGACAATGTGAACCGCAACAATAAGCCTCTATAGCATACACAGGAAAGTGGGAGTCAAAAAAACAGGACAGGGCTGGACAGGGCAGGGCAGGGCAGGGCAGAACACGACCACCAAAGCGTCGCAGCGACTAGTCGAGGATGCTGCGAGCAGGTGTTCTTTTTCTTTAGCGGTGTATCAGAATCCGCGATTACGTAATTCATTACAAAGTGTTCTTGCGATGGCAAAAATAATAAAAATAAAATAAAATAAAATGAAATTAAAATATTCAAGCGTGTGAGATGAGATGAGATGGATGGGTCAGGAAATGCACACACCGGCAACAGGGCCAGCTAGTATTCGTGAATACGGTTCAAATAATCTCAACCATCTCTAGCCATACATAGCAGCTTAAAATGAGCGCAGAGGAAGTGCCCGCCATTTGCGAGAAATGTCTCGGTTCCAATCCGTACCTCAAGATGATCAAAGAACCTCTGGGTGCCCAATGCAGGCTTTGCACCAGAGTGTTTACAGTTTTCCGCTGGAATGTCAGCAAGGGAAGCAAGTTTTCCAAGACTGTCATATGCCTTACTTGTGCTCGTCAGCGAAATTGTTGCCAGGCCTGTATGCTTGATTTAACCTATGGCATACCGCTCCATTTACGTGACGCTGCTTTCAAGATGGCCGGGGTGGAGAACATTCACGAGGTGGCATACTCTTCTAATGATGTTACAAAACGGTATATGGCTCAAAAGGCAGACCAGAAGTATATTGAGCAGGAGCAGCAGCAGCAGCTTAATGGTGCTGACGTGAGATTGTTGACAGAGAATGGCGAGGGCGAAAGTCTTAAAAGCAACAGTGATGAGGCAAGACAAAAAGTGGAAGAAATTTTAAGGAAGCTATCGCAGAGCCATCATTCTGCACAAAATAAATTCAACTCCAAGAAGTTGAACTCGGGGCAGCAGCAAAGTAGACAAGGCGCCTCCTCGACTTACTCACCAGAAGCATTGCAGAATGTTGATATCTCCAAAATTCTTTCCAAATTGCCCTTTAACGGCAACCTCACCATCCCTAAAGACGAATCCATAACATCATTTTTTATATTTGGCATCAATGACGAAATCACTGACAATATGGTTGCAGAGTACATTCAGCAAAAGTTGATTGACCATCTCAACACCGACAAGAAGAAGATAAATGTCAAATCTATTGTGCTTAACCACCGTGCCAAGTGCGGTTATGTCAGCTTAGAAAAACGTAAATACGCAGAAGTGTTATCCAAAATTGTGGACAAGCCACGTGGCTTTAAAGGTCCAGGAATAATATTTATAAGAAACGTACCGATCAGAATCACTTGGGGTAAAGTGAAGAGTTTGGGTACCAGTAATTTGGAACAGGCTAAGTTGGGCACAGTAGTAAGAAAACAGGTTAAATTGCTAGCGGCAAAGGACAAACAAGGCAAGGGAAAATCCGGAACTGGAAGACCTCAAGATGGTGAGGAAGGTGGTAAGACAGTGAATGTGTTCAAACCGGCGCCGCCACCAGGCAAAAACACAAAGCCAAACTATTCTTCGTTGAAGAGTAACTTTGAACTATAATCATGCGCATGTTGGCTGTTTTGTTCCATTGATTTTTACGTTTTTATGTATAATAGAATAGGATAATTGTATGCTACTTTTTCTTCAGCTCAGAAGTGGTACGTGGCGCAAAAATGCATCAAAAAGCTTTTTTTTTTCTCACCCAAGTAATGCGATGGACAGATGACAGGTACGCGAGTGCTTCAGGACTATCCGGGATATTATTGAGACCCAGTTGCAATATACCAAAGGTGTGTAGACTAATATTCAAGCCACAAAAAGACTGACGGACCTCGCTATGTTACGTATTAGAGTCACGCTTGATCTAAAAGAAACTTATTCCAATACGCAATCATATATCTCTTATGCTGGCACTGATTATACCGCTAAATTTGAGTCTAGTAATTTACGGTATTGGTGATGTTAATGTCTTGGTACCATAATACAGAACAACAACGACACCAGAGAGAAAAAAAAAGCTTGTGTCATGTTAATTCATCTTAACATAGCGTCATGTTAAGCTCATCTTTACATTTCCGTATAAAGCAATTGCATCGCATCATCCTGCAGTAATATGCATTAAAACAGGCCAATGCAGAACAATATTTCAATCTCACTACAAGTCGTTACCATGGATTCAACTATTCAGTCATCCAAAACTTACAAACCGCGTCTTCGTTTTTCTAATAGTATCCCATTCTATGGTAATGGGACTAAAAATCTCAAAGGTGCTTATTAGTCCAATTTTTTTTTTTGTATTATATTTGGGCTTTCATTACTTTTTTTTGAGTGCTCTTTTAGTGCTTGTTTTTTGGCTTGTATACTGCCTATTGTTTGGGTTCAGAGTTACAGTTAAAGCTGGGCTTGGTACCAAAATGAATTTATGCGGAACCAAAGCTGAAATGTAAGGTTTAGGTATAGTTTTAAGGAATGATGCCTTTTGCCAATGATGATCTGCAGTGTTGGTACGTAGCTTGGATTAGGGCTAAATATTTTGGAAAACATATAAATAATTGGAATATTTCCACTGTTTTCTTTCAAATAATAAAGATGCAGCAATTAACATAAGTAACATCTTGACAACAACAGCGAGCTTCTTTGATTTACTAAGTGATTAAAAAGCAATCGACTTCACACTCAAACTCTGATCGACATATAATTAATAAATCTCTTTTACAATGCAGCTTTCAAACACTATTATTATCTTAGCAACTGCTTTCTCCGCCACTTCAATGGCTTTGCCAATTGCGATTTCCGAGAGCGTTGCCGTTACCACCAGCACGCCTATTTCTAGCACTGCTGCTGAAGCCACTTCTGCCTCTACTGATATCGATTCTGACTCTAGCTCTGACTCTGACTCTGACGTGACAGCATCCCAATCTTACGTCCCAAGTTCCGAAGAACTTGAAGAAGCAATGAAAACTCTCAATAGTAGTCTTGTTGCATACAAGCAACACGAAGCTTCAATTGTTGCTAATGGTGGTAATTCTACTGATGGTGTGGTGGACAAGTCTATTGGATCCTGGTTCAAAAAGCACGGAGGTCAAATTCTTAATGCTGTGACTACTGTTGCTTCATTTATTATTTGATTTTGGTTCTTTCTTGTCCAAAGATGTGAATTTTGACAGTTCAAATTGCTTGGCATTTCCATCTCTTTCAATTCTGTTAGATTGTTGCGTCTTTCTTGGGAGGTAGCTGAAGTATGTCAAATGAGACTGGAGGAAAGACGCGAAACAATATGAATTCACGACAAATTCGACGTATAACTTTAAGAGTATGTTGGCTTATCCAAGATACCCGTAAAACATGCCAGAGAGTAGACAGTATCAGTGTGTTGAGTACAGTAGCTCTACCACGAATGGACAAGTTGCGTTGTTTATGTATATCACATGCTTGGGTAACCTTAGCGATCAAACGGCTCTGGAATGAGTGATGATGTGCAGTGGAATGCATTAAAGGATACCCAAGATAAGTAAGCGGTTCATCGGAATATCGGTCATGCCATTGAGTGATACCATGAGAAGCTAGTGCAGGTAGCCAATGAGGATGAGGGGTCCCTGATATGGAGAAAGCGATTGTTTTGTCATAATTCATTTTGGCATTGGATGCCCGATTGTAGTGTTGAATCAGCGTTTGAACTTCATCGAGATCTGTAGCATTACGTAGGAAAATAAGCAAATCATCTGCGTATGCGAGCACCTTAAGCGGTTGAAGAGAAGATGGACCATGTAAAGGATTGCGAATGGTCGGTAGCGACAAATTTGGAGGCAGAAAACCTTGAATGCTCGTTGAATCACTGATTGCTCTAATAAAAGGTTCAATAGCAAGGTTGAACAGGATAGGACTAATAGGATCACCTTGTCTTAGACCACGTCCGAGAGTAATTGGTAAGGTAAGGTGACCGTTAACGTTGACCTGCATCAATGTACCATAGAAAAGACTCGTAATAGCTTGAACAAATTGTTCAGAAAAACCAAATTAATCAAGACGGCTCGAAGATAGTCTGGATGAATCCTATCGTAAGCTTTTTCTTGATCGCATAGAAGTCCAACTTCGTCCGAGTTTCGAATAGACGCTTGTTCTATAGCTAGATTTACCAGTGCACCGTTATCGGCAATGAATCGTTCTTTCATGAAGCCACTCTGCCAGGGCGATATGAGGGGAGACGTTACCAAGACAAGGCGAGAATTGAGGAGACGTGTGAAGATCTTGGCATCGCAATTAATCAATGTGATTGGTCGCCAATTCTTTAAAAGACTGAGATCCCCTTTCTTAGGAAGTAAACAAATACATGTTTCAAGCCAAGACTTGGGGAAGAGACTACCAGAAAGAGCATCGTTAAAAACACGAAGGATCAATTCAGAGTATTTGGGATGTTGGAAAATCAAGTTAAGAAATACGTAGGATAAGCCATCAGTACCAGGGCTACTGATTTTCGGTGTACGTTTAACTTGTGCGAGAACCTCATCCAGAAGAAAAGGCGAGGTCATCAGATCAGAGTCATCATTAGATAGTCGACAGGACGCAGGAATGTGTGAGACCATATTGTCCAGCGACGCCGAACATATTGGATCAGCGGAATATAATTCAGTATAAAATCGCTCTGTCACCTCCAGCATTTGATCCTGAGACGAGCATATAATTTGAGTGGCAGGATTCATTAGCGGAGGTATGGATCGTTGAACCAG
>JXWR01003341.1_pt1 | contig 13185 bp, 9 predicted proteins | sample 315541 | NCBI WGS metagenome assembly JXWR01 (sample SAMN03273951, study PRJNA271842) | soil metagenome | isolation source: rice field ambient CO2 | place: India: CRRI Experimental farm Cuttack,Odisha-753006 | collected 2013-12-17
AAGCCGCCAGTATCAGGTCATACCCGATACTGGCGGCTTTTTAATAATATTAGGTTAACTGAAGCTTTGCCCAGTGGTCTAACTAGCCCTTCAGGCTTTAACTATAGCTGATCACCCTGTGCTCGTAGTAAGGCGCCTAATGATGGCTGTTCCTTAATATCAATGTGGTTGGCTTTGGCATAAGCTTCAACTTCTGCTTGACCATATAATTCAGGATCTAGTGGCATGTAAGCTGTGCCAATTGGATCATCATTCTTGATGACCGCGTTCACAACGATTGGCCGCTTGTTGCCCTTCGCTTGGAGCGCCTTGATTTGGTCAAAGACGGTTTCGACCTCTTGATTATTTTGAACAGTAAAACCAATCCCACCAAGGCCATCTGCAACTTTGGCCCAGTCGGCATCCGTTAGATCAACACCATACAAGTGTTGCTTCGTATCAACTTGCTCACGATAGATGAAACCAAACCGTTGATTACTGAAAATCACGTTAATAACGGGCAAGCCGTAACGTGCTTCCGTGATAATATCTGGCGCTACCATCGCAAAGCCACCATCGCCTGAGAAACTCCACGCTTGGCTGTCTGGAACACTTAAGGCACCAGCCATCCCAGCAGGTAGTCCAAATCCCATGGTTGCGAAGAGGCCAGATAAGGCAAAGCGTTGCTCCTGATCCATTGGGAGCCCCCCGGACAGCCCATTCGGCGACGTTACCGGTGTCGACCCCGTAGGTATCACGAGGGCCGACCATACTAGCAACTTTGTGCATGACCGCTTCCGGCGCTAGTCCATCATGGTCGTCAGCAGCCAATTGTTGGAGCCACTTATCCCAATTACGTTTATTTTGCCGGTTAGTCGTTAACCACGCTGTTTCAGGTAACGTTTCGCCAGTTGCAATCATCGCTTGCAAATAAGCTTGGGCGTCACTGATGACGGCGTAATCGATTGGGACCATCTTGCCGATATCAAAACTGTTATTGTTGACCTGAATAATCTTAATCCCCTTAGGCCCAAAACTAGCAAATGGAAATTCAGATCCCAGGAACAAAATCAAATCAGCGTGTTGGAGTGCTTCGAACCCCGATTTGGAACCCAACCGGCCAAACGTGCCAATTGCATTCGGGTGGCTCGTTGGAATAACCCCCGTCGCCGGGACCGTATTCATGACTGGAATATTGAATTGTTCACTAAACTTGACCAGGTCTGCCTTTACACCAAGAAGACCCCGACCAGCGTAAACTAATGGATGCTTAGCTGCTTTTAGCATCTTTAACGTTGCCGTAATGGCCTGAGGATCGACCCGTTGTTCAAACGTATCTGAAACGGTGTTAGGCGTCGATACCGGCTGATAATCGATTTCTTCCGCTGAGAGATTTTCAGGAATGATAACGACTGCCGGTCCCTTTTGCCGGTATGCTTCACGAATCGCTTGGTTAATGACATATGGTAATTGTCCGGCCGTCGTGACAGTGCGGTTATATACCGCCACGTCACTAAACATTGGGGTCTCATCCATTTCTTGGAAGTAATTCGTGTTCATCGTCGCTTGTGGTACCTGTCCGACAAGTGCTAATACAGGAACGTGATCCATCTTGGCATCATACAAACCGTTGAATAAGTGCGTTGCACCAGGGCCCGCAGAACCAAATGAAACGCCGATTTTGCCCGTAAACTTGGCATCTGCCGAGGCTGCTAAGGCCCCCACTTCTTCATGCCGTACTTGAATATAATCAATATCGGCCTTTTCAAGGTACAAACCTTCAACGGTATGATTGATTGAACCGCCGGGAATCCCGTAGATGTGGTCCACACCCCACGCCTCTAAAACCTTAACTAAAGCTTGTCCTGCAATCATCTTTGTCATCACTATTCATCCCTTCGACTTAGAACCAATTTGTCTGCTTGGTTCAATTCATTTAACAAACGTATTATAAATCGCTTTCAATTATAAATGCAATTAATATGCTTACTTTTCGTAAGTGAAATTACAAGTACACAAAACGGGGCACCATTCAGCGCCAATTTTGTGTTTATCCGATTATTTCATGTGAAACTATCTATGGACTAGAAAAATAAGATCAAGCACACACCCGATACTCAGTTTTATCAAATATCGCTAACGGTCTAGCACGAATAACTTACCGACTTAACGACAATCAAAAACCACCCCATCAAACAGATCAGGGTGGTCTACATTAAGCTTTACTATATTGTGATTGTTGATGCTGGGCTGAGACAGAACTGACCACTTGCAAAGCACGCTGCTGCCACTGAACGTCCACATCTAATACCGTGGTTTCCGGTGGCAACTGGTATGGCGAAATAATTTTTAATGTCGTGGTGACTCGCAGAATGACTGCCTGTCGATAATTAGCGCTAACTAACCAACAACGATAATCACCGGCCGCTGGTAACTGCTGTTGCCGATTTGCAAGTTGGATCGTTCTAGTCAACGGATCGAATGTCGCCTGTGTCGCGTAAGTGTACCCCAATAAATCATTAGCTTGTTCAATCTGCCCCCGAGCAATCAGCCCCCGGATCCGAGTAGAACTGACTTTAAGCTGCTGATTAGCCAAGCGATCCACCGTGACCGTTTCAAAGTACGGGGCGCCCAATTCCGCGAGTTCGCGCATCCCATTTGCGCCACCCTGCCCGAACGTATAGTCAAACCCCGCCACAACGACTTGCGCATTCAACCCGACAAGGTAATCCTTAATAAACGCAGTCGGTGTCAAGCCAGCAAATTGGTGGTTAAAATCCGTAATATATAGTCGGTCCACCTGTAGCGCCGCCATATGTTGGCTTTTTTGCGCGACGGTATTCAGATACCGAAAAGTGGTCTGGGACTTAAACAGTTGTGACGCGTGTCGATTGAACGTCATCACAGCGAGTGGTAAATCACGCTGCTTCGCAATTCGTTTCGCTGTTTGAATCACGCGTTGGTGGCCCTGATGCACACCATCAAAGAAACCTAAAGCTAATACCAGTGGCGGTTGTGGTGCCAGCATCTTTAATCGATGGGCATCTAAATTGATTACTTGCATCTGTGCGACCTCCCGAACGTTCACGTAGTGTTCTCTACAGCTTGGTATGTTGTCACCGCCACAATGGCAAGCGACACTTAATACTATGTACCAAAAGAGCCGCGATAATCGCGTCCTCTTTCGTTAATTATCTATCCAAATTAGTTTGTTTGAGCTTGTTTTAAGAAGTAGCTGAACGGCTTCAACGCTTGAGCATCATACTTCTTGACAAATTCAGCAATCTTGTCTTTATCTTGCCATGCGTCATCGAGATACATATGTTCCGTTGTAAATGGCATTGCATGCGTTAACTTCACATCAATGACAACTGGCTTATCCGTCTTCTTAGCGTCTTCAAGGGCTTGCTTGAATTCAGCCTTGGTCCGAACGGTATAACCAACGGCACCATAGCCTTCGCCAACCTTGGCCCAATCAGTATCTGGCAAATCGACACCAGAGAGTGGTTGATGGCTATCATCAGTCTGTTCAGCTTCAATAAAGCCTAAGGTCTCATTACTGAAGACAATGTTGATAATGTGCAAGTTATACTTAACTTGTGCCAAGATTTCTTCTGACAGCATTGCGAAAGCGCCGTCACCGCTCAAACTGTAGACGTCCCGATCTGGGTAGTTGACTTTAGCAGCCAGTGCAGCAGGAACCCCAAAGCCCATTGTTGCATAAATCCCAGAAGTTGCCCATTTCTGGTCATCGTGCATTCGGATCAAGCGTTCAAAGTTAATATTAACATTGCTGACATCGATAGCCCAAACAGCTTTGTCACTAGCTTCTTGGTTCAAGACATCAAAGATTGGTTCGGGGCGAACTGGTGATTCAGTGCTATCGTTGAAGCTGGCTTGCCATTTGTCCCAGTTCTTTTTATCAGCAACCGCAGCGTCATAAAAGGCTGAATCATCGCGCGCTTCACCAGCTGCATTGATCGCCGCTAAAGCTTTTTTCGCATCCGCCTGAATAGCAACGTTCGTATGGTGGCGCTTACCAAATTTTTCACTATCAATATCGATTTGAATGACCTTAGCCTTCTTATTAAATAAGAAGATACTGAATGGAACATTGTTACCAACCCAGAGAATTAGATCCGTACTAAAGCCAATCTCGGCACCCGGCTTAGGTGCGACCCGTCCCGTGGAACCTAAGTAAGCGGGATAGTCGTCTTCAATGATCCCCTTCGCTAATACTGAAGAGACAAGTGGCATCTTAAACTTTTCAGAAGCAGCTTTTAATTCTTCAGCCGCGTCCTTAGCGCCAACGCCAAAGTAAATCATTGGTGACTTAGCAGCTTTGATTAATTTAACCGCATCAGCAACTGATTCAGCGGTTGGTGCAGGATAGTTAACAGTGTGCACGCTAGCGTTCGTTTCAAAGTTGTCTTCAATTTCAGCCCAACCAAAGTCCTTAGGGATCGTTAAGACAGCTACACCATTGTGGGCATACGCTTGACGAATGGCTTCATCAGTCATCATCGGTAAACTCGCAGCAGTCATCGCAGTCCGATTCCAAACAGCGACATCGTCAAAAATCGGTTCTTCATTCATTGCTTGGAAGAAGTCCATGTTCATCCGCTTAGTAGGAACTTGTGCAACGATTGCTAACATTGGAATACCATCTTCCTTAGCATCGTACAATCCGTTCAGTAAGTGGACAGCACCAGGGCCAGCGGAACCAAAGCAGACGCCGATCTTTCCAGTTAGCTTATAATCAGCGGAAGCGGCAATCGCACCAGCTTCTTCGTGACGTACTTGGATGTACTTCAACGTTTCCCGTTGATTATAGATGGCGTTCATCGTTGAATCGAACGACCCACCGGGCAAACCATAAATATGTTTTACGCCCCACTTCTGAATTACTTTTAATACGGCATCTGAACCACTAATTTTAGCCATTAGTAATGTCCTCCTCTGATATATTTTAATTATCAACTTTACGACTTTATTGTAATCACGAATTTTTAAAATGTAAACGCTTTTATTGATAGATTTTATCTATCATTGAAAATTTCGCGAAACTTTCTATGGTTTACAAGCGTTAACGACAGGCTTTGGAGCGTTTTTAATTTTTTTAAAAAAAACGTATTTTTTTGTATTTTTATATTTTGTATTATTTTCGACACCGGTATACCACCTTAACCACCGTACTAATTGTGTATTTGTCTTATTAAATCGAATTGGTACGGGTACATCCCCACTCGTTACGCTTGCCCCGCTTAGCAAATCTCGGCCGATTGACTGCTCATGAGCTAGTTTCAAGATAGTTTTTGATGACGACGCTTACATTTCAATGTTTATCCTAACTTTCTGATTATTTCACCTTCCCCTTCTATCACTTGAATAACTCTAGTATAGTCACCTCCAGAGCAAACCAACTTGACGCTCATCAAGTTTTAGCCCATTTCACGTCAAAAAAGACTACCAACGTCATGTGCGTCAGTAGTCCGTTTAGAATTAAGTCATTTAAATTATCTGTAACTGGCCAATAACGTCGAGCTGACCATCTTTAACTGTCAGACATTTAATATCCACAAGAAGATAATGAAGATGAAGAACAGCACGTACATTAATGGATGAACTTCCTTGGCATGCTTAGTTGCGACCATCGTAATGACGTATGCAATGAAGCCTAAGGCAATCCCATCAGAAATACTATAAGTCAACGGCATCCCGATAACAGTTAGAAATGCGGGTACGGCAATTTCAAACCGTTCCCAACTGATCTGTCTTAAAGATTCTGCCATCAACACACCCACAATAATCAATGCAGGTGCAGTAACTTGATCCGTCACGACGTTTAATAACGGTGAGAAAAATAATCCAAGAATGAATAGCGCACCAGTAACAACCGCACTCATCCCAGAGCGACCACCGACCGCAATTCCGGCCGAAGATTCAACATAAGCTGAGGTTGGTGAGGTTCCCAACACTGACCCAACTAACATCGAAGTTGAATCGGCCATCAACGCTTTACCAACCCGCGGCATTTTATTATTTTTCATGAATCCAGCCTGTTCTGCCAATCCAACTAGCGTTCCGGCCGTATCGAAGAATGTCACTAATAAGAACGTCAAAACAACAATAATCAATTGTAACGAATTAATATCACCAATATGACCAAGCGCCACACCAAACGTTGGTTTCAACGAAGGTGCTGCCGAAACAATTGTGGATGGCATCTTAATCAAGCCAGTTGCTAGCCCTAAAATAGAGGTTAAAACCATCCCGATAAAAATCCCACCGGGAACTTTGCGACTCATCAAAATCAACGTGACGATCAATCCAAAAATAGTTAACCAGGTCGTTCCAACTGTCAATGATCCCAGACCAACAACCGTTGATTTGTTGGCAACAATTAAGCCACCACCATGAAGACCAATAAAAGCAATGAAGAACCCGATCCCCGCCGAAATTGCTAACTTCATATCCCGCGGAATCGCATCAATAATCATTTCCCGGAGCTTAAAAATCGTAATCAAGATAAAAATCACGGCTGCAACGAACACCCCAGCCAGAGCAGTTTGCCATTTAATGCCCATTCCGATAACTACGGAATAAGTAAAGAACGCGTTAACGCCTAATCCTGGTGCAATTGCTATCGGGTACTTAGCAACTAACCCCATCAATAAACAGCCTAACGCTGACGCTAAGGCCGTCGCGGTGAAGACGGCGCCCTTATCCATCCCCGAAGCCCCGAGGACGCTCGGATTAACAAATAGGATGTATGCCATCGAAACAAACGTGGTCAAGCCAGCCAGCACTTCGGTTCGCATTGACGTTTTCAATTCTGAAAAATTAAAATATGCCGCAATTTTATTCATGATTCCCTCCAAATATTCGCCTAAATTATAATTGCACAATTGTAAACGTTCGTTTTTTAGTGTTCTTTTAACGTATTTAATCGTATCATTTTGTTTATTTAAAAGCAATAACCGAACGCTAAATAATTTTGAATCTGTTTAATTGCGATTTTCAATTTTAATGAGCCTGCGGTAGAATGAAATTGATAAAGCGTGTTCATTGCCTTAAAACCGCTCTTGGTCCTCACGACCCTCAGGCAAATAACGCGTCACGATTCTCCATACAAAGGTGTGATTTAAATGGCTGGTTCCAAAATTACGGCAATCTTCTTTTTAATCCTCTACGCCGTCCTACTCTACTTGGTCTTCACAATGCAGAACATGTTAGCCATGTACTTAATGGCTATTGGGATGTTTCTTGAAGCTTGCGAAGGGGTTTACCATAACTTCTTCAAGCATTGAGCGCCACACGTATCACAGTGAAGCAATTACGCCTATTTGAGTGCTTACTTTCTATGAAACGACCCTACTTTAGTACAAGTGTTTTTATTCAATGGGCATTCGTAACAAAACAGACTTCTTAAGAATTGTGACAATTCCTAAGAAGTCTGTTTTTGACTAGCGACCAAAATAGTTGCTCATCAATACTAATTTAGTGGTTAGTCCCATGTACATCCTAGTGTAGAACGGGGTGTGACTGTGGCTCACCGAGGTCCGTGACCTGCTGGCTAAAGGTCCCCATCATCTTGAGCACTTGATCAATCTGTGGTGCGCCCAACTGGTTGACCCAGTGATCAAAGTGCTGGGTAATGGCTTGGTCGACAATCCGTTCGACTTGTTGTCCCCGTTCTGTTAAATGTAAGTAGAGCCGCCGCCGATCACGCGGATCTGGCACCTGAAAAACATAGTGTTGCATTAACAATGATTTGACTTGCCGTGAAATCGCGCTTCGCGTTACTTGTCGCTGAATTGCAATATCATTGAGTGTCACTTCATCAGTCGTGGCAATGCGCCGCAATATTAAAAATTGTTCAAATGACAGTTTATTTTGACTTAAAGGCCAAGCCACTAAGTCCATCATAATTTTGGTTGTATTTTGATATGCTTCAAAATAATCATTGAGAAGTTTGCTTAATTCGTCACTGTTCATCGCGATCACCATCACTTCATTAACTTTTGACCAAATATAACACGCCTTTAACTGTTTTGCATGAAATTACCCGTAAATTCCAACGTTAAGCATCCTCCCTAACAATTTTGTGCAACAAAGTGTATGATGAAAGTAGTTGAAACGCTTACGTAAAAAGGAGACGAGACCATGCCCCTGACACCCTTACACCAAGTTGAATTGCGCTTGATGCGTACCGTCATCGCAATCTGTGAGGCTGAAAATATCGATTACTTTTTGATCGGTGGTTCTTTACTCGGTGCTATTCGTCATCACGGATTTATTCCGTGGGACGATGACATCGACATTGGAATGCGCCGTCATGACTACCAGCGCTTTATCGCCGTCGCCAACCACCATCTTGATCCAAACAAGTTTTTCCTACAAACCGGTGCCTCAGATCCGGACTATGCACTCAGTTATATGAAGCTATTAGACGTAAATACTTACATTGAAGAACGCAACAACGTCAATAATGCGTTTAAAGGCGTGTTCGTTGACATCTTTCCGTTTGATAAGATTCCAGATGACGAAGCCTTACGTCGTTCACAGATGTTACATTACAAATTAGCAGACGCTGCGATCCTGCTCAAATTGAATTACCGCTTTGTCAAAACACCACTGCGCAACTTGATTACGAAACACACACCTCAGCAATTAGCTGAAGTCAATCGCTATAAGCTGGAACGTGAGGAATACATGCGCCTGTACGAGCAGTCAGACTCCCGAACTTACAAAAATCTGGCGTCTCAATACGATTACGAAAAGGAAATTATGACCTATCAGGAATTGACCGAGCTAACGACCGTTCCATTCGAAGATATCCAAGTGAAGATTCCCAGTGCGTATGACACCATTTTGACCCGGATGTATGGTGATTACATGCAGCTGCCACCAGCTGATAAACGAGTTGAAAAACATCTGAACAAACTAATTATCGATAATCACGAAATCTTATAATATCAACTAGCGTGGTTCAGGCATACTCGTTACGGCTGAACCACGCCTTTTTGGTATCTTGGATCAAACGTGCCAAGTTAGGTTAGCGTTCGCTACCGCTGAAACCGGGGTAAGCACCACATCAACCACCTAACTAGTAAGATTCATACAAAGTTAATGATGGCCTTAATTACGCTTAACTTTCGTATAAAAACTAAAAGTAATCGCTAACTGTTTCACTACTAAAATACTAATTTAACTAACCCCAACCTGTGTTAAACTTAAATTAAATACATGACTTTAACCTTATTGGGGGTCAGGAAATCATAAAAATGGGGGATCGCCATGGCAGCAAAATTATTTGGAATTATGATGATTAACGTTCAGAGTATTGAATTGTCGATTGTCAATTTACGCACATTACGCCAAGTAGAACGAGTTCGTTCCGACGTTTCACTTGGTGAGGATATTTATGATCAGCATACGATCGATTATGATTCAGTGGAACAAGCCGCGCAGGCACTGAGTGGTTTTGTTCAGATCATGAATGATTACGGCGTTAAGGACTACCATTTATGGGGGTCGTGGTCCTTGTCATCCGCTAACAATGCCGACTATATTCAAGACCAATTACTTGTCCGGACTGGGCTCAAGATCGACTGGTTATCTAGTAGTCAGGAAACCTACCTGCGTTCAGTCGCAGTTGCGGTACACTTTCCACGATTCAAGCAAATGATCACGAAGCCGACCTACTTATTAGGAATCAACTCTGGTAGTGTCGGTATTTCGCACTACGATCAGAGTAACTTTGTCTTCTCCCGTAGCCTCCGTTTAGGACCAGTTCGAATCGCGGAAGTTCTTGAAGATTTGCAATCGAGCGTGCCTAACTATGTCGAAGTTTTGGATGATTATATTTCGAGTCAAATCGTTGACTTTGGTCGCTTCTTGCCTGGGCGAAGAGATCAGCCTAGTAACGTCGTCATGCTCAGCGTCGCGCCGTTTGCCACCCTCTTTCGCCAACAACAATCAAAAGCTGGCGTGGAGGAACTCAGCAAAGCAGATTTTCAAGCTTTATATGAGGACGTGTTGAACGCTTCTGACCAGTATTTAATGGATAAATACGAAGTTGATGAAGAAGACGTGCGCCTAATCGTGCCCGAATTACTACTTATTAACGAGTTACTACAACTCACTAATGCTGAGAAAATCTGGCTTGGCAACGTGACCGTGCTGGATGGGTTAATTATTCAAGAAGCCATTAAGTTGGGCTATAAGAAATATAACTTTAATGATCAAATCGTAACAGCAGCTAAGAACATTGCGGACAGGTACAACGTTGAACCTAAGCATCGCGACTTGGTCACCAAATTCTCACTGCACCTGTTCGACCAGCTTAAACCGCTACACCACTTAGGCAAACGCGAGCGCTTACTCTTACAAGTCGCCGCCATCGTGCACGACGTTGGGAGCTACATTGACCCGCACCAACATTACTTACATTCGGACTATATCTTGCAGGCCACTGAACTCATGGGATTAACCGATACCGAAAAACGAATGGTCGCCCTGATTTCACGCTACCATAGCGCGCAAACACCATCAAAAGACATTCGCCATTTTGGACACTTACAAGTCGAACAACGCTTATTAGTCTCCAAACTATCCGCCATCTTGAGAATTGCGGACGCTTTGGATGACGGTCGCAAACAAAAAATTGATAAAATTTCCGTTTCAATTCGCAATCCACGGGTCATCATTACTTGCTTTGCTCATGATGACCTCTTCTTAGAAAATTGGGTATTCGCACAAAAAGCGGAATTCTTTAAAGAAGTCTTTGGTTTAACACCAGTGATTAAACTACGGGGGGTACGTTAAATGAATTATTATAAAGAAAGTTATTATACAAACCGCGAACTCAGCTGGCTTGATTTTAACTATCGTGTCCTTGATGAAGCACGTGATAAGGATAACCCCTTGCTAGAACGTGTCCGTTTTCTCGGGATCACACAGAGTAATCTTGACGAATTCTTCACGGTCCGGGTCGCATCATTACGTAAATTGATGTCAGTCAATTACACTAAACCGGATCCCGCGGGACTGACCGCTGCTGATCAAGTCAGTGCAATCAGTGATAAAGCCCACGAGATGGTCAAGCGTCAATACAATACATTAAACCGCTCGCTTTTGCCATTGCTGGAACAGCACGCGATTCATCTCTTGTCGATGGCTGATCTAAACGAGGAACAACACGCCTTTGTTAAGAACTACTTTGACGATGAGCTGTACCCGGCTTTAACACCGATGGCAGACGACTCTTCACGCCCATTCCCGTTCATTGGGAATAATACACTCAACATCGCCTTACGGATTTATAAAAATGGGGATAAGAAAGACCGCAAGTTTGCCACCGTTCAAGTGCCGGACGTCTTTCCTCGCGTGGTCGTTTTGCCAGGCGCACCGAACCAGTTTATTCTGATTGAGGAAATTATCAAAGCCTTTGTCGGCTCACTATTTATCAACTACACGGTCAAGGAAACGAGCTGTTACCGCGTCATGCGGGATTTGGACTTAGATGTCGCCGAAGAGGATACCTCGGACTTATTAAAGGAAGTTCAAAAACAATTAAAGATGCGTGAACGCGGTAAGGTCATGCGCTTAGAAGTCGAAAAGAGTATGAGCAAGCATCAACGCACGCGACTCGCTAAAGCCCTTGGGATTAACGAAAGTGCGTTATACGTCATCAACGGTCCCCTCAACTTGACCTTCTTATCCAAGCTGGTAAAAGCTGTGCAGGGCCACGAAGACTTGAATTATCCAAAATACCACGCCTACTATCCCGCGAAGTACCGCGAACGATCCATCTTTGATCTTATCAAGGATCACGACATTTTAATGCAATATCCGTACGATGATTTCAAACCCGTTGTGGACTTTATCCATGAAGCTGCGGAAGATGAGGACGTGTTAGCCATTAAGATGACGCTGTATCGCGTATCAGCTGATTCACCGATTATCAAGTATCTCGGGCAGGCTGCCCAAAACGGCAAACAAGTAACCGTTCTCGTTGAAGTTAAGGCCCGTTTTGATGAAGAAAATAACGTTCACTGGGCGAAAAAACTTGAAGAAATGGGTTGTCACGTGATCTACGGCCTGATCGGGCTTAAGACACACTGTAAGCTTGCCCTCGTTGTTCGGCGAGAAAATGAAGGTATCAAGCGCTACATGCACATGGGAACTGGGAATTATAACGATGTCACCGCCCATTTCTACACGGACATGGGGCTCTTCACCGCTGATACAGACATGGGAATCGATGCTTCCAACATCTTTAACATGTTATCTGGCTATTCTGAACCACCGTATTTCCACAAATTGCACATCTCACCAGATGGCATCCGCGACTTTATCAACGAAAAGCTAGACGATGAGATTGCCATTGCCAAAGCTGGTCAGCCCGCAGTTGTCAAAATGAAGATGAACTCATTATCCGATCCGCAGATTATTAGCAAACTCTACGAAGCTTCTCACGCCGGTGTTAAGATCCAACTGATCATTCGGGGAATTTGTTGTTTACGAACAGGCATCAAAGGTATCTCGGATAACATCGAGGTCCACTCGATCATTGGTCGCCTTCTGGAGCACAGTCGTATATACTACTTTAGCAACGACGGTGAACCACAAATTTACTTATCCAGTGCGGATATGATGACCCGTAACCTAAATCGCCGGGTCGAATTATTGTTCCCACTGCTCCAACCTGAAATCAGTCACCGTGCGATGACAATTTTTGAAACGATGTGGGCTGACACGGTCAAAACGCGCATTTTGCAACCAGATAATACGTACGCCCGTGTGGATGGGCGCGGCTTAGAGGTTTTGGACTCCCAGGCCGAATTCATTCGCGAAGCCGAGCAAGCAGTCAAGGCTGATCACGGCGATACTACGCCCACTAGCAACGCGCACCAGTTCATTCCGATGATGAGTCCCAAGAATGAGCCGGATGCTTCAGATCTTGATAGAGAGGATGATTAGCGATGGAAAACTTTGCGGTCATTGACTTAGGTTCCAATTCATGTCGAATGACAATTACACAGATTCAAGAAGACGGTAGTTATGCGGTCACTCACCGACTCAAGGAAATGGTGCGTTTATCCGAGAATGAAAACGCCACGGATACGCCGACCCTTCAAGCCGAGGCCATTGACCGCACGATTGCAGCGCTAAAGTCGTTTGCTGCCGTCTACAAAGACT
>JXWR01000042.1_pt1 | contig 13168 bp, 5 predicted proteins | sample 315541 | NCBI WGS metagenome assembly JXWR01 (sample SAMN03273951, study PRJNA271842) | soil metagenome | isolation source: rice field ambient CO2 | place: India: CRRI Experimental farm Cuttack,Odisha-753006 | collected 2013-12-17
ACGCCCTGGCCTCCCAGGCTCCACCAGGATTCCAGGGCCCAGGCCACACGCTAAATGAGTAAGCTATGACATCTTTCTAATACAACGCAATACAGTACTATACAATACAATACTATACAATACAATACTATACAATACAATACCCCTTTCGAAGTATGCCTTGCTGCCCATAAATTCTATATTCCAGACAGTAAGAGTATCAATAACAGTCTTCTGTTGTAGTGCCGCCGCTTTGTAACCTCCGACACGGCGTATGTGTCACATGCACAAACACACGGACTGTATTATTATGAGGTAGCCGCTCACTCGCTTTCTAGGGAAAGTCATCGCATCGCGCCCCCAGAGGGCTCCATCACGTCAAGATCATTAGTAACACCACCGACTTTATCATTGTCATTACCACTGACAGTCCCATGTGTTACTGAACTGTTGTCGATTATCGCACCTGTCGCAGCTAACTTCTCACCTCTCAGTATAAAACACAACAAGGCTCATCGCCGGCTGCCAGTGGGGACTCCCAGCTATTCTAATATAGCAAAAGAAAGAACTGTACTGGGATATCTTAAACTCAACTTTACTGGGATTTCTAATTTCACATTTTCGAATTCCAACACACACACTCACTTTGACACTACACAGTCTACTGAATCAGCTTAAATGAGGGCAGTTTATTTGGGCTTGGTTGCCTCTATTAGTCTAGCGACGGCTATATGTCTATATTGCTTTTATGTCTTGACAACTGCATTGTTATCAGAGTTTGACTACAACTTTGACTTGGAGACTCGGTCGCCTTCAATACTACCAATGTCTGCCATACTACAGTGGTATGACCCTTACTTTAATAAAACTTCTCGGGCAATGGGACGCTATGCTGCTTTTGGTCCGATAATAGAAAACATCTTTCCTGATGAGTATTTAAACCAAGTCAACTTGCTGAACGATGAGGAAGGAGCGCTGCCAGAACATCAACAAAACCAACAGCACTTTGGCTCTCTTTGGAAGTCCTGGGTCTTTGGCAGAGACTCTAATGCAAAGGAAACTGAAGAAAATGGCGACAATGCCAATATTTTTGAAGGAAACTTGATCTATGTCAAGGACAATGCGTGCAGTCTTTTGGAATTAGAAAAAGAGTTAGAAAACTTGCAGTTTTATGATAAATCAATTAACAAATTTGTTGACAATAATACCATAGTTATAAACGAAAGAGGTGGGTGTTCTTTTTACGATAAAGTTTTGAATTTCCAGGAAAAAGGAGCTAAAGCTATCTTCATTGGTAATGATCAGTATAAAAAGGGCTTGTTAACAATGTTTTCTAAGAATATCCCTGTGGAAATCACAGTTCCTTCAGTTTTTGTTACTAAAGAGACGTTGAATGAATTGTCTAAACTTATTAGTGCAAGTTCAAATAATACAATTCCAATAGCAATCTTTACTGGCCAAACACCCTCGCCTTTACTTGACGCACTTTTAACGTTAGTCTTTTCACCACCAATAGCTTTACTGGCCCTTTATATCATAATTAAACTTCGGAGAAGTCATAAAAAGAACTTAGAGAAAGCGCCAAAACAGATTGTAAATAAGTTGCCATTATATGTCTATAATGTTGATTATTTGATACCAATTAATGAGTTTGAAAAAAAGAGAGACTACTACCTTGGAGGTTTCAATAGTAGTAATGAATTAGAGTTGACTGATAGTAAATTACCACTTGCTCTGAAACCAAAGTCTGCTCATGGTTTTTTGGGCAACTTTATTGAAAAGCACTTTTTATCCAAGAAATTAGCAAGCAAATCAAATGGTTTGCCGTCTATAGAAAGCAGCACTGCATCTACTAATAACACACCACAACTACCACTTCACACCGTTCAACGTCATTTATCTATAGAAGAGTTGAATCAGTATCAAATTAATCAGTGCTCTATCTGTTTGAGTGAGTTTCGAAAACTAAAATCCAAAGTTGTTCTTTTGCCATGCAACCACTACTTCCACCACAAATGTTGTTTGAACTGGCTTTGCAATTATAAAAAGTTGTGTCCAATTTGCAAGCATGATATCACTCAAAAAGTCAAGCGTAAGAGCATGACTTCAGCAAGACCTTCATTTAGCTCTGCTCGCTCAACAATAATGAGCATATTTTCTCAAGGGCCAAGTAATGCAGCCCGAGCTCAGGCACAAAACCTTCCTACTAGTCATAATCATCGAGATATTATGATAGATAGAGGTACGTCACCCGGAATTGATCGTGGTCTTTTGGCTGGTACTTCAAGTTCAATGAACTACAATTCTATTAATGTTGGTGATGAAAATAATAACTTAATTGATAGTAACGATGGTGATCGAAATCATTTTAACGTTTTAATTAATGATAACTCGGATTCAAGCATCAACGACATTGATCATGAACTGGAGCACCATTATTCTATTAGTACTATCAGCAATGGTATTAATGACAGCGAATTGAGTGGAACTCATATTAATGAAACTCTGATTAGTCGACACTCGTCAATCGGAAACTCAGCTTCTTTCCGTAATGAAAGACAGCCATTGTTGGATGGATCAGACGCTTTTTCAGAGTATCTGAATGATGAAGAACAGTCAATTGAAAACTCTGCTTTTTATTAGGTATTTTTTTCTTTTGTTTTTCTCTTTTTTACTCTTTTGTTTTGGCTTTTCTTGCATTTGGAGTATGATGTACATTATATTTTAGTCTCCTCTCTAGTTAGCGTTTTTGTCATTGTCTTGTTTTCTTTTTTTTTTTTTTGCAATCAAATTCTTTTCTATTCTGTTTCGGAATGTTTCTGGGACAATTTTCTCTTCTGGCTTTTTATTATTGACTTTCTTTTTGTTTATGTTGTTTACATGTTTGCCTTTTTCACTGACTTTTATTTCTCTTGTTTGCCTTCTCAGTTTGGTTTGGTTTTCATTGCTTTCTCGTGGGACGGATCTACACTACACTGATTTTTAATAGATGTTGAAGTTGTTTTTTGGAGTTTTGTTTTCCCTAAAAGTAAATATATGATTAATCTTCACTTATGAAATTATTCTTTTAAAAGATAAAAAACATTTTTTTATTTTATCTAATTTTTTAAAAAACTAAAAATGGTAATATGAGGATTCGGTCTAACCTAAAAATCATTACGTACAGATATCTTTGTTTAACAAAGAACCCACATCGCATTATTTTAGACTATACCCCCATTTTAAAACGAAAACACATCTAAAAAAACCTAAAAAAACTGTATATTTACGACACACTTTAAAAGTGACTGAAACTGCCTTATTATTCATTTTCAAAATTATCAGTTATCTACGTAATGGGTCTACATTAATCCTTGTTTAGCTTCTGGCTTCGAGCTCTTGAGCTCCCTTCATTTGATGTTTTAAGTATAGGTTCTTATTTGTATACTAGTTCATATATGTACTAATTTACTAGTAACTATTGTTACGGTTTGTAATTTGCTTTACTATGTTATATTAATAGAAAGAGCGCAGTACTCCTGTGGGTAAACATTATTTAAGGATTATGCCCAAACATGAAAAAAATTTTGACTTTTATTGCATTTTCATCGTTTAAGCGAGTGTTCCGAAAACTAAATTCCCCTTTGTGTTAAGAATCAAATTACACACCAGACAGAGAACAAAAATAAAGAAGCAAAAAACAGACTATGAACAGATTAAAAGGGGTACATTAATATATACAACAAGTACAACAATTACTAAAAAAAAGCAAGGCAAATTATAAGCTTGAAAGCCACTCCATATATGCAAAACATTATTCGTTCACAAAGGCCAAACGAGAAGATAAAGATTGAGAGACCCAAAAGATTCAAAGCTATGGCACTTCTATATCTGACTTGAAATTAACGAAGAAAACCTCAAAACCTTAACAAAATTGTATTATCTGTTCATAGTAAAGTTGAGATAACTCAATTACTCAAGTATGCAAAGTTGTTTGATTCATTGAGATACAGTATCAAAAGACAGGCATTGCGCATAATAAAAATAGTTTTTGTTGCACTTTAGAAAGTACTTCCCCTTCTGGGGTGAGCAGCAAATACAATTAGCCTTTGATGCACTAATAATTGGGCTTCCTAATCTCCGAAAACATACCAAATTCAAGAAACTTTAATATTTGAGATAACATATTACCTAGTTAACTATATAGAGGAAATATTAAGTAAAAGGGCCAAATTTGAGTCCAAATCTTGTGATGTTGAAGATAATTTCGAAGACATTTGAGAAGTTGAATACGGGCATCGACGCTTGAAGTTTTATTAGAGGTTCCCTTTATAGCCAACTATGACATAAATTGAATACATCGAATGTCGAAGGCATCTTATGGAGTTCGTGCACAAAGCATTGTTAAGTCATTTTAGAATGTGTAGTAAAGCGTGCTGATAGGTGAAGTATCCAAGGATGTCATGTTATTATAATTAGGAACAACACAATGATAAATAATATAAGCTTCGAAGAACTGGGAGACTGGCTACAAAATCAACGCTTTGAGCTTATGGGTTGTTTTGAAGTATTTGGTATCAAAATTTATGATTTATTAAATTATTACCAAGTGAAAGAAAACAAAAAACAAAAAACAAAAAACAAAAAACAAAAAACAAAGCGTACACATGCTAGAAAAAAGTTCATGAAAAATTAAGCTCAAGCCTCACGATTTGCAGAAGCATTCTCATTATTGCTTGTAGCCCGCTGTTTTCTGAAATGCTGTCTGAAAAAATTCGCAAAATTATCATTTTCCTGGCGTTGTTCAATATCTTCAATAGACTGTTCGTTACCTAAAGTGTGATCTCTCAAAAAGAATGTAGAAAAAACCATTGGCACACAAAGCACTAATGCCACAGTTATCAACAATTTTTGAATATACTTGTATGCTTCCACAATCGCATCTCTTTCCGAAGTTCCCTTTGGGTATTTTGCCACGAATTCATAAGGGCTAGAATATGCAAATTCTGCCAATGTAGCTGGTAAGTAAAGCATTAATCGCTTATATAGCAACTGAGTCCACATTGCACCTGCAATAGAGCTGCCAACGGCGGCACCGACCCTATATAAAGTATAGACTAAAGCAATTGCGGAAGCCATATGTTCATGGTTGACGCAAGACTGCACGGTGATTGAAATTGAAGAAGTGAAAAAACAAGTGCCAATGCCCATTACTACCAACGCACCAATGATACCGTCATGGGACCCTTCGCCGGCACGATAATGGATCATCATTCCTAGAGCAACCATCCAAAGCGAACAACCAATGGTGATGAAAAGTTTAAGCTTTTTAAAATACGCAATAAAGATCCCGAATGGAATTAAGCCAACAACTGAGGTAAAGGAGGCAACGTAAAGGATTCTTGTAGCAGATTTGGTAGACTCATAAATGGCCACAATCAAAACTGTATACAAGTATGAACTTTCAATACCAGAGATAAGATCAAAAAGGAATGAAATCAATGAAGCTGACCAAATGCCACGATCTTTTAACATGTGTAGTGGGAACATTGGTACTTGCGCAAACTTTCCTTCCCAAACAAGAAAAACTGGAACCAACACAAATCCAATTACTAATGGAGCAATAATTGATCCACTTTGCCATTTGCTCTTAATACCACCAGCAACCGTGATTGGGATCAAGATGCAACCAAGGGCAACAAGGAAAATAATCAACCCAATGACGTCAAGTTTCCAAAATAAGTACTTCAAAAATTCTACCCATCCTAATTGTTGGAACTTGGTCTCGCGCAATTTAAACACTCTCCATCTTTCTGTTTTTCCTGCCTTCCATCTCATATGAAGCATACAGCAAATCAATGGGAGACAAGCAAGTGGATAAATAAAAGCCCACATTCCAATTCTCCAAGACCAGTTCCCTTGCTCATATACCCCCTCGGTAACATTACCAGAAATCCAGGTATTGATAATGAAAGGAAAACTAGTAGTAGCACTAAAAAATAATCTCCATCTCAAAGATGAAAAATCAGCAAGAATGAAACTTACCACCAATATAGCCCCCGTATAACCTAATTGATAAAAAATTGAACCAGCAGCAAATTTTTGTACGTCTGTGGCTTGACTTTCAATGATGGTACCCATTACGTAAAAAATCATTGATGCAATGAAAAGTTCCAATCTTCCAAACACATCAGATAATCTTGCATATACTGGTTGAGCGCCAGCAGCAATGAATGCAGTGATGGTGCTAACAGTAGTTAGCAACGAATGTTCTTTGAAAGAATCAGTCGCATAGCCGGTGTAAATGTACCGTGTTTGACTGTCTAAACCATATGCGTAACCAACGAGAAAAGCCGAAAATAAAAGAATTAATTTTTGGTACCATGTTTGCCATTGCTCAGCTAAAATTTCTGCTTTCTCAACGCCAATGGATTTCTGTTCTTTGGCTGCTGTAGAAGCTAGCTGCGGCTCATGATTCAATGATTCTGGTCTATCAAAGGCTGAATCTTTGGTGACCAGAAAGTCATTTTTGATTGACTCTCGGGACATACTGATTTAAATGAGTGGGCTATTTATGTGTATACAATTAGTGCTATTGATCTTTGTAAAGGGCTCTCCGTAGCAATCTTTAAACAGGATTAAAAACCATTAAGGAAAAGCAGTCTTAATTTAAATTCAATGATAAATCAAATTACTTGAAAAAAAGGAGATCGTATAGATAAGTAGCACCCTAGCGGAGACACACACTCTTAAACGAGGTTAAATTTGCAATTGCCATAGATACTTATTCAGTGTGCCTCTACAAAACTGGTAGAGATTTTTTGGTTTTGCCGATATAGAGGATGTTGCCGACGGCATCTCTCACGAATACGCCAACTGCATTGGTTGGCGCTGTATTGACGTGCAGCATGCGGCGCCACCGGGCTCGAAACAAGCAAGAAAAGAAAGATGATGAGGAGAAAATACGCTGACTGAGCGAGGAATAACTCGCCGATGGATAAGATTAGATGGTCACCATGAAAACTTGTTGAAGATTAAATTTTTGAGGGAAATTTTACTTAGAGAACGAATACACTCTTGACCACATTAAGGAACACTGGCTGGGAAGACTTAATGAGGATCTTTTTTTCCTCGCTTGCCATTACTCGATCCTGCGTGAATATTTTTCCGGAAGCGGAGATTCTTTTTACGGTGAATAAAGTTAACTGTATGGCATGTGCTATAAAATTTTCTCCGACGGTGTGATTTCCTGTTTGGGGATTTATCGCCATCTGCTGTTTCAGTCTGGAGAACCAAATGTGAGGCTGTTATTTGCCAAGGTGGTTGCAAACATTCTCCAAAAACAACATTACAAATTGCCGCAAAGACGCTGAATTTCTTATTTGATGGTACCTATTTCAAGGTTCTCCAGAAAGCGTTACTTGAAAATTATTCGGCTTAACAATGCAGTCAAGCCTACATGAACGAAAAGACCGCGAGGTTCGCCGTACGACATTTCTTGGTATGAATTATATTCCTCAAAATCCCCAAAACTCTGTAATCCTCTGTGCATCTGGTTCTTTATAGCTTTTATATCGCAGGAGAAAGTAAGTATTTAACTATATGTTTCAATTGCCAATGAATATGTGCATCAAACATTATCAGCTGCGCAATAAATACTTGGATTTTGAATACTTGAACCAGACAGTTTTTAATATTAGTATACCAACACCGCCTACAGACAGTAATTGTATATGCAGTATAATTGTTGGCAAAGCTAAGAGTTTTGTTTGCAACATGGCTCTTATAATCTACCAGCTAATACGGGGTTGGCTCCACCATTAAAAAACATTCAAAACGTATACAATCACTGAGAATGTAAACAGATTCTCCTGTTCGAGATGATAACAGGTAACTAAAAGTGGAGTAATTCTCAGTAGTACACCACTGTATAGCTAGATATTATGAGGAATGGCAAATAATGTGATATAATAATCAACATGTAACATAAGCCTACGAAAAACCTTCTTTATTCTCTTTCTACTATTACATCGTCACTTCCCTTTTAAGAAATATGTATCATTATGTTGTCCCTCAAGAGATCACCATTGTAACTTCCTTTAGTCTATATTCTAGTGTTAAGCAAATTCTGATGGCTTGCACCTTACTTAATTAGAACATTCTTTCTGGGAATAAAAAAGACGTCGTTATTATGTTTATTTATGTACAAAATGTTTTATAAAAAACCAAGCTGGTGCATGCTGGTACAAGAAGCCTACTTATTATCAATAGAGGAAGAAACTTCTTTCCATTTGCTATTTCTTTCCAAGATTTCGTTAGCGTAATTGTTAACATACTCAGAAGTATCACCGCCAACAGACAAAACTGATGGAACCTCTTTAGCAAAGGGTCCCTCTTGATGTGCCAACTTAACCAAAAGTTGACCAAGCAAATGTGGGCTACCGCTTGGCAAATCATCCACTCCTTTGAAAAATTCTTTAGTCTGATTTTTGCCTTCATCATAATCTGAATGGCCATCTGGAAAAACTGTCTTGTTCTTAACTGCCTCAGACAATCTTTTTAAAGCGGCTGTTTTAATTACGCCTGGCTCAATGATAATTGAGCGAATACCAAGACCCTTGACCTCACCATCCAAACAGGTGCTAACTTTATTTAAAGCCGCTTTACTGGCAGTATAAGGTGCATGGAATGGGATTGATAAATAGTTAACAGCGCTGCCGATGTTTATGAAGTATCCCAGTCTGCGTTCACGGAAGTGAGGTAAAAAGGCATTAATCACATTAATGGGGCCATAAAAATTAGTAGCAAACTGCCTTGCGAAACCTTTTGCTCCATTATCTTCAACACCCCCGGGTTGGGCAAATCCGGCATTATTGACAACCACATCAACAGGACCATGTTCTTTAATAATGTTCTGGACGGATTCGGCAACTTCTTCGGTTGTTCCGTTGACATTGAAGCTGACAGTGACTGCCCCTTTGGACTTGGCTTCGGAAAGTTTCAGAGCGTCTCTGCTTGAAGCAATAACCTTATCTCCTTTGGCAAGTGCAGCTTCAACGATACCTGCTCCAATTCCGGAAGAGGCACCAGTAACAAACCATGTAGTACTAGGCATGATTGATGATGTAAAATGTTTTCAATGGCTATGTTGGTGAAATAGAAAAACGAAGAGCAGATTTCTTTTTTCTGCTGTAGTTGTTGAGTTAAGTAAGGTTATTTAAATACATCAATCCTTGGTAGCGATTAGGCCTGATGCATGTACTCTTATACCCCAGATACCTGTCATTGAATTTGTAATCATTTATTGAATAACTTGGAGCTAAAAGTGAAGTGTATTGTGTGCTTGTTAAAGCCGCTAGCAATTTTAACACAATTTTTATTTCCGAAATAAAAACATAAGCTACGGAAATAAAATCTTAAGGCCGTACTAACGTATAAGCATTTTCAACATGCTAACTCAAATATTTTTACCAATAGAGTATTTAGCACGCCACACTTATGCCGGTTGCTACTATTTGAGGATACTCTAAGAAATGGGCTTACTAATTGTTTTTCCAATTTAAAGAGATAGACGACAGTGAGAGCTCAATAGATAACGCTGAGAACCAACTCACCGAATAATTGGTTTTTATAATTGGTAAGTCAGCGGACCTCGGCCTTTTTCACTTTTATAAAGGATTAGAACCTGTTTTCCTTTTTTTCTTTTTTTTTTTTTTTCACTAACTGTACCCTGAGCTGTCAAGTGGTTGTTTTAATAAGCATCATTCGAGAGTGATATGAATTGGCTATAACAAATGAAATCCTTACTATTATCTTTGCATATACAGTTTTAATTATGCATGAATTTACTAATGAATCCATCAAACTTTCACCAGAAAGGTAAAATTATAATTAAATTGAGAATAACATATACATTAATAAACGGCAAAAAAGCGAAGGCAAATAATAAACAATAAAAAACTACTAACTTAAAGCTAACACACACTTACAATAACAGCCAAGAAACTAATACTTATCAGTTGTTAAAGCCAAATCTTTCCACTTTTCAACTCTCTCCAAGTTTTTTCTTGAGTATTGTTCAATAAGATCAGCCGTATCGCCACCAAATGACACAATTTCTGGAATTTCTTTAGCAAAGGGGCCTTCTTTATGCACCAAAGTTACCAAATTTTCACCGAGAACTTCAGGCTTACCATGTGCGTTATCTTTAAAAAAATTGATCATATCTATGCATTGTTTTCTGGCTTCATCGTAGTCAGAAATTGTTGCTGGGAAAGTTTCGGTACTTTTGTTTTTCTTCAAATCTTCAAGCACATTCTCCAAAAAAGTAGTTTTGAAAGCACCCGGCTCAATCAAAACAGAACGGATTCCAAACCCTTTGACTTCACCATCTAAACTAGTACTGAGTTGCTGAATTGCTGCTTTAGAAGCAACGTAAAGTGAGTAGAATGGGACGGTCGTATAAACAATACCACTGCCAATGTTAAGGAAAAGCCCTTGTTTTCTTTCACGGAAATGAGGTAAAAAGCCACCAATCACTTTAACAGGGCCATAAACGTTAGTAGCAAACTGTTGTTCCAATCCATCTACTCCATTCTCTTCAATGCTTCCGAATTGGCCAAAGCCAGCATTGTTTACGACAACATCAATAGGGCCGTATTTTTCAATAATTTGTTGAGAAGCTTTTTCTACCTCTTTGCCTGTCCCGTTAACATCAAAGCTGACGGTGATTGCTCCTTTGGATTTGAATTGAGAAAGTCTCAGAGCGTTTCTGCTAGCGGCAATCACTTTGTCACCTTTCGCAAGAGCGGCTTCAACAATAGCAGCGCCAATTCCTGCGGAGGCGCCAGTAATGAACCAAGTGGTAGTAGTCATAATTGAGGATCGTAAATATAATAATGAAAAAACAAAGAAAAAAAAGAAGAGTCGAATAAAGCTTTGACTGGTAGTTTGACGTTTTATATCCTTCTCTGTAGGATTTGCCACATCCTTCCTTGCTCGATTTAAAAATTCGAAAAGGTTCCTCTTTATACATCGAAAATTCAGTTTGTACCCGTATTTGCTTAGGCGTTAAGGGACTTAGAGGACTTAGCGGACTCGTGACTCTGCGGATTTAACCGACTTACCGGAGATGACAAATTGTGATCGCTGCAGCCCCGTCTGTCCACTTTACCATTGGCAATTACTAATGATAGCAACACCGACTTGCTATAGCATAAAAAGACCTATCCGAAACAGGAAGGTCCAGTAAACAAAAGAATATGCTCTAAAAAAATTGGGCTTTAGAATGTTAAATATTGTCGGAAATCACTTGTAGTCTTTTTCTATACTATCGCGGTAGAGGCATAAATAGCAAGGGGCAAGGTATTTCAACTAACGCAACGGCACAGTGAGTTATGCATCTCTTTTTGGGCATTTACAATATAGCATGTTAGCAGCAAACCACGGAGTACTTTTTCATAGCCTTCAATAAAGTTCCTTAAAGGCCCTATTCTACTATTAGAAAGAGCCTATCTATGGCAACGTATTTGCTCGGAGGAAATGGGCATTGTGATGGATCGATGCACGAGCTGCGCATGTCACATTTCACTTCCGAGCGTCAAAGTTCATTTAAGTCCGAGCAGATGATAAAAATAGAAAGGTTGGTCAAATTTTTTTCTTTTTTTTTTTTTGGCGGATTATCCGAATAAGGCGGGACGAATGTTTTCTATTAAACAATTTTACTCAATGAGCTTCATACAAATTGTTTAGAGATTTCATCATTTCTGAAAGATATATGTATTGGTCAGATCGGATCTGTACCTACGAAACTCGGACATGAAGTGCAGTTTAATGTCTAATGGATGGTACAGCCTGGAAATGTTGCAATTCGGAGAAGATTCGGAGAAGATCCACCAGCAAGGATTACTAACTAAAGAAAACAATACCACTCCTAGAAACCATAGCGAAGTTACGAAGACAACACTTTTCTTTCTTTGCCCACAGATTCTACAATATCGATTCCTGCTTCAATGTTATTGAGAAGCCCGATTTGTCTTTCTAATTTGTCTTTTTGATAAGCGCAGAGCTTATTCTGTCGTGAGAATAACCTTTGGCAAAGTTCTCATCAACATGCTCTTGTCCTGTTTCTTCCTCAGGATCTTCCAGGTCGAATATCTAAGTAGCCGAGAAACATTCTGATTGTTATTATCTCAAGAGAACAACTTTTTTATACAGACTACACCTGTCCGAAATTATTTTCAATTAAGATCTGGTACATCCTCTATTTTAGTAATATAGTCTTCTTGGACATAACTAATCTCAAAGTTTTGATAGGCCCTTCTACCTACCTAGAAAGCCGAGTCATTAACTCTTTGGCTTTGTGTAATTCTCTAGCTTTTCTAAAAGCTACATTGCTGTTTTGACAGAATTTGGTCTATATTTGTTCATTGTTTTTACTTCCTGCCATCCGTAGTATTTTGAGTAAAACTTTTTCCATATTCTGCTGTATTTGTTGTCTGGCTAATAAATTAGGGAATCTCGCCTTTATTATTAAAGTTCTGATCCTTCATTTTTTTTTATCGCCCATAGCTTATTGCTTGGATCTACCTTTAGTTTTTTTTAAAGTGAAAACGGTGATTTGGGGCAGTTTTTGTACCTATGTGTGTTAGAAGGTAAATGAAGTGAATGGAGTGACAACAAAAGGGATAAAAAGATAAAGGTACCGATAGAATATCTAAATATTTTTCATGAACTCAGAAACTCAGGCGAGCACCATTATGTGAAGCGCGCCAGTATAAGCGTTTCCGATTACAAAATCGGTGCTTCAGTTTGCTTCTTGTTATAATTGTAGTTGGTGCTATAAGGGGCATTTAAGTCATCTTCGGTTCTGCATACCGTAGCATTAGGCTGCTTTTGATGGCTATAATCTAAATTTTTGTTGTTATTGCTGGACCTCGGGAATGGAGATTCAAGTGTGTTGCTTACAACCTTTATTTCCGGTAACCGTTGCCGCTCTTGTTGCTGTTGTGAGTCTGGAGCTTCTGTTCTTCAGTAAGGTCCCCGTAAGTTTCATACAATATTAGATGTGGTTTCTGTGCAACATTCTCGTGGTACCAGTTGAAAATGCAATGTTTTCTTGAATTCTTGAAAACAAAAACAAACATCTGAATACTAAATAGGCATGTGCGGTAAAAGAGAAAAAAAATCAAAAAAAAAAAAAAAAAGCAAA
>JXWR01002192.1_pt1 | contig 13135 bp, 10 predicted proteins | sample 315541 | NCBI WGS metagenome assembly JXWR01 (sample SAMN03273951, study PRJNA271842) | soil metagenome | isolation source: rice field ambient CO2 | place: India: CRRI Experimental farm Cuttack,Odisha-753006 | collected 2013-12-17
GAAGGTAAGGGAAAGATCAGGTGGATGAAAAAAAAAAACAAAAAAAAAAAAAAGAAGAATACACATCAGATTAAATTAGGCACACCAAAACAGAGAAAAGAAAAGAAAAATTAAATAAACAGACATACTAACAAAAGCACATAAGAGTATGAACAGCAAAAAGTAACAATTGCAATAGCTAAGAAAGAATTATGATATAGCTGCAGCATAACTTCCACGTTATGATATAATGCTGCATTCGTAGCTTCAGCACAATTAACCAATAAACTGTTAACTGCTGAGATTTGTCTCTGGCCCATTAAGCCCACTTGTGCTCAAACCCCCTCATCTTCGTGACCGCTTCTAGCTCTATTTTCTTCAGTCTCTGTAGCGTTGTTCATTAGTTGCAAAAACGATGAGTACAAGCTCTTCAACTCGTCCAAGGCATCAAGAAACTCTGGCCTCAAATTTCTGATCAACGTTCTGAATGAATCTGACTTGACAACATGGATGTAAAGCCTGTTTTCGTTTAAAAAGCGTATAATATCCTCGTGAAACTTAGTGTTATTATATTCTTCACCATTTCCGTAACTATTGGTAGTAACTAACTTCTGCCGTTTTGATCTACCGTTGCCGCTGCTGGTGTCATCAAGCTCATAATAGTCATTAGCCACCAATGCATTACCCAAAGTTAATGCGCTTCTTTTCTTTGAATAGTCAGCGGTGTCATTCAAGTTGGTGGCAAGTAACTCCTTCTTATGCTGCTTTTCCAAGTGTTTAGCTAACGTTTTTGGCCCGTTTCTAGAAATATAGATTTTGGAAACAAGACAATAATTACAGTCATAGACTTCTTGCAATAGTTTTGGATGCTTATTTTCATTGGACATGTTAAGACTTAGTGTTTTTTGTTCATTTCTGGTGTAATGTTGTTTCCAATTTTTAGCAGCACGGGAAATTAGTAGCAATTCGTTCAAACAGTCGCTTTCAAATATTGATTGTGCAGTATTGTTACCACTGTTGTGACTATTGTCGTTATTATTATTATTATCATTATTATTATTGGTATTATTATTATTATTATTATTATTATTATTGTTAGTATTGTTAGTATTATTATTATCATTATTATTATTGTTGTTGTTGTTACTATCATGACTATCATGACTATCATGACTATTATTGGTAGAGCCATGCAATGCTTTTGAGTTAGCCGCTGATGGATCATTAGCAAACAAATTGAAAGCAGCTGAAGGGGATCCGTTATTTCCGCCTTGAGCATTGGCACCATTATTGTTTGCATTTATGTTGGCGCCGGAACCATTTCTTCTATTTGGAGTAAGCAAGCCAATAGCTGATGGCGAAGCCGAGTCTGAAACAGTAGAGGCGTTGTGGAAGATAGATGTTGGCTCGTGGCTCAAAAGCTCATTCAAGTGATTTTTCTCCAAATGCTTTACAAGAGTGCCGGGACCATTTCGCGAGCAGTACACAAACAGCTTGTCACAATACTTGCACGAGTACGACTCTGATGAAAACTTGGTATTTGGTCGCTCCTGCTTTAGCTGCTCAGTCATTTGAGCATTTAAGGTGTAATGATTTCTCCATTGCTTCGACGCCAGCTTGATGGCGAACTCCAAATCTGTAGAATTCAAGACCCCTGGATGATGTTGACCCTGCGGTGGAACAGATCCAGCGCCAGTAACAGCAGCAGAAGTTGAAGATGCTGTTGGTGCTGGCGCTTGAAATTGTTTGATGTGCAAATTTTGTAAAAGAGACTGATGCGGTGTCTGTTGACCGTTAACGCTATTGACCACATTGCCATTGATGTTATTAGCGCTCATGGATGAAGTTTCTGGAGTATCGTTTAAAACACTGTCATTTATGATGTCGTTGGCGGCGGCGGCGGCGGCAGCAGCAGCGGCAGCAGCAGCAGCAGCAACGGCCGTACCGTTGGCGTTAAAGATCTCATTATAGTGACGCTTGAGTAAGTGTTTGCATATTGTTCTAGGACCGTTTCTGGCAAAATAAGTAAACTCATGGTTGCAGAACTTGCAAATGTAGGCTTCAACAGAGAAGTTATGGTTTGGTGTTTCTTCCCTGATCTTTTGGGACCTGCCACTGTCGATTTGGACGTAGTCTTTCCAATTCTTGATGGTCTTTGCTGGTGTTGACGCGGTACTAATCATGTTGAGGGTGATGGATAGCTGATGTATGCAAAATCGCGACGGTTGAGGATGGATCCACGATGGAAAACGCAAAAGTAAGGCTATTTCCTGAGGGTTGTGCGTGCGGAAATTTTTTTTGATGGCAACTGGTGCGGTGATGGGGGGGGGGGACGGTGGTGATGCGGCGCTTACCAACTGTAAAGCAGACAAGACAGACACAAAAAGCAGCAAGATGTTCAAGCAATAAACGACTTGCAATGAGGCGATGTATACCAACAACTATAGCAAAAAAAAACAACAAAAAACAAAAGACTCGTAATGAAGACAAATGCCTGCCAATCTTCACAAAGTAGGGTGTTTGCAGAGTAATATACATTAGAGCCGGATCCTGTCCGCACCCCAGTAGGCCGTTCTCAGCTTCGCAAGGCGGCCGTCTCCGCCACGGGTACCCGTCGTGACCGCTGGCGCCAGTACGGGTAACGAAAATTGTCGCCGCTCGCTGGTCAGAAAAACACGAAATTAACAACTCATCAGAAGAATCGCAGCAGAATAACAACAAATACAGAGGAAACAGAGGAAACAGAGTGAATAAACAAATTATCCATCCTCAAGGGAACCTTACACTCAGATCAAACAGATCACTCCCTCTGTGGCTTCAAATACCGCATTTCCTTATACATAACAACACATACAATTCTTCCCAATGTCCCACAGGAGAAGAGCCTATCCAAAAACCGGTTATCAATATCAGCAGCAAGTTCCAGCTGCTGCTGTTGGTGCTCCTGGCGCTGCTCCATTGCAACCTCAGTACGGAGCTAATGGCTATGACTATGCCGCTAATGCTGCTGGTGCTGCCCCAGGCTATCCTACTGCTCCAGGTGCCACTCCTATCGCTGCTCCAGGTGTAGGTGCAGTGCCTCAGGGCGCTGTTGGCTATCAAGCAAATGTTGCAGGATCACCATACTTCAATCCATCCCAGGCTTCCATTGCTCAACCCGGACCATCAGTTGACCAAGCTGCCCAATCATTCCAAAACTTGAATCTTGGTGGTGCACCAGGTGCTCCAATCGGCTATGGCGCCGCTGCTGGTGCTCCAATAGTTGGTGCCCCAATAGCCGGTGCTCCAATAGCTGGTGCTCCATACTCCGGTGTATCAACTCCAACCGGTGCTGGTGCTGCTGGTGGTTATGGTTTCGGCCAAACCGCTGGCGTTGGTGCTAATAATCAGCTCTACTCTACTGATTTACTTAGAGATTTGCCTCCTCCAATCGCTGAACTTTCTTTGCCTCCACCACCAATTGTTTTGCCTCCAACCGCTTCTGTTACTCAAAACCCAGAGTCAAACTGCAGCCATGAATATTTCAGATCTACATTGAATTCTATTCCAACCACCAACTCTTTGCTTAAAAAGTCCAAATTGCCTCTTGCTGTAGTAGTCAGACCATATATCAGTTTGCATGACTCCGAAAGACCAGTGCCAGTTGTTTCTGATACTTTGATTTCTCGTTGTCGTCGTTGTCGTTCATACATCAATCCGTTCATAACGTTTATTGAAGGAGGTAGAAGATGGAGATGTAACTTTTGTAACTTATTGAATGATGTTCCAACCGCTTTTGACTATAATGGTGTTACCGGCCAGCAGTTGAACAGATACGAAAGAAATGAATTAAATTATGGCGTTGTGGAATTTATTGCTCCTCCAGAATACATGGTTAGAACCCCTCAACCATTGGTATACGTTTTTGTTTTAGAAGTGACAGCACAAGCAGTTAAATCTGGATTATTGGCAACTTCTGCAAGAACTATCTTAGAAAGTTTGGATCGTATTCCTAACAAAGACGGTAGATCGAGAGTTGCGTTGCTCGCTGTTGATTCTTCTTTACATTTCTTCAATATCCCATTGGACTCTGTTGAAAAGCTTGCCAAGGGTGAAAATGAAGAAGATGAGGCTGAAGATGAAGAAGATGATGAAGATGAAGCTACTCCAGAAATGCTTGTGGTTTCTGATCTTGATGAACCATTCTTGCCTGTTCCAGATGGGTTGTTAGTCAACCTTTCTCAAGCTCGTAAAAACGTTGAAAAATTATTGAACAACCTTAGCAAAATGTTTGAAAGTAATAGTGACACTAGATTTGCCTTGGGTCCAGCATTGAAATCTGCTCATAAATTGATTCAATCCATTGGTGGTAAAATTGTGGTTATTTCGAGCTCTTTGCCAAACGTTGGCTTGGGTCAACTTAAAATAAGAGATGAAGAATCTGTTGCTGATAAGCCAAAGGAAGCTTCTGCTCTTTTGACTAATGCTAACTCGTTCTACAAATCATTCGCCGTGGAGTGCAATAAATCTCAGGTTACTGTTGATATGTTTTTAGCTTCTTCTAGTTATCAAGATGTTGCTTCTTTATCCAATTTGCCAAGATATACTGCTGGTCAAACATACTTCTATCCAGCTTGGTCTGCCGGTAGAGAAGAAGATGTTACCAAATTTTCTAAAGAATTGTCTAACCATTTGTCAATGGACATTAGCCTTGAAGCTGTGTTAAGAGTTAGAGGCTCTAATGGTCTTAGAATGTCTGCATTCTATGGTAACTTCTTCAATAGAAGTAGCGATTTGTGTTCATTCCCAACTTTCCCAAGAGACCAGTCGTATGTTATTGAAATGTCTATAGAAGAGCATATTACTAAACCAACCGTGGCATTACAGGCTGCTGTGTTACATACTACTGCATTTGGTGAAAGAAGAATTAGAGTGTTAACTTTAACTATACCAACCACTCAAAACATAAATGAAGTTTATGCTTCTGCTGATCAATTGGCAATTGCCAATTACTATGCCCAAAAAGCAGTTGAAAAAGTTTATTCCTCATCATTACAGGATGCAAGAGACTTGCTTAACAAATACTTGGTAGATATTTTGACGGTTTACAAAAAAGAATTGGTTGCTGGCAATGTTGGTACTTCTTCTCCTTTGCAAATCTCTACAAACCTTAGAATGTTGCCATTGTTATTACATGCTTTACAAAAACATATTGGCTTGAGATCAGGTAGAGTGCCATCTGATCATAGATCTGCTGGCTTGAATTTGCTATCTTCTGCTGCTATTCCAAAATTGATAAAGAGCATTTATCCTACAATTTACTCATTGCATGACATGCCTGATGAAGCTGGTTTGCCGGCTGTTGACGAATCATCTGAGAATGAAGAGGAACAAACTCCATCTTCTGGTGAAATAGTTTTGCCACCTCCGGTTAACGCAACCGCTACTGCTTTGCAAAGTTACGGTTTGTATTTGATTGACAACTCTACTGAATTGTTCTTGTGGGTTGGTGGTGATGCTGTTCCTCAGTTGACCGAAGACGTGTTTGGTATTCCTGATGTCAACCAAATCTTCATTGGTAAAAAAGAATTGCCAGTGTTGGAAGAATCCGAATTTAATACCAGAATCAGAAACATCATTGGTAAAATTAGAGAAGATTACTCTTCAGTAACTTGGCAAAACTTGTACATTGTTAGGGGCGGCTCTTCTAATGAACTTGTTAACCAAGCTCATAGCCGTGAACTTATTGCTTTGAGAATGTGGGCCCTCAGTGAATTGGTGGAAGATAGATCTAATAATACTGCTAACTACAGAGAATACTTGGGTTCATTAAGAGAGAAATTGGCAAACTGAGCAACTGTATAAAAAATACTTGGAAAAAAAATTAGTTATAATAGTGACGCAAAATTTATAGGTGACGTACTTTTACTGAATAAAACTTTTTTCTGTTTTTTGTGAGCTCTCTGTTTTTTTATTTTTTTGGTTCGCATGATGGTTCATTTGGTTTATATTTGATATTTTGATTTACTCTATTTAAAGCTGTCATCTTCTCTTACACTATGTTGATTTAATTGTTGTCGCCCTTGTTTTGCATATTTGTCTCTATTCCAAGACTGCAGATATGTAAACTACCTGAAAGTTTGAGTTTGATTTGTTTACAACTTGCCTACTCTTTTAACGTACTTCTGCCTGTTTAAGGTATATGATAGGGCAAATATAGCCTAATGTAAATATGTACATGGAATATGTAATCTAATCATTATCATTAATTTTTATTTTTTGTAGTTTTACTAGTTACAGACATCATCACTCACACCACCATCTCTCTGCACATATCTTGGTAACTCGGAATATTACTAACATTACCCAAAGCAGCAACCGAGATTTTACCAGCACCCAATCTATAGTTGCACCAATTAACAATATCGTCTTTATTGACTTTATTCACTGCATCAAATACTTCTTCTGGAGTCAATCTTTTACCCGTTGAAACAATTTGTCTACCAACATCCTCTGCAACTGCAGTTGAGCCATCAAGTGATAAAAGTAATGACGCTTTGAGTTGATTCTTGGCCTTTTCTAACTCTTCCACGTCGAAACTACCCTTTTTGAGTCTTTTCCATTCATCCAAAATACCCTGCACTAATTTTTCATTATTGTTACTATCAGTGGTCAAATAAATACCCCATAAGCCTGTATCGGAATACGAAGTAGAAAATGACATGTAAGAATTAGCCAAAGGTGTACCGTTTTGACCACCATAAGCTGCAACTTGCACTAATTTGGAAGGATGGTTGAGCCCAGTACCCATGGAACGGTCCCAAGTGCCAATCATGGCCTGCACGACAAGCGAAGTAAAATATTCCGGTGATGACCAAGCAATACCTTCAACGGAAATAGCAATATGGGTTTGAGGAACAGTAAGGTCCGGGATTTTAATTTCACTAGAATGGAAAGTCGGCAAATCATAACGGGAATGTGTAGTTGAACCAAAAATGTTTTCATTAGCAGATTTTCCCAAATGTCCAAAACTTTTTTCAGCAAATTTGCATAATTCTTCATGGTTAACGGAACCAGTACCAACAAGAGCCATTCTGTCACCGGTATAGTTGGTCTTGATGTAATTGACCAAATCTTCTCTTTGAATCGATAAGATATTTTCTCTTGGACCCAAGATCGTCATACCGAGAGGTTGGTTCTTAAATGCAACAGCGTGTAAATGGTCAAATACCACTTCATCGTACATCTTGTCAACTTCTTCACTTTCTCTAATAATCACGTCTCTTTCTCTTTCAATAGCTCTTGGGTCCAACACCGAGTTTGTCAAAATGTCCGATAAAATTTCAATCGAGTTTGGAATATTTTTTTGAAGGGTCTTGGCATAGTAAACAGTTGTTTCTCTTGAAGTATAAGCGTTCAAATGTGAGCCGATGTTTTCAATTTCGAGTTCAAGTCCGGTCTGAGTACGATTTTTGGTACCTTTGAAGGATAAATGTTCCAAAAAATGGGCAGTACCATTGTTTTTTAAAGTTTCTGCTCTAGACCCAGAGTCAATCCATACCCCAACAGTAGCAGTGGAACTAAATGGTATGTGCTCAGAGACCACGGTTAAACCATTGCTAAGCTTGCTGATTTGAGTCTTAGGTAAAGTGTTAGCCACTGAAGCAAAGTGTCTTAGGCTGTGAAGGTTATGATTATTGATACTGAGAAACTTGGAGTTGGATTCGAAGTTGAGGAGCGGATTTTTCGTTATCGTTGCTGTTGTGCTAGAAAGCTTTCTGAAGAAGTTCTTCAGAATACTTGATCTTTGTGCGAGCATATTGTATATTGTGCTGTATTTTTGAAGAGCTGAATATTTAATTGAAATACAATACTCAGGGGAGGGAAAGAAATTAGAAGATAAAGCAGCAATAAATAGTATATTCTAATTCTATTGACTGATGTGTAATCCACTTTTCTGTCTTGCCACTGTATAATCGACTGTGCTTATCCATCCTCGGCAATTGAATGCCATTTTTTTCTCTTTACTAATCTTGGCTTTTCTAGATTTTGTACTATGCCGCTTCCTGTGTACGGATGTATTGTCTTCATACACCCTAACACCTCACTTGAAGGTGTTGCCCTATTCAACTGACATTAGGATCGCCATACACCATGCCCAGGATCCTAGGCAAATTAGCGCCATTTAAAATTGATTTCAAACAAAATTTCAATTAGCTTTGTAAAAAATCAAAAAAATCAAACTGTGAATATAGAAGGATTATTTTTTTGCGTTAGTCTAAGTTTGTTTCTTCTCCTTTTTTGAGTAAAGAGTGAAACGTATAAGGAAATTGTAAGTAAATGGAATGTATAAAAAAAGAACATTTCTGAGAATGTAAAAATTGAAGGAAAAAAACGCATAGAAATACGAAAGCATAAAAATACAAAAAAGATGAATATTGGAAGTTCGATATAAGTGTAGGGTGTGTATTTTTTGTTACTAAGGATTGAAAATTGAAACTCAGATGGTGGTGGAGAGTATGCTTGTATGATATTTCGGCTATTTTTTTTCTTTTCACTTTTTGCTTACGCTTTTCCTGAAATCTTTGTTTAATTGCATTGATAAAAATATTATATCTTTTTTCCCCAATGTATTGTGATGTTGTTTCATCAGCTCTTATCAGCCTTTTTTTTCTTTCAACCTCTGTCATTATTATGATTTTTATAGTCATTTGACAATTACGAATTGATTTAATTGCTAGTGTGTAATATAAGTCTACATCCAATACACCAAATCCTCTTAAACTTAAATCTTACCACTGCACCACTTTCTAATTTGCTCTCTTCTGTATTTTACTTCTTACTTGCTATCGACTGCTTAATTTCTTTGTCGTTTTCTATTAAGTTACCACTTTTATGTCGACCCACACTTCTTATATGACTATTTAATCAGGAGTGATTATTTTTTCTTTTACTTAATTATATACTTGACCCATCAGAGCTTAATCAGTCTCCATCAATGCCATCTGGTGTCCGTTTGTTTATTTTAGTAAGAAAAAAAAAATCTTTTATGTTAAATGTTTTGGTTTACTACTTTTTTATGCTAAGTTGTAAGCTATAAGAAGCGAATATCAAATTCAATAGATAGTAGTCCAATTTAAAGTAAAGCAAGAAAATGAAGTTCATTCAATTATTTTCCCTTTTTGGTTTTTTGCCTATCTTTGGATAGAGAGAAACTTGATTCAATTTTATAATTTCCAGAAAAATCATTTTCTTTGCATGCTACAGCATATATGGGCGACTCTATCCTCAATTTTACAACATATACAACGTAATAGCGTTGTCTTTGATTTGCAAAAAGAAAAAAAAAATATGCAAAAAATTCAAAACAAAACACTATCCTAATAGAAGTGATAATAATTTAGAAGAACAGGGAAGAGATTCTGATCTGTGTGATTTAATATAACAAATATAGTTAAGCTAATTTTTATTTCTGGAATTCTACCTAACAGGACTGGGCTGAGCTATAGTAGAAATGATTACAGACACTTTGTCTCGTTAACCATATTGCAGTAATTGGTGACTTACTTAAATAGCTTCACAGTTCGAAAAATTATTTTGCCAGGTTGGCTAGTTTTGTTAAAGATTTTCTACTAGATTTTTGTGGTTCGCTACTCCTGGTTATTAATACTCTGCACAATTTATGCGGTCATAAAGAGCGGCAGGCGCACCAGCGCGTTACTGCGCATGGTGCAGCATCCGAACTGCTATAATTTATTACTTCGTTTCGATTCTTGCACCCTTCATATTTTGAGCCTAGGACACATTGAGCAGTCTGAAAGCTCTTTTTGTTCAATATATTAATAAAACAAGTCTTTTATATACACTTGCCAATTAGTGCTGAATGTTTATTAAAGTGAGGACGCTGTACCTCTTCCACGTGGCCATACGAATGCGGAAAGTATGCGGAAAGCATGCGGATCCGGAGGCAAAGAATGAGCTGCCAGGAACGGAAAAATTGCTGCAGCATCAAACAAAATAAAACATAAAATTTTTTTGCCTGCTCTTATCGTCTTGAGAAAGTTATCTTGAGATCTTAAGGAATGGCTTTTATCGCTCCATCACTTATGAAACCAACCGCTTTTCTTCTTCTAGTAAAAAAGCGCCAGCAGCAACATCAACAACAACAACATCACCATTAAGTAAAGTTTTAAGCTTATCGAGGATTGTTTTCCCAGTCGACTTGTTGCTTCTAGAGTAAATTAAGTCTCTGCTTAATATTACTATTAATGCCATATCAAATGATGGGATAATTGTCACAAAGTGCGCTATACTTCTCATCTTGCTTTGAAAAAGAATCTTATATTTCTCAAATTTTTGCATCATATTTTCCTTTGTTTGTTTGTTTTAATTCATGATAGACTAACTTCTCTCGTTATCCATTATTTCTCACAATGAGCTTCGATAATCGTTCAAGCAGTTTTGGCAATAGTCAGAATTTTAATGCTAATACGGCTAGCCATGAAAACATTCATGCTATAAGCAACAGCAACAACAAAAATACCAACTATCTCGGTACTAACAGCAACGGGAGCGCTATTGCTGATGGCTCTTCAAGTTTGAATCTGAAGAAGGTTCGCTCTTCCAGTTTTAATAATAACAATAGTAGGAATAACGTTGCTAGTGCTTTGGCAAATGGTAACGGTAGCGGTAATCAGGAAATCAAATCTCCGATTGCTACAAACAGCAACTTTCCTCGGAGAAGAGGCTCCATTCCAGTTTCATTTAATACTATTAGTGATGTTGATTCTCGCCATTCTGATAGCTCTAATGAAACTGAAGAGGATGTTTGTTTTCCTATGGATAGAGAAAACACTCGCACTGAACAAGGTATTGACTTCAATGAGTTGCAGCAGTTTATTGATGAACAAAGAGAAGAAAATGAAGCTCTTCTTTTACAGAATCAATCAGTGCCTGCTGCTATGGATTTTGCTAGACAAGACAACAATAATGGCGGTACGTTCCAGTTACCTGCTAGTAAAAAACGGTATTCTAGTAAGAAAGACAAATACAAGAATCGCAATAAGTTGTCAAATGCGGCTATCAAATATATTCCTAAATGGCTTCAGCATAAACCTATTCCAGGTCATAAAAAACATGAAAATGATGGCACAAGACATCGTCGTGAATCAATTCCTATGGACAATTTGAATACCATCAATGAAAAACAATCATCTTTTGACGATTTGTCTTCATCTAAACAAACCAGCAAGCAAAACCAAGTTGGTTTTGCGGAACAAAACAACCGAATTGAAGTTTTTGAAGATGAAGATACTACAAGTCCAGTTGATACTAATAACATGGACGCTACTGAATCTCGTGAAGACAATAATAACACGGTGCCAATTTATCAAAAAGTATCGGGAACTTATGCTAACACTACTAGCAACAAGGACGTGCTTGAAGAGATACCTCGCCGTTTCTCTTTGTTCACATCAGAAAATGATGAAACAATTCATGCTCATGATTTGCCTTCTTTGGTTCAGCCAGGTGCGTCCATTGAGGACCTTTTCAAATCTGATGATCCGAATTTTACTTGGTGGCTTAATTGTTGTTGTGCTACTGATAGCGAAATTAAAATTTTGGCCAAAACTTTTGGTATCCATCCATTGACGGCTGAGGATATTAGAATGTCTGAAAATCGTGAAAAAGTGGAATTTTTCAAAGATTATTATTTCGTATCATTCCATAGTTTCAACTCAGATAATGAATCAGAAGATTTTTTGGAACCAATCTTCTTCTACATGGTGGTTTTCAAGACTGGATTTTTAACCTTCCATAATAGTCCAGTGGTACATTGCGTTAATGTTAGAAGAAGAATTAGACAATTACGTGGTTACGTCCCATTGAGTTCTGACTGGATTTGTTATGCTTTGATTGATGACATTACTGATTCTTTTTTTCCGGTTATTCAAGCTATTCATTTTGAAACTGATGCTATCGAAGCATCAGTGTTTGTTATCAGAGATACTGATTTTAGCACCATGCTTCATCGTATTGGGTTATCAAGAAATAAAGTTATGACATTGCTTAGATTGTTAGGCAGTAAAGCAGATGTGCTTAGGATGCTTTCTAAAAGATGTCATGATTATACAATCACCACCACCACGTCATCTCCAATGGTTTTGGATAACATTAACAGTTTATCGAATAATAATTTTTCCAGCAATTTACCAGGCAGTCAGCAACATCCTCAAGATCCTAATGGTCCCCCAAGCAACAATAGCGGAACATTTTTGACTGCTCAAAATACCAGTAACAGTAATCAAACCCCAGCGCCATTCAGCATCCCTAGTATAATGACCGCTGGTGGACCAATTCCAGCAACTGCAACAGGTGGCCAAGGAGGCTCAGGATCGGCAGCGGCCACTATCGCAGGCTTCATTCCTGGCTCTTCAAATTTTGCTACTACTGGCGGCACTGCACCAAGTGGCGGCAATGCGCAGCAACAACCACGTGCAGAAATCGCTCTTTATTTGGATGACATTCAAGATCATATCATCACCATGTTTCAAAACCTTTCATCTTATGAAAAGATTCTCTCCAGATCGTATACTAATTATTTGGCCCAATTGCAAGTTGAATCGTTCAACTCTAACAACAAAGTTACGGATATGCTTTCCAAAGTGACGCTCATTGGTACGATTATTGTGCCAATGAATGTGATCACTGGGTTATTTGGTATGAATGTACCAGTTCCCGGCCAAGAAGCTACTGGTCTTGGTTGGTGGTTTGGCATCCTTGGGGTGCTTGTCTTCACTATGGTTTGTGGTCTTCTTTTTGCTAATTGGTGGGTGAAAAGAATGAATAATTCTATTTCTGAAGAACAAGATGCCCAAAATGATGATTCAAGAACTTTTATTTCTAGATTTGTTAGAAGGAACAGAAATTTGTTTAATCAGACTGCGGGGGCTCGTAGAAGTGGTGGCGAGCAGGGGGCTAATAATCGTTCTATTCTTAGTTTAATCTTACGTGTCAAACATGGCTTCTGATTACACCCGGCCGGTTTTGTTCTCTTCCCTCCATTTCCCTCTCTTCTACGGTTAATACTTTCCTCTTCGTCTTTTTCTACACCCTCGTTTAGTTGCTTCTTATTCCTTCCCGCTTTTTCCTGCACTAACATTTTGCCGCATCACAC
>JXWR01002440.1_pt1 | contig 13125 bp, 5 predicted proteins | sample 315541 | NCBI WGS metagenome assembly JXWR01 (sample SAMN03273951, study PRJNA271842) | soil metagenome | isolation source: rice field ambient CO2 | place: India: CRRI Experimental farm Cuttack,Odisha-753006 | collected 2013-12-17
CAGTAAGCAGCACAGATTGTCAGCAGTTAAAGGTTTTACCTCTGGGTCATTGGCATAACTGCTTGTTTTGTTCCTGTATTTCGTCATTGCGGTCTTGAATTCCAATTGGTGAGGATCTGGGTAACGATGTAAATTGGTCTTGCTCAATTCAACTGGAGTAGGTCCATGGGCATTTTCATTGGCGTCTAGCAATATACCCTCGGTGAAATCATCTCTTGCACAGCGATAAGGTTCCAAGTTATAAATTTTTGGTCTAACAATTCTTTTCAAATCAAAAACCATAGTGTAATTTTAATATATACGACACACACGTACTGCTGGTTTAGCAGGAAACAAATTAAGAGTAATCAATGGAAAAACTGTTTTTACATATTGGAGGGTATATTGAACAGAACTGTGTGCATCCTTTTCAAGTTATATAACGTGAGAGATAAAATATCAAGTATGTCATGTCAGGGTAAGAAACATCAATTGAAGTGAGTCAACAGATCCAAGAAAAAAAAGCACTAACTACGTCACTATACCATGAACTATTGAAAATTGGTAGTTTAGTCATCTCAGATTCCATTCATTGGAAAAAACAATTGACTCATAACAATTAACTTCGGATTAGTCATTAATTATTTCAATGCTTGACTCCTTTTTTGAATAGTATCACCCGGATCTTGGTCACATGATCAAATAAATTATTGCATTACCAATGGCTTCTGTATAGTTACTCTCCAGGAAATGTCTCAACCTAACCGGTCACCATATTTATGATAACAATTTTTAACCATTTACCCTTTATTTTTGAAAAGTTATGACCTTTGAATGCAGCAGAAAAAAAAAAAAAAATTGATGAAGTAGTCATCAAACAGGTTTCGGCGAAAGACAGTACAAGAATTGCCAGCTAAAGCTTTTCTAATATGTTATTCCATCAAATATTCACGCTATTAATGCTATCTGATCGATTACTTGGTAAAAGTAACCAAATGAGTATTGGGTCATATTTTGGAGAAGCGAAAAGCGCACGGCATACTTAAAGAAGAGAAAAAAAATTTTAATCAAAGCTTAAGCGGCATCGCATAACTCTGACAAAAGTATAATCATAGTATGTGGTTTGAGTAAACAACAAGACTGGCAGGTAAGTTTTTTAAATGAATTTTCTTAGCAGGGTTATTGCGGCGCACGTCTATAGGTGATTTACCTTTGTTCCTGAATATACATGATATTCTTAACGCGACAGCGCCCAGGGAAGCAAAGAACGCCGACGAAAGAGCGGCGGAGCAAAAGGCGCAAAGTGACACCTTCCGATCCCGGGAAGTGATCGGTTTCGCTGTTCGGGCTTTTCTTAGACAAATAAAGTTTAATTTTCTTGCTTTCTCTTTTTGGCTAAGAATTCTATATTGTTCTTGAAACAACTTTGTCACACGTTCTAAAAATAAAATGGAAAATGGAAAATGAAAAATTAGAGAGAAAATGTATTACTGAAGAATGTGGTGAAGACATTTGAAAAATATTTAATATATTACCTGAGATCATTCAAAGGAACGCATCAGTGCAAAGAAACAGTTATAGCATTAGAGTTAAGTCAAGAGCACTCATTATTACTTTAAAAGGTCGTTGAAAATAGAATAAATTGACACTCAAAACGCAAGAATGACAGTAATCACCATTGCCAAGAGAGGCCTTCCAAAATTAACCACTTCCACTTCTTCGACAACAACTGCCAGTTCAAGTAGTACGATAACATCTGTTGTTTCTTCTTCATCTTCTTTACCACTTTTGTCCAACTCTACATCCTCTTCTATTATACCAAGTATTACTCCTCCCTCTAGAAATGGTAATCCTTATATTTTGGATTCCGGGGATATGCCTAATGGAACAGTTTTCATTATAGTGGGGGGCATCGCGGGAGTGATTTTTTTGGCAATATTGCTATGGTGGGTAATAACAACTTATTCTTCGCATAGGTTGACCAGAAGTGTTCAGGACTACGAATCAAAGATGTTTTCCGCACAACATACCCAGTTTTACGGCGATTCCCCATATATGGATTATCCCGCCAAAGAAAATTTCCAAGATCAAGTCCATATCAGCGAGTCCGATATTAGTCCCGGAAATAAGGATGAATCGGTGAAAGATGCACTTGTATCTCATACTAATAATGAAAAACCATTCTTAAGTAATTTCGAAAGGCCGCTATCCTCTCTTGTATCCGAATCCAACAGAAATTCACTTTTCATTTCACCAACAGGTGATATCTTAAACAAAACAAGGCTATCTAAACTTTACCAAGAAAGCCCTAGATTATTACAAAAACCTGTGATTATGACAAGTGATAATGTATCTACAAATTCTCTGGTGTCTACAATTTCTTCATCATCCGCATCGTCGCTCGATAACGGTAATGAAAAGGAGGTGGGTGAAGACATAAGGAAGCCCGCAAAAATTGCATCTTCACCAAGTCGAAAGCTGCTTAATTCGCCAGAAAGTGATGGTAGCGTAAATCGTAACCATAGTAAGGGTAATTTGTTGGTCGTACAGTCCAAAAGAAAACCTACACCTTCGACTTATCTCGAGCACATGCTGGAGGGGAAAGAACAGGATGAGTAAAAACTTTTATAATATTTTGCAATATTTTTTTTAAGCAGTGGTAGTAATTACATAAAAAATATAAAATAGTAGGAGTATTATTAACTTCTATAACTTATTATATTATTTGTTTAGTCTCTCTTTTTGGGTTCTATTCTTTTGTGTGTGCGTCCGTGTCTTATTATATTACATAATGGTACAGCTGGATCCACTGTCACTTTTCACTTCGGTTGCTACTGGGCCCGCGGTTAAAGCAACTCTTGCGGCTTCTGTGAAAGCTTCGTTGACACCTTTATTCAGCTTAGCGCTACATTCCAAATAACGTAGCGCACCGATCTTTTTAGCCATAGCTAGACCTTCTTCATAACTTATCAGGTTTTTGCCGTTTGAGGTGCTATTTATGTTATTTCCGTTGTCGTTAGAAACGCTGTTATCCTGTTGGATATTGTTCGGTGTGATTGCGTTAGATTCATTTTCATTGTTTCTTAAGTCACACTTTAGTGCAACTAAGACTAACTTGACGCCTTCACAATGATCAGTGATTTCACCCACCCATTTATTTTGGACATTTTCTAAAGAATCGCGTGAATCAATACTGAAACATAACATTATACATTGCGTATCTGAATAAGACAAGGATCGTAACCTGTCAAATTCCTCTTGGCCCGCAGTATCCCACAACGATAGCGTGATATGTTTACTGTCAACGAAAATATCATGGATATAGTTTTCAAAAACAGTAGGCTCATAAACTTCGGGAAAATAACCTCTGGTGAAAACATTCAGCAACGAAGTTTTACCACAGGCACCGTCGCCCAAAATAACGATCTTTCTTTCGATCGGTTTATTTGACGTTGAAGCTGACCCACATAGAAATGACATGTTTGTTTCCCTTTACCTTGTGCTACTATGGATTTTAATGAAAAACTTGTTGTTATAAAGTAAAAAATGCTGACCAGAGCTAGAGATGAGAACGATAAAAAAACGAAAATCAATGGTTGCCTATTTTCCAGTAAATTCAAAATAATACATGTTTTTTCTTTCTTTTTCTTTTCTTTTTACTGTTTACCAATTTTCAGGAATGTTAAGAATGATAAAAGAAATATACAAGATGCCATTAACGGGTAATGGCACCAGTATATCTATGACGGGTAATCCTGTTAGTGGATGTCAAAAAACGTTCTTGGGGTTTCCCGGACGCCTTACACTATTTTGTAAAAAAGCTCATCCACACCCCTCTCCTTGTATTATCTATAATCTACTATTTCTCGCGTAGGTGCGGTAACGCTGTTCCAAGAAAAAAGTTGGCCGACGACTGGTTCTGGGCCGGAAGTGGCCGGGCTCGACCGGAAGTGGTAAGTGGCCTCAATTTGAGTTTCGCTTACTCCTTCCATTCTTACAACACACCCGAAGTTTAATTCACGTGACCAGATAAGGGATTTATTATATGTTTATTGTAAAAAAAAAAAATAAGGTAGATAGGCATATTATATTTCCTCGTGCTTATCGAAGTATTTTTCTTAGACGTCTCGCATGACCACAATGCTGGCTCGAAGGCATTTACTCTTTCCTTGGGGAGATGTGCTTACTGTGATTGATTATGTATTCTTGCGTGCATCTGCAAATGTGCGTTGACTGATTTCGGAGTCTTTTAAACACAAAAGCATTACAGGCCCCCCTCTCCTCACTTGTGCGCAGTATGCAAGTGTGCTTTCCTGTGAAACGTCCTTCATTTTCTTTTCTTACGCATATGCATAGTTGGATTCCAGCTATTCCCATAGTAAAGAAGAAGAAAAAATAAATACTTGCTTTTCACATGGGCCGGCCGATGCAGGTCCTCAGGTACTTCGTTTATAAGCTTATATAAGCATGCAAAATTAAACGAGGTGGCTGCTTTAAGAGCGTGCAGAATACAGTCACTTGCTACCCTAAGTTGGGACTTTGTCTTAGGAACAAACATATCAAAAATGTGCAGAACAACAAGCCCGCGGGGTTTTTTGCGGTTGACTACTCCTGCTTCATGTCTTTTCTCCCCTGCCATTTGTGCTTCTGGATTTGCTTGAAGGTAACCTTAAAGGATCTGCGCATCTTTCTCTTACGTAAAACCAGTATAAGATTTTGCCTGGGCAAACTTAGATTACGGAAAAAGGAATCGTCGAGGATGTTGCCCTTCCACATTTGGATTGGCTGAGAAACGTAAATTGGGGGGGTCGGCTAAATTTTGTCGACGGGAATGGAATTTTCTCTGGTATTTGCCGCAGCTTGCAGATAGTAGAGCCGATCTTGTGAGGTTGACACCGCATATGGCATTCTGTTGCAAAGTTAAAATGCGTCGCCCACCCTAGCACCTAGGGTCGAGTACTGTTTTAAACTTTTTCAAGACCGGACGTACCATTGTGCTTGTTCCTTACTTCGTTATTTTCTTGCATATTATATTGGTTGAGATTATTTCTATGGACTATATATAAATAAGGGACGGTCGTATTGTTCTTTTATGTCTGCATCCTAAAGAGTATTTTTTTTTTATAGTCTTGTTTTCTTGTTCAAATTAAAGAAAGATCTAATAGTTTTCGTAATACTGAAACTACTCTTTTTTTTTTTCCTTACAATCTGACTTTTTTTGTATTTCCTTTTTTTCCGTTTGGTTATCCAGACTACAGTTCATGGTAGTATATCATATTATCGTATTCGTTTAACTATTTCTCAGTCCTTTTTTTTAAGTCTTTTTTTTTTTTTTGTTCTTGCCAAAGATGGTATTATCAGTAATACACGCGCGGAGCCTGTCACAGAAGCATCACTAAGAATGTCAAAAGGCAAATTCCAAGCTGTATCGAAAAGTTTCAGTAATAGATCGCAGCTTAATGAGAAGATTTTGTAATTGTAATTTATTCATCATATTCAATTATTACATCAGCCTCATACTTCGGCTAATACAATCCAATCAGTTACCAAACTGTTGATAATTATCCAAATTTGTACGAAAGCTAGTATCAGCATCAAAAGTGATCGTGTTTCTTTTAGTCGGACTTTGAGGAGTTTCTGTATTATGAATAATAACACTAGAATCTCTTGGATCTTGGCTATCTGGGGCCAAAACACTACCATCGCCATTGTTAGTCCCGGTATCACCAGCACCACTTTCTGACAAAGTGCTGGCACGCTTCTTGTTGGTAATATTGTCAATGCTGCTATTGCTATTATTATAAGTAGTATGGTGATTATCCATATTATGATCTAAGGCTGTGTTCACTTTTGGGTTAAAAATCACTGGCGCATGATCATCAGTATAAGCACTGGAGATAACTTGTCCAATACTATCTTTACGATTTTGAACGTGGTTTTGATTTTGACTTTGATGTTGTTTATGGTACCTGTTCCATTCTTCCAAGTTGGGACTGAGTAAACTGCCAGTGCTTGCTGCTTTGCCTCCTGTTGCTGCGGTTGTATTTTGATATAAGGAATTTCCAATGTACTTTGTATTGTTATTAGTGTTGTTGTTTGAGGCGAAATTATTATTACTGCTGTTGTAAAAATTGTTGTAATTGTTGGCATCGTTCTCATACTCGTTGGCTACATTCACTGTAGCAACATGATTCAAATTAATGCCACCTTGATGAGAAAGATCTAACCTACTAGCCGCATCATCAACCGCATTAGGGTGATACGAAACTGCCGAGTTTCTTCTAGCATGATGAGCTTGAAATCCATCTCTTCTATCCATCATTTTGGAAGGCAAAATAATAGCACGATCAATAGCATAAGGCAAGCCTCTATGACGACCACGAATAAACATGGCCACAATGACTAATTTGCTAACCACATTAAACTGGCCCGAAAATGATCTAGTATCGTTAGGATAACCTAGGGACAAGCCAACGCAGCCATAAGCAGATACAACTTCAAATAATACTTGGAAAATGGTGAAGTATGGATCATCCAAACTTCTCAACTTTTTGCTCTCAGCAATACAAATAATAAACAATCCCAAGAAAATATACCACAAGTCAAATGATAATTGCTTTCTTAAATGGGTGCCAATAAAACGTTTGGTGGCATTCTTCGCTTGATCAGTCTTGGAGCCTGATTCGGTATATGATGCCATTTCATCAGCATTAGTAGTATATATGCCTAAGCTCTGTTCCTCATAAACATTGGTTCTTCTTATAGAAATGGCCACTGGTAATGCAGAAACATACATCATCAACATGTAACTAACTTGAATAGCAGGATGCAAAGAGGATAAGTCGATACATGTAAACCCGGCTGTTCTTGTACTAATAGCTTGGAAAAAAGCTGCTAATACTTTGGTAGAATTGGATAATTCATCCAACGACTTGTCACGAATATCCAAAATGCAAAACAAAATCAAATCAATCAAATTAAGCAAAACCAACACAAAAAATAACCACCATGTAGGAATAGACGGAAATAATAAAGTAAAACATCTTCTTGGATGATCAAGCAAAAAACCCAAAGATTCTTTAAGCAAAGACAAATCTCTTGATAATTTGAACATTACCCAAATGATGAATCTCAACATAATTGGAAATGCAACATTACCAATAGTAATCAAAAATGAACCCCATAGCAAGACGTATCGTGAAGTGACGAATGAACTAAAACTGTCTGGGGTTAAAGTTAGCCCCAAATCATTGAAGAACGAAGCGGCAGTAAATGCGCCCCACCAAGTTCGATTAACACCATCTTCTTTGAGAATTGATTTATAGTGCGTTCTTGGGATAATCCAAAGAGAAAGTGCCATGAAACTAATGATATGGAACCCAACATAATAGCCCACCAAGATTTTGGCTAATAGTTTCAATGAGCGGTATTCAACTCCACCTAATTCCTCCTTTTGATGATGATCAAGAGGTACAAATGTGGAGTTTCTACCAAATGTTGGATTGAACGAAAGATAAGCAGCGCTCATTTGCCTTTTAATTTTATTTGAACTGCGAGATTCAACTGCTGAAAGATCATCAAGCATGATTGATGGATATTTGCCAACTTTTTTCTTTAAATTTCGAGCAATTTTACCAGATTTGGTTTTTTTAAGCTTAGATCTAGCAGCCCTGCTGTTGCGGTTGTTTTTGGTGCCACGATTTGGTTTATTTTCTTGAAAGGTTGTTTTTAAACCAGCTGCTGTTGGTCTAGAGGGGGATTCATCAAGTACCTCAATTAGAGGTTTTCTGTTCGGTAATTCGGTATCAAGAGTAACGGCTCTTTTTTTATACTTCATGCCACCAGTTTGATCAGCTGACGGTGGGACAAAATTTGATTGAACTTTTTGGATATCTGAAGCATCACTTGGAGTTCGCTGTTTGTTTCTGGAGTTTCTGCTCTGACCATTTTCGTCAACTTCAGTAATTTGACTTTCATTGTCATGTCCATCGTTTTCTTCATCCTCGTCGTCATCTTCGTCGACAGCTTGTGAATCAAGAGATTCTTCATCGTCAGGATCTCCGTCATTCACTTCATCATTATCGCCATCATCTTCTTCATCATCATCATCGTCTTCTTCATCATCGTCATCGTCATCATCTTCATCGTCATCAACATCCTCATCTTCATTGCCCAGGAACTCTTCTTCAGCAACAGCATTTCTCCTATTATTAACCTGGACACTTTCCTCATCGTCATTCTCATCATCGGTCAACGCACTCTCATTATTATCATGCTGTCGCTGCTGCAACTTTCCTTGCTTTTGCTGTCCCACAGGCCGGTTTGTTTCTCTATTTGACAAAACTTCATCAATTTGATCTGAGTTATTTCTACTTTTCCATTGTAGCCTAGCTCTCTCTGCAAGTTGTCTAGGTCCGTTCATATTCAATTGAAACGAATTAGTTCTACCATGCAATCGATTATGAAACCTTTTCTTTTTTTGTTTCTTTCTAACGCGTTCACGTTCAGCAGGTCCTTTAACGATTAATACCGGACCTTCTTCATCCTGGTTGTTACCTTCTTCCGTGAAATGGTTGTTGTTTTTTTGTCTCATCATTGCAATGGACATGTACATGTCTCTTGGATTAATAGATTCACGACGGCGAGGTTGTGGTAGATTAGCAAATTTAATATTATTATTATTATTATTGTTATGACTATTGTCGCCATTATTGTCATTATTGTTATTATGTGATTTAGCTTGTTGTTGATGCTTGTTTGGATTATCAAAATCCTGCAACGGTATATTCTCACGATTATCAGGTGTCAAAGTCTTATCGTTATGAATGCTATCACTGTCTTTACTGTTTGAGCTCAAACTTGTATTTTCCTCCTTCTTATTATCATCATCGTAGTATTGTTGTTTCTGCAGTGGTGAACTACTAGAAGCAGTGTTGTAGGCAGTAGTCTCACTAATAGCATTAAGATAACCATTATTTTTGTTATTACCATGACTGCTAGTTCCAAATTTTTTCACCTTCGGCAAAAATCTCGAATATGTTGAAGCTTTAGTAACTCTTCCAGCTCCTAATCCAATACCGGCATGAGATGAGCTTTCAGCAGTAGCGGTCCGGCCAGCTATAGTCGCATCTCTTCTCATTTTATAATTAAGCTTGGAGCTGGTTTTGATATTATCAAAAGTTCGTTCAAACCAGTACAACCTCACAAACACTAAGATGCTGTGGATAAAAATGGGGGTCGTCAAAGTGCAACAAAAATAAATGACTAGTTGTTGATACAATGTGATTTGGTTAACATTGACAGTATTTAACCCTGCCTGAGTCACTGCACCATATCCCATGAAGAAACAATCTATATACTTCATATTTTTTGGTCCATATAGCATTATTGAAGTAATAATGCCACTGATGATGATGTAGAAATAATGAACGTGGATAAAACTAGGTAGGAGAGCTCGTACTAAGGGACTAATAAGGGAGCTGGTGGAAGATATCAAGTCCCTCAAAGTTTTGCCCCAAGTTTGCTGACGGTAACGCTTGCTGTTTTTATTACCGGAATGAGACGTGCGTTGATGTGTTCGTTTTCTGTTGGAGTATTGATATTTAAATCTATCAATGGTGTTATTAGTAGCGTTGGCAATGTTTATAAACACCAGAAAGAGCTGATCCACCGGTGATGAGTCCATTTTGGCTGTGTCAAGTTGTTGTTAGAATTATTTGCAGTTCTTATGTTAGTCAGGTAAATAGTTTTTGGTAAATTTAAGATGATATTGATGTTTGGCCATCAAGAAGGCCTTGTAAACAAAGAACACTGCAAGTGTAGGTGGCTCTCAATACAGTTTCAATCTTCTTCGTAAATATTGTAGATATTGCGTGTTATTCTTGGTTTGATAGTTCTCGGGTTGTAATTGTTTGTTGCTGTTGTTTTTTTTGTTGATGTTGTTGTTGTTGCAAAGTCATCAACGAAATTGCAGCAGTGTTATTCAATTATTTTGACCAATTAATAGTGATGGCTGATGGTGATGAGTTTGATGAGTATCGTTGAGATAGATATTGATATTGATAAGCAAGTGAATAGCACTGAAAGAACAGAACTGCTCTCTGGGCTGTATTGAAGTAAGTATCAAAGACTAGGACAATGGTTAAAATAAGTTGTTAAAGAAGCACCTTATTGTTGGAAGCTCTGAGATGTAATATTGGACAGTTGTGACGGTTGTGATGGAATTCAAGAAAGCAAATTAAGCGCCGTTTTCTCTTGCCAGCAAAAACGGAAACGGAAAAAAAAAAAAAATATTTTTTTAGAATTTGCAAAGCGGGTTTCCTGCGCCTGTTTTTCCCTTTTCGCTTGTTTTTCTCAATTAAACAGTGAGTCTACGGCAAAGTAGGCTCATCGTGTCCTTAGACGATCAAAAAGGGTGAATGAACTTCAGTGCCAGCTGTCAGGCAGCGTTCACGTTAGTGCTATAAGTTTAGTATAGTATAATATAGTATAACATCTATGTATGATGTCTGATGCGGTATTTAAAGTGAAAAAATAATTTTTTTCTAAAAAAAGTAGGAATTACACATAATAACGTAGAATAAAAATAAAAAATAATAATAGTAATAATAAAAGAAGACATGAGCGCAAGCACTTTCTGTCATAATCATGACTCGATGTTCAAATTTTTTAAAGCAATTTCTTTATTTAGCGAATCTTCACTTTTCTGAGGCACAATTGGTGCCTCACTTAGTAACGTCCCCAATTCAGACCCAGCTTCAGCTTTACTATTACCATTAACTTGCTTTGACTCATTGTTGTTGATATTGACATTGACATTACCATTGCTGGTAGTTTCAGAGCTAGAGATGCTATTACTAGCACTGCTGCCTAACTTTGAACTTGACTGTAAACTTCCACTATGCTGCTGATTCTGGTTCTGGCGCGGATATTGATTTTGATGCTGCTGCTGGCTATTCAATTTTTCACTCTTGAGAATATTCAAGTTAGTTTCTCTTCTGGCCTTACCTAATTTGGTATTACGGTTTTTATCTTTATCTATTGAAAATCCATTCATTTCTTCATTGGATCGGCCGTACAATTGATACCACCATTTGACGTTTTCGCAATTAGGCAACAAAATGTCTTTTTCCTCGTTGTTGTTATTCTTACTATCTATAGTATGATCAATACCAGCGCCATCAGCGGAAGTTGTTGGCATTGCTGTTGCTGTTGCTGTTGCCATTTCATAATTCTTGTTTGTGAACTCCGATCTGCGAGACAAAAAATAATCCCAAACCGATCTTGTCTTTTGCGGTATTTGCTTTGTCAATTTCTCATGCTCATTATCCACTAAGAAATTCCCATACTGACAAGAATACAAATGGTAAACCAATCTTCTTAAAAACCGTTCATTAAATTCAAACTTATTAGGAAATTGAATCAAAATCTGATAGATACAATCCAAAAATTGTTGAAAAATTGGCGATGTAAACTTCACGTGTTTCTTTTTCTTGAAATGGTTAGTGAGTTTGTTAAATGATCTTGATGCACTGCTTAATGCTTCTGAGTTTAAAAAGCTATCAGCATTTAAGCCAAAACCTTCTTCAAACTGCAAAAACCCACTATTACTGGTTATTTCATTTTCGGGCAAAGTGGCCGCGCTTTCAATATCATCATCTTCCGAAAATTTTTTTCCATTGTTGTTTGCTGTGTTATAGTTTGTATTGGTGGCCCCATTATTATTATCATTATTGTTACTATTATTACTGTTGTTATTATTATTTTTATTGTTGTTACCATTTTGCGGATCATTTGGATTATTATGATCACTAGTTGAGTTGGAAAACTTTGTTTCTGAAGATAAATGGCCCGACCGTTCTTTAAATCTATGGCCAAAACTGAACCAATCTTTTTCCACCAAAATAATAAACCCTTCCAAAGTTCTATAATATGGGTCCAAGCAAATTTGCGCTAACGAGCAAACTTGAGTAGTTCTATCCCATCCATCAGAGCAGTGCACCATACAATGGCTATTGTTGAAATGTAACGATTTAGTAACCAAATCAACACCATTCAACACAATAGAAATGTTTTTTATCCAATTGGTTTTATTTAAATTACTAGCATTAAGTGACGGTAATTGAATTAGTAAATCTGAATCTTTCAAAATTTCCGCCACTTTAGCTAATGAGTTTCTCATTACATGAATGTTATCGATCCCGAGAAATTTCCGTTTACAATTTTTGTAGTTGTCAATGATTTCAGTGCCGGCACCAAGAGCAGTTTGAGCCATTGCGTTAGCTGCTGGACGAGCATCGATGATGAGGTTATTAGTGTTTCTTCCGTATTCTGGGTTATTATGCCTGCTGCGGGGCTTTTCTTTATGACTACTGCTATTCTTAGTGCTGGAATGGTCAGAGTCTTGACCTTCGGCAATGTTGTTTCTAGGCTGATTGGACATGAAAATCTCATAAATGAGTTTCTCATCTTGAATTGACCTTGACTGGCTTAGTCCAGTTAGCGGTTGAGCTGATCGGGTTATTGTGCATCCGTTCTTTTTATAGTAGTATGTCAAGGCAGGAATTCTGCTTTTGGACCTGAATTTTCCGGCATATTTGAGGACATTATCAGATATTGATTTGGGTACAACCAAACGCTTTGAGTAGGATTCGCAAAATTGGTAGTTTTCATTTATTGTGGAGATTCGCCAATTGAACTGACCTGGGGAAGATGATGAAGGTGAGCTAGAGTCGAATATCAATCCTTGTCTTTCAAATTCTTTTTCGATATTGTAAATGTTCCAAGTATTGAATTTTTTCTCTATTGGAATCGGATTATACAAGAATGCATAAAGCTGTGTGGTTGAAGTAACACAAGTGAGCTTTTTAATAGTGTCAAACACATCTTTAGCCACTCTGGGGTCTTTAAAGTCGATGGAGATATTTAAGAAATCTTTGCATTTGATTTTAAGACAGGAGAATTTGTACAAGTTGGCAATGTCGCGAAGGTTCTGGATAATGTTTGTTGTGTCATTAGTCGGGTCAATATTGTTATTGTTATTGTTACCGGAGTTTGTATTTATATTTGTAGTAGAATTGGTATTAGCAGTAGGACTAGTAGGACTACTTGCATTGGTAGTATTTGTATTTGCATTTGTATTTGCAT